>Ga0105106_10000931_pt1 | contig 20746 bp, 18 predicted proteins | sample PPLLaktember2015_5_FD_79109 | JGI IMG/M metagenome (GOLD analysis project Ga0105106, IMG submission 79109) | Freshwater sediment microbial communities from Prairie Pothole Lake near Jamestown, North Dakota, USA - PPLs Lake P8 Core (1) Depth... | ecosystem: Environmental > Aquatic > Freshwater >...
AGAGCATCTTCTCGAAATGGGGGATCGACCACTCGGCATCGACGCTGTAGCGGCAGAAGCCGCCACCGAGCTGATCGTGGATGCCGCCGTCGGCCATCGCCTCGAGCGTGCGGCGGACGATGGTCAGCGCCTGGACCCGACCACTGCGTGCATGTTCCCGCAAGCAGAATTCGAGTTCCGCCGGATGGGGAAACTTCGGCGCCGAACCGAATCCGCCATGCTGCGGATCGAAGCTGTGCTCGAGTCCGGCGAGCGCCTGCGCGGGTGCTTGCGCCGGCCGCGTCGCGTCGGGAGCGGCATCGGGCTCGAGCGTCGCGAACGCGTCGCGCAATCGCGCATTCTGCTCGGCGATCGCCGCGCCCTGTTCCCGGTAGACGGCGGCGATGCGCGGCAGCAACGCCAGAAACCCGGGGCGGCCGTACCGCGACTCCTTGGGAAAGTACGTTCCGCCGAAAAACGGCTCACCCGTGGGAGTCAGGAACATCGTGAGCGGCCACCCGCCGGATTGCCGCGTGAGAAGCGCATGCGCAGTCTGGTAGATCTGGTCGATGTCGGGTCGCTCCTCGCGATCGACCTTGATGTTGACGAAATCGGCGTTCATGGCCGCCGCCACGGCGGTGTCCTCGAACGATTCGTGGGCCATCACGTGACACCAGTGGCACGCCGAATAACCGACCGACAGAAGGATCGGTCTGTTCTCGTGTCGCGCACGCGCCAGCGCCTCCTCGCCCCACGGATACCAGTCGACCGGATTGTCGGCGTGCTGCCGGAGGTAGGGGCTGGTTTCGCCCGCGAGACGATTGGGCACGGGAGCTTCGACAGTGCCGCGCTGGCCGCCGGCGCGAGCGGATCTCAGGGGATTTCTTCGAACGCCACGCGCTCGAAATCGGCACCGCGCTGCAGCAGGCGCGTGAGCCGGTAGCGGTGCTCGGGGCTGCCGTCCATCGAGCGCAGAACGCGGCCGGGATTGAAGGTGCGCGGCGGGAGAATCAGCGAGGGCTTGTCCTCGGGCGTTTCGGTGAGCAGTAGTGCGGCCAGCGGCGGATCTTCCTGAACGGCGGTCGACAGCGCCCGCACGGCGAGGTTCTTCGGCGCACCCGGCCAGAGCCGCAAGGCCAGGGCCAACGCGCCGTTCGCATCCAGCGCGACCCGGGTTACGTAGCCCAGACGCAGGCGCTCGTCGTCGCGGACGGTCACCAGCTGGTCGAGCTGCCAGCGATGACGGGTCGGCGCACCGCTGCTGAGCTGGGCCTCCCGCCATTCGTAGACGCCCTTCCAGCGTTCCCACGGCCACGTGCGCTCGGCTTCCTCCTTGCCACGGTCGTAGTCGGTGAGCGCCCCCAGCGTCTGCAGGTGCTGAGCCCCATGGAACGTGAGCCGTCCCAGCGGATCACGCCGTTCGAAGGTCCGGCCACCGATGCGAAAATAGGCCGCCACCACGCCGCCGGTACAAAGTTCGATCGTCGCGGTCGGGACATCCGCCGGACGCCTCGGCAACTGGTACCACTTGGCGTCGAGATGGCCCAGCAAGATCGTGCACTGCTCGATGCTGCAGTCGTGACCGAGCTGAAGCTCTGCTGGATTGGCGCCGGTCTGCAGGCGTTTCAGGCGCCCGCGGACGCTGGTCCCCAGCTTGCCCGGATAACCGAAGCGCATCGACGCGGGCGGGCTGCGCGGCGCGGACGCGCCCAGCGTCATCCCGTCGGCGACGTCGAGATCGACCGTCAGCACCGGGCCTTCGCTTTCGCGCTGCTGCGCGTACGGGAACACCTTGCGCGCCCACATGGCGAGCCAGCGGTCGGTGAGTTCGATCTGCTTCACCGTCATCGCGCACGGATCGGCGAGCCCGAGCAGCAATGCGTGGCTGTAGGTGGAATAGCACGAGATGCCGACGCCACTGGGCATGAGGTCGTCGGACACCGCGGTCACCGCGCATTCCAGCATCTCCGCGAGACGGTAGTACGCGTGCAGCTCCTGCCAGACCGCCGGTGGTGCCGTGCGACGTGCAAGGCCGTACACGAGCACAAGCTGCTTGCCCACGTAAAGCCCGCGCTGCAGCAGCTTGGGCTTGACTCCGGCCAGGTCGGGATCGCCTTCGAGCAGCGGCTTGAGGCACGCGGAGTACTGCTCCCACAGCGCGTGCCAGATCGCGATCGCCTGCTCCGCGGCCTCCAGTTCACGGTCGACCGCCGGCTGGGGCTTGCCCGCGTAACGGCGTGCGAGCTCGGTGTGCAGGTACGCGACCTGTTCGCGCATCACCTCGGCAACCGTCGCGCGTTCTCGCGGCGAGAGCTCGGCTGCGGACATGGCTTTCAGTTGCCCGAGAACCGCCTCGTAGAGTTGGGCGATGTTGGCGAACGGCAGTGCATTCGCCCACTTTTTCGCGCCCTCAAGATCGGCGAAAGCAAGCGCCGGCGGGCCGGGCAGCGATGCCGCCGTCGTTTCGGGCGTACTCGCCGTGGCGGGGCTGATCGAGTCGGACATGCGCACGGGATCAGGCACCATCGATGGCGCGGCGTAGGTCGCGCGCCAGATCGTCGGCAAAATCGGGGGGAAGCGCACGGGGCGCGGCGTCACGCTGTCGCGCGCCCCAGACCGGTTGCGGAAAATGCGAATCGTCGGTAAACCGCGGAACGACGTGCCAGTGGAGGTGCGGCGTCACGTTCCCGAGACTCGCGAGGTTCATCTTGTCCGGCGCGACGCGCGCGCGCAGCGCGGCTTCGGTCGCCCATACGACACGCATGAGGTGGTCGCGATCAATGGCATCGAGATCGGTCATTTCGCGCACATGGGCCTTCCAGATCACCCTGCAGAAGCCGGGAAAGGCCTCATCGGCAACGACCACGCGGCAACGCGCGTCGCGCCACACGGTGCGGCCGCCTTCGCCCTCGCAGAACACGCAACGTTCCGTCATCGCAGGCTGATGCCGGCGGGACGCACCATCGGTCGTCCTCGTCCGACTCCGTCGGCTTTATAGCACAAACGCGCTCCGCGGGGCCGTCAGGGAACGACCGGACAGCGCCGCCAATCCGGCGTTCATCGGCCGGCGATCAGACGAGTACGCGCTCGATGCCGCCACTGGTCGCCTGCGCGACGTAGCGGGCCATCCAGTCCGCCCCGAGCAGATGCCGCGCCATCTCGACGACGATGTAGTCGGCGCTGGTTCCGGCATCGTCGTCGAAGCGGGACAGTCCCTGCAGGCAGGACGGGCACGAGGTGAGGACCTTCACGTCGCCGCCGAAACCGTCCGCACGCAGCGCGTCGGCGTCCGCACGCATCGACTCCTCCTTGCGGAATCGCACCTGCGTGGACACGTCCGGTCGCGTCATCGCCAGCGTCCCGGACTCGCCGCAGCAGCGCTCGTTGAGCGCGACCCCGGTTCCCATCAACGCGTTGACGACCTCGAGGGGCGCGTGCACCTTCATCGGCGTGTGGCAGGGGTCGTGGTACATGTAGCGCGTGCCGGTGACCCCGTCCAGCGCCACGCCCTTCTCGAGGAGGTACTCGTGGATGTCGAGCAGCCGGCAGCCCGGGAAGATCTTGTCGAACTCGTACTTCTCGAGCTGGTCGAGACACGTGCCGCAGGACACGATGACGGTCTTGATGTCGAGGTAATTGAGCGTATTCGCCACCCGATGGAAAAGCACGCGATTGGCGGTGATGATCTGCTCGCCGCGGTCGTGGTTGCCCGACGCGGTCTGCGGATAGCCGCAGCAAAGATAGCCGGGCGGCAGCACCGTCTGCGCGCCGAGATGGAACAGCATCGCCTGCGTGGCGAGTCCCACCTGCGAAAACAGCCGCTCGGAGCCGCAGCCGGGGAAGTAGAACACGGCGTCCGAATCCTCGCTGACCTTTGCCGGATCGCGGATGATGGGGACGATCGTGTCGTCCTCGATGTCGAGCAATGCGCGCGACGTCCGCTTGGGCAGGCCGGAGGGCATCGGCTTGTTGATGAAATGGATCACCTGCGCCTTCAGCGCCGGCTTGCCGACGCTCGCCGGGGGACGCCTGGTCTGCGCCTGGGTCAGGCCGAAGCGGCGCGCGAGCCCGTGCGCAAGGCGCTGCGCCTTGAAGCCCCAGTCGAGCATCACCTTGCGCGTGAGCTTGATCGTCGCCGGATCCGTCGCGTTGAGAAAGAACATGGCCGCCGCCGTGCCGGGGCTGAAACGCCTTTGCCCCTGCTTGCGAAGCAGGTTGCGCATGGCGATCGAAACGTCGCCGAAGTCGATGTCCACCGGACACGGGTTCACGCACTTGTGACAGACGGTGCAATGCGCGGCGACGTCCGCGAACTCGTCGAAGTGGCGCAGACTGACCCCACGGCGCGTCTGCTCCTCGTAGAGGAACGCCTCGATCAGCAGCGAGGTTCCCAGGATCTTGTTGCGCGGGCTGTAGAGCAGATTGGCGCGCGGCACGTGCGTGGAACAGACCGGTTTGCATTTGCCGCAGCGCAGGCAGTCCTTGACGGAATCCGCGATGTGCCCGAACTCGCTCTGCTCGAGGATCAGGCTTTCCGCACCGAGCAGTGAAAAGCTGGGCGTGTAGGCGTTGCGAAGGTCAGCGGCCGGAAGCAGCTTGCCGGCGTTGAACCGCCCTTCCGGGTCGATCCGGCGCTTGTATTCGGCGAAGGGGGCGATCTCCGCAGGAGTCAGGTATTCGAGCTTGGTGATGCCGATGCCGTGCTCGCCGGACACCACCCCGTCGAGCCCGCGCGCGAGAGCCATGATCTTGCCCACTGCCGCGTTCGCCTCCTGCAGCATCGCGTAGTCGTCGGAGTTCACCGGCAGGTTCGTGTGGACGTTGCCGTCCCCGGCATGCATGTGCAGCGCGACGAACACCCGGCTGCGACGGACGTCCTGGTGGATCGCGTACAACCGCGCGAGAACGGGCGCGAACGCGAGCCCGGCGAAGATTTCCTCCAGCGGGGCCTTCAGCTCCTTCTTCCACGACACGACGACCGAATGGTCCTGCAGCGCGGGGAACGTGGCGTCGATCCTGTCGAGCAGGTCCTGCCACCGGGTGCGCACTTCGCCGATGAGCGCGCGCGCCTCGTCCGCCTTGGCGTCGACAAGCGCCTTGTCGGGACGCGCCTCGTCTGCAGGAGGCGTCGGCAGCGGCCCGGCAAAGAACGCCGTCAACGCCTCGCACAGCCTGAGCTTGTTGCGAATCGAGGCCTCGATGTTGATTCGCTCGATCCCGTCGGTGTAGTCACCGAGCCGGTCGAGGGGGATGACGACGTCCTCGTTGATCTTGAATGCGTTCGTGTGCTTGGCGATCGCCGCCGTGCGGGAGCGTTCGGCCCAGAACTTCCTGCGCGCGTCGGCGGACACCGCGACGAAGCCCTCGGCACCGCGCGCGTTGCAGATCCGGACCACCTCGGAGGCCGCCTTCGCGACGGCCTCGTCGGTGTCCCCCGCGATGTCCCCGATCAGAACCATCTTCGGACGGCCGTGGCGCTTCGCCTTGGTCGCGTAACCGACGGCTTTGACGTAACGCTCGTCCAGATGCTCGAGCCCGGCGAGCACCGCGCCGTACGGGCGCGTATCGAGGTACTGCTTCACCTCGACGATGGCCGGCGTCGAATCGCGCACCTGTCCGAAAAACTCGAGGCACACGGTGCGCACGGCCGGCGGCATCCGGTGCAGAACGAAACGGGCACTGGTGATCAGCCCGTCGCAGCCTTCCTTCTGGACGCCGGGCAGCCCGCCGAGGAACTTGTCGGTGACATCCTTGCCCAGGCCCGCCTTGCGAAACGACGGGCCCGGGAGCGCCAATGTCTCCCGGCGCGTCACGGTGCGGCCGTCGCGGCCGTACCAGGCGAGCTCGAACGTCGCCACGGCGGCGTCGTGGATCTTGCCAAGGTTGTGGTCGACGCGGGTGACTTCGAGCCATTCCGCGTCGGGCGTCACCATCTTCCACGAAACCAGGTTGTCGAGCGCGGTCCCCCACAGCACGGCCTTCTTGCCGCCCGCGTTCACCGCGACATTGCCCCCGATGCACGAGGCGTCGGCGGAGGTCGGGTCGACGGCGAACGCGAGGCCCGCGTCCTCCGCCGCGTTCATGACCCGCCGGGTCACCACCCCGGCACCCGCCTCGATCGTCGGCGAAGGCTCGGTGCGTCCCGGCAGCGTGACGAATTCGATGGCGGACAGACGCTCCAGCTTCTCCGTGTTGATCACCGCCGAACGCGCGGTAAGCGGGATCGCGCCGCCGGTGTATCCGGTGCCGCCGCCACGCGGAATGATTGTGAGCCCGAGCTCGATGCACCCTTCGACGAGCCCGCGCACCTCGTCCTCGGTGTCCGGACAGAGAACGACAAACGGATACTCGACGCGCCAGTCTGTCGCATCCGTGACATGCGACACGCGCGCGAGCCCGTCGAAGGCGATGTTGTCCTTGTGCGTCCACTGCGCGAGCGTGCGCACCGTCTTCCGGCGCAGCGCGGCGGTCTCGCCGAACGACTGCTCGAACCGGTCGACCGCACGCCGTGCGGCGGCGAGGAGTTCCGCGACCTTGCCGGCGCGCTCAGCGTCCGCGCCCGCATTCGCCGTTCGCCGCTTCTCGATCTCGGCGACCCGGTGCCGAAGCGCCTCGACGAGCAGTCGCTGGCGCTTCGGATTGTCGAGCAGGTCGTCCTGGAGATACGGATTGCGCTCGACCACCCAGATGTCGCCGAGCACCTCGAACAGCATCCGCGCCGATCGTCCCGTCTGGCGTTCACTGCGCAGTTCGTCGAGCAGGCGCCAGCATTCGGCACCCAGCAGGCGAATGACGATCTCGCGATCCGAGAATGACGTGTAGTTGTACGGGATCTCGCGCAGCCGCCGGGTCTGTGCGGGCGGGGTCGCGACTTCCAGAAAGCGATCGGTGACGGCATTCATGGAGCCGACAAGTTTACCGCAGCGCAACATGATGCGCGTTTCGGGCGACGCCGGGATCTGAGCGATGGCCCTGCATGCGTTGCGGGCTTCGTCGGTCCGCCGCATGAACCGATCGATGCCCGCGCGTGCGTCGTCACCCGCGGATCCACGCCAGTCCTTCGGCCAGCACCCAGTACCGCGCGGCCTTGCCGAGCGCGATGAACACAGCGGCCCCCATCGCGTTCTGCCGCAGCCAACCCGACGCCACACAGAGCCCGTCGCCGACGACCGGCACCCAGGCGAAGAGGAGCGCCGCGGGACCATACCGCCGCATCCAACCCAGCGCGCGGTTCTCGACCGGTTCCGGGAGCAGCCGTCCGATCAGATAAGACGTCATGCCGCCCAACGTGTTGCCCAGAGTAGCCAGGATCACCGCGGGCCACTTGAGCTCGGGCGCTTCGTGCAGAAGGGCCAACAGAACGACTTCCGAATTGCCGGGCAGCAGCGTCGCCGAGAGAAAGCTCGAGAGAAAAAGCCCGCCCAGACCCAGCGTCTCCAGGGATTCACTCATGAAGGCGATGGTACGACGTTCGCCCCGGACGCCCCGACAATGGCAGCGCCCGCGCTGGCCATGCGCACACGACACTCCTCCGGCGCGCGCTGCACGCCCCTTGCCTCACGATGCGGGCCGTGCGACCAGGCGCAGCGCGGTGGCTGCTCCTTGCGGCGAGCCTATGACGCGGCCGTGCAGGCCCTCAGCGACCGACGGTGGTCGCCGCGCCGGGCGGAGCGACCGGCACCGCATCGAACCGCCGGTAGGCGATGGCCTCGGCAATGTGCGACGCCTGAATCGGCTCGCTGGCGGCAAGGTCCGCAATCGTTCGCGCCACCTTGAGAATCCGGTGGCAGGCGCGCGCCGACAGGGACAGACGCGACAATGCCTTGACCAGGATCGCGCGACCTGCGGCATCGGGTCGGCAGTGAACGTCGATCTCGCGCGGAAGCAGCCGCGCGTTCGCTTTGCCCTGCCGCGCGATCTGCCGGCCGCGTGCCGATGCCGCGTGTGCGCGCGCCTCGGCCGTCGAGGGAACTGAGGCCGCCGCAGGGCGCATTCCTCCGACGATCGCATCGGCTGAAATCGCCGGAACCTCGATGCCCAGATCGATACGATCGAGCAGCGGCCCGGATATCCGCCCGCGGTAGCGCGCGATACGGTCCGGCGTGCAGTGGCAGCGTCCGCTCTCGTGGCCGAGCCACCCGCAGGGACACGGATTCATCGCCGCAACGAACTGGAACTGCGCCGGAAAGGTACTTTGCCGGGCGGCTCGCGAAATGTGGATGACGCCGGACTCGAGCGGTTCGCGCAGAACTTCCAGAACGCGTCGGTCCCACTCGGGAAGTTCGTCCAGGAACAGCACGCCGTGATGGGCAAGCGACACCTCGCCCGGCCTCGGGTCGCTGCCGCCGCCGACGAGCGCCACCGCGCTCGCGGTGTGATGCGGCGCGCGGTACGGTCGCACGCCCCAGCAGGACGGCGAAAAGCGGCCGGCCAGCGAGGCCAGCGAAGCCGCCGCCAGCGCCTCCTCGTCCGTCATGGGCGGCAGCAGCCCCGGCAGGCGCGCAGCCAGCATCGACTTGCCGGTTCCCGGCGGCCCGATCAGCAGCAGCGAATGCGCGCCGGCTGCGGCGATGGTGAGCGCCCGCTTCGCCTGCGCCTGGCTCCGAACGTCGGCAAGATCGAGCGCCGTTTGAGCGGTGGGGTCGCTTTCGTCGCGCGATCCGGCGGGGTCCTCGCGCCGCCCTGTCGCGGCAGTCAGGGTTTCGCGGCCGGCAAGGTGGGCGCAGACGGCGAGCAACGAGGCGGCGGGATAGACGAGGGCATCGCGGACCAGCGCGGCTTCGGTGGCGTTGGAAGCGGGGAGCACCAGAGCCCGCCGGTCGCGGGCCGCGGCGATAGCAATCGGCAACGCGCCGCGGATCGGCCGCAGCGTACCCGTCAACGCCAGTTCACCCGCGAATTCGTGCCGTTCGAGCGCGGTGGCGGGTATCTGCCCCGTCGCCGCCAGAATGCCCACCGCAATCGGCAGATCGAATCGTCCCGATTCCTTCGGCAGATCCGCCGGCGCGAGGTTGACGGTGATCTTCCGCGCGGGGAAGTCGTACTGCGCATTCTGGAGCGCGGCACGGACGCGGTCGCGGGATTCCTTGACCTCCGTATCCGGCAATCCGACCAGATTGAACGCCGGAAGCCCGCCGGCGAGATGCACCTCGACCGTCACGAGGGGGGCATCGAGGCCGGCCAACCCGCGTGAAAGTACGACCGCGAGCGACATGGGAGGCCTGCCTCACGCGGGCGCCGCGCGCGCCGAAAGCCGCGCCGGCGGGCGCACCGGCAGTCGCTACTTGTCGGGCCCCGGGGATGAAAACCGCGCCTCGAGTTCCGCCAGACGCCGTTCCAGTGCCTCGAGCTTCTCGCGCGTCTTGAGCAGCACCTGCGCCTGCACGTCGAATTCGGCGCGCGGAACGAGATCGAGCCGCGCGAGCCCGCTCGACAGCATCGTCTTCACATTCTTCTCGATGTCTTTGGCGGGGCTGTTCTGCAGCGCCTGCCCGATTTTCGCGGCGAGATCATCGAACGGTTTGGTGTTCAGCATGGGGGCGTCCTTCGCTCAAGGGACCGGATGTGATCGAGTCTAGCAAACATCGCCGATCGCCCGCGCTACGTCGTTCGGTCGACGCGCACTGCGGGTTTCGACACAACACGGCACGTTCGCCCCAAGCACGTGCAATGCGTCGACTATGCGCACCGTTCTTGTGCACACATGCGAGGCGGCCGATGCTGCGGCGCGGTAGAGTCTGTATAACCTGTTGAACAACAACATATTTTCCAATTGGCACACGAAATGCTGAGCAATGACATGCCGTGATTCCAGCTTCCGCTGTTCCGATCGACCACTTCAAGGAAATCGTCATGCTCACGCCCGTCCGTCGTCACACCGCTGCCCTGGCACTTGCGACTGCCGCCCTGTCTTCCGGCGGCGCGCTTGCCCAAACCGCCGCCGCGCCGGCAGTCGCACCCGTGCACACGATCACGGCGAACGTCGGCCTGTTCAGCGAGTACCTCTTCCGCGGAATCGCCCAGACCGACGGCAAGCCGGCCGTGCAGGGAGGCTTCGACTACGCGCATGCGAGCGGCTTCTATCTCGGCACCTGGGGTTCGAACATCAGCTGGCTCGAGGATTTCGGCGCCTACACCCGGTCCAGCCTCGAGTGGGATTTCTACGGCGGCTACAAGTCGACCTTTCCCGGCAGCAGCGACTGGAGCTACGACCTCGGTACGGTCTACTACTACTACCCGGGCAGCCGCAATCCCGGCATCGTCAGTGCCGACTCGTGGGAGATCTACGGCGGCGTCAGCTGGAAGTGGCTGAGCGCGAAGGTCAGCTACAACCTCCAGGACTACTTCGGCGCACGACCGACGGGGGAGGAGACCGATGGCACCGTCTACGTCGACCTCGCGGCCGCCTACCCGGTCGGCGAGACGGGTGTCACGCTGCTCGCCCACTACGGCATTCTCGACGTCCGGCACGACGCGGACGGCGACGCCAAGGTGAGCTACGACGACTGGAAGCTCGGTGCGTCGTACACGGTGCCCGACGGCACGTTCAAGGGACTCGAGATCGGTGCCTATTACAGCGGTAACAACGCGAAATCGGGCTTCTATACCGACCTGACCGGTTACGACACCGGGAAGGACCGCGGCGTCGTCTACGTCAAGAAGACGTTCTGACGCCGACCGGCTGCGCACAACGGAAAACACAACCGCGAGGACACCATGAAACTGGTCACCGCCATCATCAAGCCGTTCAAGCTCGACGAGGTCCGCGAGGCCCTGTCGGCGATCGGCGTCCAGGGAATCACCGTCACCGAAGTCAAGGGTTTCGGACGGCAGAAAGGCCACACCGAGCTGTATCGCGGCGCCGAGTATGTCGTCGACTTCCTGCCGAAGGTGAAGATCGAAGCCGCGATCAAGACCGACATGCTCGAGCGCGTCATCGAGGCGATCGAGAAGTCCGCCAATACCGGCAAGATCGGCGACGGCAAGATCTTCGTCTTCGATCTCGAACAGGTCGTGCGCATTCGTACCGGCGAAACCGGTGCGGAAGCACTGTAAGGGGAACACCATGAAGCGATTGATTGCACTTCTTGCGCTTGCCGGGGCGCTCGGTCTGGCCGGCGGCGCATACGCCGAAGACAAGACGCCCGAGATGAAACCCGAAGCGGGTCAACCCGCCGCGACGGCCCCGGTGGTCGCCGCGGCCCCCGCGAGCGCTGCGGCGGCCCCCGCCGCCGCGGCCGAAGCGGCCCCCGCCGCGACGGCCGCACCGACGCCGAACAAGGGCGACGTGTCGTGGATGCTGCTGTCCACGGCAATGGTCCTGATGATGAGCGTACCGGCGCTGGCGCTGTTCTACGGCGGCATGGTCCGCGCCAAGAACATGCTCTCGGTGCTGATGCAGGTATTCGTCGTGTTCTCGCTGATCACCGTGCTCTGGTGCGTCTACGGCTACAGCATCGCGTTCACCGAAAACAATGCCTACTTCGGCGGACTCGACCGGTTGTTCCTGAACGGGACGTTCGACGCCGCGAAGGGTGAATTCGCGATGGCGGCGACGTTCAGCAAGGGCACGCCACTGCCCGAGCTCGTGTTCGTCGCGTTCCAGGCGACGTTCGCGGCGATCACGGTCTGCCTGATCCTCGGCGCCTTTGCCGAGCGCGCGAAGTTCTCCGCGGTGCTGCTGTTCTCGGTGCTGTGGTTCACGTTCTCGTACCTGCCGATCGCACACATGGTCTGGTTCTGGCCCGGCCCGGACGCCTACACGGCGGCCGACGTGGTCGACGCGCAGAATGCGAAGGCCGGCCTGATCTGGCAATGGGGCGCACTCGACTTCGCCGGCGGCACCGTCGTCCACATCAATGCCGGTATCGCCGGTCTGGTCGGCGCGTTCGTGATGGGCAAGCGCATCGGCTACGGCAGGGAAGCAATGGCCCCGCACAGCCTGCCGATGACGATGATCGGAGCCTCGTTGCTGTGGATGGGCTGGTTCGGCTTCAACGCCGGCTCGGCGCTCGAAGCGAACAACTCCGCCGCTCTCGCCTTCATGAACACGTTTCTCGCCACCGCCTGTGCCGTGTTGTCGTGGACCTTCGGCGAATGGCTGTTCAAGGGCAAGCCTTCGATGCTCGGTGCCGCATCCGGCGCCGTCGCGGGTCTGGTCGCGATCACCCCGGCTGCCGGCAACGTCGGCATCCCGGGAGCGTTCGTGATCGGCACCCTCGCCGGCCTCGTCTGCCTGTGGGGTGTGAACGGTCTGAAGCGGATGCTCGGCGCCGACGATTCGCTGGACGTGTTCGGCGTGCACGCGGTCGGCGGGATTCTCGGTGCGCTGCTCACCGGCATCTTCGTCTCGCCGGATCTCGGCGGGCCGAGCGTGGTTGCCGACTGGGTCACGGGCAAGACCGCGTTCCCCGGCTACGCCGCGCAGCTTCTGACCCAGGCGAAGGCCGTCGGCGTCACGATCGTCTGGTCGGGCGTGGTCGCATTCGTTTCGTACAAGATCGTCGATCTGGTGGTCGGGCTGCGCGTCAGCGAAGAGGAAGAACGCGAAGGCCTCGACATCAGCTCGCACGGCGAGTCGGCCTACCGTCTGTAGGTCCCGCCGCAACCGTTACGCTGCGCGGCGGTTCGGTCTGCCGCGCGGCGTAAACCGGGGGCCCTCCCTCCCTCGGCGCATCAAGGCAGTTTCTCCTCGGTGGCTATTCGGGGCGCCCCTCACGGCGCCCCGTTTTTTTGCCGCAACAGCCCAAGCGCGCGGTTGTCCGGACATTGCCGCGGCCGGAACGGCATGCACTGGCCGTCGGCTACAATCCGACCTCGCCGCATCCGCTCACGCCCATGGTTCCCCATCTCACGACCGCGCTCGTCGGACCGCTGCAGGAACTCGAGCAGCGGTTCATCGAACGGATGCCCGACATCGAGCGCTGGCTGCGTACGCAATGGCAGGAGTACGCGGTGCCGTTCTACGCGTCGGTCGACCTGCGCAATGCGGGCTTCAAGCTCGCGCCGGTGGACACGAACCTCTTTCCCGGCGGCTTCAACAACCTGAACCCGGCATTCGTGCCGCTGTGCGTGCAGGCCGTGCAGGCCGCTGTCGAGCGTGTGTGCCCCTATGCTCGCGGCGTCCTCCTCGTTCCCGAAAACCATACGCGCAACACCTTCTATCTGCACAACGTCGCGATCCTCGCCGGCATTCTCCGCCAGGCGGGGATGCGCGTGCGCATCGGCTCGCTGATACCCGAACTGCGCGAAGCCACGCCAGTGGACCTGCCATCGGGCGAAAAGCTCATGCTCGAGCCGATCGTGCGCAGCGGGCGCCGGGTCGGCGTCGACGGCTTCGATCCGTGCATGGTGCTGCTCAACAACGACCTCTCGGCCGGCGTGCCCGAGGTTCTTCGCGACATCGACCAGCCCATCGTCCCGCCCCTCGAAGCGGGCTGGTACAACCGCAGGAAGTCGCATCACTTCGGCGCGTATCACGGCGTTGCCAGGGAGTTCGCTGCCGTGCTCGGCATCGATCCCTGGCTCGTCGATCCGTACTTCGGCGTCTGCGGGGAGATCAATTTCCACGAAAAGTCCGGCGAGGCGTGCCTGCAGGCGAACGTTTCGACGCTGCTCGCCCGGATTGCGCGCAAGTACGCCGAATACGGGATCGACGATAAACCGTTCGCGATCGTGAAGGCCGACGCTGGAACCTATGGCATGGGCATCATGACGGTCCGCGATGCAGCGGAACTCACGTCCCTCAACCGCAAGCAGCGCAACAAGATGGCGGTGATCAAGGAGGGGCTCGCCGTGTCCTCGGTCATCATCCAGGAAGGCGTCCCGACGTTCGAATCGATCAACGACGCCATCGCCGAACCGGTCGTCTACATGCTCGACCGCTTCGTCGTCGGCGGCTTCTACCGCGTGCACACGGCGCGCGGCAAGGACGAGAACCTCAACGCGCCGGGTGCGCAATTCGTGCCGCTCGCTTTCGAGTCGCCCTGCATCCCGGACCTTGCCGGACCAGCGGACTGCGCGCCGAATCGTTTCTACGCGTACGGCGTGGTCGCACGCCTCGCGCAGCTTGCCGCCGCCATCGAAGTCGCGCAGCTCGCGGAAGCCGCCGTGCCCGCATGATCGCCCCCGAATACTGCCAGTTGATGGCACGCTACAACCGCTGGATGAACGAGCGGCTGTACGCGCTCGTGGCGGAGTTCACCGACGAGGAGCGCAGGCACGATCGGGGCGCCTTCTTCGGCTCGATACACGGGACGCTCAATCACCTGCTGTGGGGCGACCGGACGTGGCTCGGCCGGTTCGTCGGCGAGCCATGCACCTATCCGGCATTCGGCCGCGACATGTATGCGGATTTCGACGTCCTGCGCCGCGAGCGCGATGCCACGGACACCCGGATCCTCGACTGGGCCGGACAGGTGACGCCGGAATGGCTTGGCGGGGAGGTGGTCTATACGAGCCAGGCCGACGGGAAGGTTCGTCTATTGCCGCGCACCGCGGCGGCGGTCCACCTCTTCAATCACGGCACCCACCATCGCGGCCAGCTGACGACGCTCATTCGGCAATCCGGGCGGGATCCCGGGGTTACCGACCTGCCGTGGTTGCCGGGTCTCGCTCGGGTCGCCGACGGCCCGGCCTAGCGCGTTCGCGGCTTTTTCGCCCGCGGGTGCGCGGCGTCGTAAACCTTCGCCAGCGCCTGGAAATCGAGGTGGGTGTAGACCTGCGTGCTCGCGATCGAGGCGTGGCCGAGCATCTCCTGCACCGCCCGCAGGTCGCCGGACGATTGCAGCACGTGCGAGGCGAACGAGTGACGAAGCATGTGCGGGTGCACGTGCCGCGGCAGGCCCTGCTTCACCGCCCACGCCGCCAAGCGGCGCTCGATGGCGCGTGGCGTGATCCGCGCGCCCGTCCGTCCGAGGAAAAGCGCCTTCGGGTCGGCGTTCTTCACGTTCGTGCGCAGGGCAAGCCATCTCTGCAGCGCCTCGCGTGCCGCCGTCCCCACCGGAACGATCCGTTCCTTGGCACCCTTGCCCCACACGCGCACCTCCCCGGTGTCGAGGTCGAGCCGGTCCAGGTCCAGCCCGGCGATCTCCGACAGGCGCAAGCCCGACGAATACGCGAGTTCCAGCCAGGCCCGGTCGCGAATCGCGAGCGGGTCGGAGTCGGCAATCTGGACCAGGCGCACGGCCTCGTCCGGCGACAGCGCGGCCGGAAGCTTCTTCGGCGTGCGCGGAGCCTTCAGTCCGCCACAGGGATTCTCCTTCACCTCGGCGTGGCGATCCAGGACGAAGCCGTAGAGCGCCCGCCACGACGACAACATGCGCGCGAGGCTCCGGCCTGCGAGCCCACGGGCGTGCAGCGTGGCAAGAAAACGCCGCAGCTGCGGCGCGGTCAGACGCGTGAGCGCCACCTCGCCGGCGAGGTTCGCCAGAGCGACGGCGTCGCGGAGGTAGGCCGCGCGCGTGTTCGCCGGTCGCCCGGCCAGATGCGTCGCGAACGCGTCGAGCAGTTCCCGGTTGGCGGGCGCAATCGCGTGGGTGGCCGGCGGCGGCTTCGGCTTCGCCAACGGAGGAGTCGCCGGGTCAGGCGGGGGGCAGGTAACGTGCAGTCGCCACGCTCGCGAGTTCAGCGAGCCGCGTCAGATAGACGGTGCCCATGCCGGCGTAGAAGCGCTGCGGATCCTCGCTCGCGAGGCCCAGCATGCCGAACGTGTGGGCAGTACGCAGCGGCAGGAACGCGAACGACCTGCAATCGTCGCCCGCCTCGAACCAGTCGCGCGACTCGAATGGCGCATTCGGCCCGCAGTAGGGCGCGCCGAGCTGGTCCGCGTACTCGCGAAGCTCGTGGCTGGTCGCCGCGAGCTCCGGCAGATAGGACTGCTCGGGCACCTTGCCCCACAGGCGCGCGGCCACGTGGGGCACCGCGAAGTCCTCCTTGAGACTGTGATAGAGGACGGCAAGCGTCGTCTCGAGGTCTGCGGCGGCAAACAACGCGAGCGTCGACCTGTGCAGCTTTTCGCTGATCTGGTCGTTCTCGGTGCCGAACCGGATCATCTCGCGCAGCCGGTCCTCGAGCTCGCCGTTCTTCTCGCGCAGCGTGACGATCTGCCGCTCGGCAATCGGTATCGCGTGTCCGCCGTGCGGATGGGGCACGAAGATCTCCGCGATCATGTCCGCGAAATCCTCGAAGAACTTCGGGTTCTGCTGCAGGTATTCCGCGACGGCCTTCGCGTCCATCGACACCATTCCCTCGTTTTCGTGTCCGGATCCGGCGCGCAGCCTCACGCAGCGGAAACCTCCCATGCGCCTTCGAAGACCGTGACCGCCGGGCCGGTCATCTCGACCGAAGTGCCCGGCCCCTGCCACGCGATCGTGAGCGCCCCACCGCGCGTCTGGACCGTTACCACCGGATCGAGCAGGCCGCGCCGGATGCCTGCAGCCGCCGCGGCGCACGCCCCCGTGCCGCACGCCAGTGTCTCGCCCGCGCCGCGTTCCCAGACGCGCAGGCGAATGTTAGCGCGATCCACCACCTGCATGTAGACGGCGTTCACGCGCTGCGGAAATCTCGCGTGCCGCTCCAGCATCGGCCCCTGCGTGGTCACCGGCGCATGCTCGACGTCGTCGACCACCTGCACCGCGTGGGGATTGCCCATCGACAGCGCCGTGATCTCAACAGTCGTGCCGGCGACCTCCACGGGCTGCACGAGCGCGTCGCTTTCGGTGACGAACGGAACGTCGGCGGGGGCGAAGCGGGGAACGCCCATGTCCACGCTTATCTGCCCGTCGTCGACGAGCTCGGGCGTGATGATCCCGCCCGCCGTCTCGACGCGTATCGCGCGCTTGTCCGTGAGCCCCTGATCGCGGACGAACTTGACGAAGCAGCGCGCGCCATTGCCGCACTGCTCGACCTCGCCGCCGTCGGCGTTGAAGATCCGGTAGCGGAAATCGACGCCGTGTCGCGTCGCGCGCTCCACCACCAGGATCTGGTCGCAGCCCACGCCGAATCGGCGGTCGGCCAGGCGCCGCAACTGCTCTCGCGTGAGGTCGATGCGCTGGCGAATGCCGTCGAGGACGACGAAGTCGTTCCCGAGTCCCTGCATCTTGGTGAAGCGCAGCATGGTCACGGCCGCAATCCGGTGAACCCGCCGACCGGCAACTCGCCGCGTCGCACGAGGGCGAAGCGGGCGCCCTGAACGTAAGCGACACCCGACACCTCGTAGCGCGCGCGTCCTTCCCGGGCGACGCGCTCGATGGCGCCGACGACTGCCGCGGCATCGGCGCGCGCGTCGATCTCCACGCGCGATTCCACGCCCGCGCGCAGCGTTGCCGGCGCGGCCAGAGTGCCGGTTGCGAGTTGCCCGCCCTCGACGACGACCGTCGCTTCGAGCGCGTCGACGACGAGATCCACGGGATTGGGGTTGTGCACCGTCAGCACCAGCCGGACCCGCGTGTCGCCGGGTGCCAGCCGGGCCACGCGGACCTGCGCGTTCTCGACCGACGGCGACAGCAGCCGCTGGGGAAGCGCCGCGCAAGCCGCGGCGCCCAGCACGATGACGAAGAGCGCAGCAATCCGTCGCACGAGCATGAGGTCGGCGTCACGTCAGACGTTGAACCGGAAATGCATCACGTCGCCATCGTGCACGACATACTCCTTGCCTTCCAGCCGCATCTTGCCGTGCTCCTTCGCCCCGTGCTCTCCCTTGCACGCGATGTAGTCGTCGAACGCGATGACCTCGGCGCGAATGAATCCCTTTTCGAAGTCCGTGTGAATGACGCCGGCAGCCTGCGGTGCCGTGTCCCCGGCGTGAATGGTCCACGCACGGACTTCCTTCGGTCCAGCCGTGAAGTAGGTCTCCAGGCCGAGGAGCCTGTAGCCCGCGTGGATGACGCGGTCGAGCCCGGGCTCGGAGAGTCCGAGGTCCTGCAGGAACGCGAGCTTGTCCTCGCCCTCGAGATCGGCGATCTCGGCCTCCAGTGCCGCGCAGACGGCGACGACCGGAGCCCCTTCCTTGGACGCGTAGTGCTCGACCTCGGCGAGCAGCGGGTTGTCGTGAAAGCCACGCTCGGCGACGTTCGCGACGTACATCGTGGGCTTCATCGTCAGCAGGAAGAACGGACGCAGCAGGTCCCTCTCCTCGTCGTAGAGTTCCGCGGTTCGCGCGGGCTTGCCGGTGTCCAGGACCGCTTCGACCTTCTTCAGCACCGTAACCAGGCGGATCGCCTCCTTGTCGCCCGCGCGCGCCGGCTTTTCGTACTTGGCGACCTGCTTCTCGACGGCTGCGAGGTCGGCCAGGGCGAGCTCGGTATTGATCGTCTCGATGTCCGAGACCGGTTTCACGGTGCCGGACACGTGGACCACGTTCTCGTCCACGAAGCAGCGGACCACGTGCGCGATGGCATCGGTCTCGCGAATGGTCGCGAGAAACTGGTTGCCCAGCCCCTCGCCCTTCGACGCCCCCGCCACGAGCCCGGCGATGTCGACGAACTCGACGGTCGCCGCGATCACCTTTTCCGGCCGCGCGACCGCAGCGAGCGCGGCGAGCCGCGGGTCGGGAACCTCGACGATTCCCACGTTGGGTTCGATCGTGCAGAACGGATAGTTTTCCGCGGCGATGCCGGCGCGGGTCAACGCGTTGAAGAGCGTCGACTTGCCGACGTTCGGCAGTCCGACGATGCCGCATTTGAGGCTCATCTAGCTGTCCTTGGTGTGGAGCGTCAGCATGGCACGCTCGAAGTCGCCGGCGGCGATCGCCGGCCATGCGGCGAGCCCCTTGTCGAGGGCCGCCTCGATCGCGGCCTTTTCGTCGCCGCGCGGAGGACCGAGCACGTAGTCGGCAACGTCCTGCTGCGGGATCGCCGACTCGCGGGGGTGGCCGATGCCGATGCGCAGCCGCCAGAAATCGGGCGTGCCGAGCTGCGCCGCGACGTCCCGCAGACCGTTGTGCCCCGCGGTTCCGCCACCGAATTTCATCTTCACTTCACCGGCCGGCAGGTCGAGCTCGTCGTGCGCGACGAAGATCGCGTCCGCATCGATCGCAAAAAAGCGGGCGAGCGCCGCTACCGAGCGCCCGGAGAGGTTCATGTAGGTGCCGGGCTTGAGCAGCCTCAGGTCTCCCAATGCACGCGCCACCGAACCGTGGAACCTGCCCTCGCTGACGAACGCCGCGGACAGCCGTGCGGCAAGCCGGTCGGCGAACCAGAACCCCGCATTGTGCCGCGTGGCATCGTGCTGGCGGCCAGGATTGCCGAGGCCTACGACAAGTCGGATCGGTGCGCCCATGTGCGGGTTCGGTAGCGAGATTCCGGACGGCGTCGGCGTTGTCTCGTAGCTGTCGCAACAAAAAGGCCCGCCGGAATGCGCGGCGGGCCTTCGTGCCGGAATGACGGCGAAGGCTTACTTCTTCTTCTCGTCCTTCGCGGGTTCCTTCTTTTCGGCGACCTTCTCGCCGGGCTTCGCCTCGGCCGCGGGGGCTGCGGCTGCCGGGGCCGCGCCTTCGGCAGGCACCGCGGCCTCCTCGACCTCCGTGTGCGCACGCGGAACCACCGCCGTCGCAACGACCGGATCGAGCTTCCCATGGCTGACCGCAGAGACGCCGGTCGGCAATTTCAGGTCCGACACGTGGATCGACTCGCCGACATCGAGTGCCGACAGGTCCACCTCGATGTACCCCGGCAGGTCGCGCGGCAGGCAGGTGATATCGAGTTCGGTCATCACGTGGCTGACGATCGCCGCGGAGAGCTTCACCGCGGGAGAGTTCTCGCCGTTCGCGAAATGCAAGGGGACCTTCATGTGGATCTTCTTGTTCTCGTCGATGCGCTGGAAATCGACGTGCAGGATCTCGTTCTTGAACGGATGCATCTGCACGTCGCGCAGCAGCACCTTCGTCGCGGTGTCGTCGAGCTTCATCGTCAGGATCGACGAATGGAACGCCTCGTTGCGCAGTGCATGGAACAGCGCGTTGTGATCGAGCTCGATCGGCTGCGGGGCGGCGGCTCCGCCGTAGACGATGCCCGGGGCCTTCCCGGTGCGACGCATCCGGCGGCTTGCACCGCGGCCTTCCTGCGTCCGGGCAAAGGCGGTGAATTCGAATTGCATGGTGCGACTCCCGATGTCTGCGGCCTTCCGGTGAGGGTCCTTTCGGGGACCGCCCGGTCGTCCGCGGTTGGCGACATCCCGATCGCGGCAGGCGCGGCCGGGGAAAGCCTTGAATTCTAACCCGAAAACACCGGTGCTTGCCAGCAGGGAGGGCCGGCGTCCGGTCACTCGGTGAACAGCGAGCTTACCGACTCCTCATTGGCGACACGGGTCATCGTCTCGGCGAGCAACTGAGCCGACGACAGCTGTCGTATACGGGGGCAGGCCTGCGCCTCGTCCGTGAGCGGGATCGTGTCGGTGACGACGATCTCGTCGAGTTCGGAAGCGGCAATCCGCGCCACGGCCCCGCCCGAGAGAACCGGGTGCGTGCAATAGGCGACCACCTTCTTCGCGCCGTGCTCCTTGAGCGCGGTTGCCGCCTTGCACAGCGTGTTCGCGGTGTCGACGATGTCGTCCATGATGACGCAGGTGCGCCCGCTGACGTCGCCGATGATGTTCATGACCTCGGCGACATTCGCGCGCGGACGGCGCTTGTCGATGATCGCGAGATCGGAATCCAGGCGTTTGGCGATCGCGCGGGCGCGCACCACGCCGCCGACATCGGGAGACACGACGAGCAGATCGTCGTAGTTCTGCTTCCAGACGTCGCCCAGCAGGATCGGCGTCGCGTAGA
>Ga0105106_10000932_pt1 | contig 20742 bp, 20 predicted proteins | sample PPLLaktember2015_5_FD_79109 | JGI IMG/M metagenome (GOLD analysis project Ga0105106, IMG submission 79109) | Freshwater sediment microbial communities from Prairie Pothole Lake near Jamestown, North Dakota, USA - PPLs Lake P8 Core (1) Depth... | ecosystem: Environmental > Aquatic > Freshwater >...
CCGTGGGCCACATCGACGCAAAACAGGTTGGCGCCCGCATCCCGCAGGGCCTCGGCCCGCTCCAGCTCCTTTTCACTGCAGCCCAGGGACACGAAGGCCGGGTAGCGGCAGTTCTTAAACATGGCCACATTGTCTTCCAGCGCCATAAATCGGTGCAGCACCCCGATGCCGCCCTTTTCACCGATAAAATTGGCCATCTCCGCACCGGTGATGGTGTCCATATTGGCGGTCATCAGGGGCAGAGCCAAGGCCAGCTTGCCGGTTTTGCAGCGAATCGAAATATCGACCACTTTACGGGATTCCCAGTGGTTATAGGATGGCACCAGAAGAATATCGTCATAGGTGAAAGCTTTCATGGCCGTTCCTCCTTAAAGTTTCTCTGGCCGTCTTTTCCGGGGCCCTTAGCCCTTGGGCGGACACCCCTACCATATAAACCGACCTCGCCGCCAAGTTTTTTTGCGGCCGGTTAAAAAATGGCGCCTCGCCAACGGCAATCCGAGCTCCAAGGCCCTCGGCCGGGACGTCGGCGTCGGCCTCCGAGGCGCTCTTTCATCCGCGACCCACACCCATATCCTGCGGCACCGATCCGAAAAGGTGCCGGTGGACCTGCCCTGCAACCAAGCTCAAGCCGCATGCATGCGTGAGGGCATTATTTCCCGCCAGGACCCTAACCTTTTATCGGCAGCCCACCGATAATATCCCAAACCGTCACCGGCTCAAAAACGGAGCACCCAACTCTTTTCAGCGGAGGGATTCTGACAATGAGAAAGCGTTCACTCGGATTTAAACTGGTCGCCGGCGGCATCGCTCTGGTCCTCATGCCCCTGCTGGTGGTCGGGTTGTTTTCCGTCGGCAGGTCCACCGAGGCCCTGACGGCCTTGTCCCAGGGGCAGGCCGAGCTCACCGCCCGCAACCTGGCCACCATGGTGGACCTGGTGCTTTCCGAGGAGATCAAACTAACCCGGGGGCTGTCGGTGGACCGCACCAGCATCCAAGCGGCCCAGGCGGTTTTGACGACGGGCAGGGCGAACGCTGGCGAGGCGATCGCAGCATTGGACGAAAAACTTTCGGCTGCGATGAAACAAATCGGAAAAGACTACGAGGTCCTGATTGCCACCGACACCAGCGGGGTCATCTTTGCCGACAGCCAAGGCGGCCGGTACAAGGGCACCGACATCTCCGAGCGGGACTATTTCAAAAAAGCCGCCGCCGGTCACGATGCGATTTCCGATCCGGTGCGCTCAAAGGTCAGCGGCAATATCGTCGTTCCGGTCTGCACGCCGGTTCACGATCAGGCGGGTCGGGTGATCGGCACGCTGGCAGCGGTACTGGACATCAACTTTCTGACCGAGAAAATCACCTCGCTGAAAATCGGCGCAACCGGGTATCCATTTATCACCAACGCCGGCGGACTTATGGTGGCGCACCCCAACAAGGACCTGATCCTGAAAACCGATATTTCCAAAATACCCGAGATGAGCGCCATCTTCACCGCCATGTCCGCCCGCCAAAGCGGTGTCGAGCCCTACCAGTTTATGGGGGTGGACAAGATCGCCGGCTTTGCGACCGTCAAAACCACGAACTGGCGCATGGGCGTTACCCAGGACCGGGATGAATTCTTGGCCGCGCCGCATGCCATCCGCAATGTCATTCTGGCCATCAGCGGCATTTTTCTGACCCTCACGGTCTTAGCCGTCCTGTTCTTCACCCGCTCCATCAACCGCCCCATCAACCGCGTGGTGGGGATGCTGAATGCCGGGGCCGACGAGGTGGCCGCGGCCTCCGAGCAGGTTTCCTCGGCCAGCCAAACCCTGGCCGAAGGGGCCTCCCAGCAGGCCGCCTCCATCGAGGAAACCTCATCGTCGCTGGAGGAAATCTCGTCGATGACCAAGCAAAACGCCGATCATGCTCGGGAAGCCAACTCGCTGGTGACCGAAGCCACGCGGACGATTGCGAAAGCAAACGATTCCATGGGCCAGTTGACCACCTCGATGAAAGAGATTTCAACGGCCAGCGAACAAACCCAGAAAATCGTCAAGACCATCGACGAGATTGCCTTCCAGACCAATCTCCTGGCACTCAATGCGGCGGTCGAAGCCGCGCGCGCGGGCGAGGCCGGCGCGGGTTTTGCCGTGGTGGCGGACGAGGTTAGGAATCTTGCCCTGCGGGCGGCCGAAGCCGCCAAAAATACGGCCGCCCTGATCGACGGATCGGTCAAACAAATCCAGGACGGCTGCGAGTTGGTGGACACCACCAATGTGGCGTTTCATGAAGTCGCGGAAAGCTCCACGAAGATCGCTCAACTGGTGGCCGAGATCAATGCCGCCTCAACCGAACAGTCCCAGGGCATCGAGCAGATCAACACCGCGGTGGGCGAAATGGACAAGGTGGTCCAGCAGAATGCGGCGAGCGCCGAAGAGTCGGCCAGCGCGGCGGAAGAAATGAACGCCCAGGCCCAGCAGATGAAAGCCTCGGTGGAGGAACTGGTGGCGATCGTGCGGGGCGCGGGCACGGCCAAACAGCCTGCCCCCGGCGCGCCTGCCCGCCGTAGCCCCGCGCCGACAAAAACCGCGGCGCACTGGCAGCCCGCGAAGAGATCCAAGCCGCCGAAGCAAGACTCGAAACCCAACGCCGAGAAAGTCATTCCGTTCGACGACGCGGAGTTTGCGGATTTCTAAGCCCCACCCCGGAGGGGGGTGCCGAACTTGGGTGGCACCCCCCTCTTCCACCCCTCTGCAGCATCTGCCGCCAGCCGCCGAACGGTGGTTGCCCCCGGTCGCCACAGGGTTACCCTTTAAAAAATTGTGGCGTGTCGTTCAAGACCGCCGCCCGGTCGGATGGTTCGAGGATGATCGGCGACGGACCCTAACTACCTTGAAGCTGGGGATGCGGAAAAAGGGGAGATAAGAACCCCCTTTCCGCAGCCGTCCCCATCTTTATCTCCCGAATTGTGTTCCACCAGCTTGTAAGCCCAACATGTAGGGCCGGCCGGAATCGGCCAAGAAGGCAGTGAAACCATAACGACCGGCCGCGCCGGGTGTCAAGCTGAAACCCGGCGACACCTTCGTCCGCCCCTCGGCCGGCGGTGGCCTGGGGGACCCCCTGGAAAGAGACCCCAAACGGGTGCTGGAGGATGTCATCGACGGCTTCGTGTCGGTGGAACGCGCCCGCAAGGATTACGGGGTGGTCATCCGGGTGGTGGACGAGGAGATTCTCAGCTACCGGGTGGATTTAGAGGCCACCGACACAGAGAGAAACCATATCCGCGAAAACCGCATCGCCTGGATGCGCGAAGACCCGCATGCGGTTCAGGAGAAGTTCGTCAAGGGCGAAATCGATGAACTGGATGCGGTCCGGCGCCACGGCGTCATCCTGGACTGGGCGCGCGCAGGGTGCTGCCCAAAACCACGGCGCAATTCCGCGAGATGATCGAAAAGCGAACCGTGGCGTATTGGAAGTAGTGCAGCGAAATCCCGGGCTGGCGCGAAAAAACGGGCTACCAGGATGACAAGCGGCGCCCAGCGCAGGCGGTCGAAGGCGGACACCGGCCTCCGGCCGGGCGTCGAAATTTTCGTCTGCCGGCGCAGCCCGCGACCGAAAGGTCCCGGCGGCGGGGATGATAGGGAATTGAATGCTTTGGGGGGGGTGACGCGGTGCGGGTAATGGAGGATTACAGGGTATAGTTAAGCAGCCCAAAGCCAATCTCAACCGCACATATCAAACGATCAAACCTTTTCGTTGATCTCGTAAATCGTGCCGCCGAAGCCATCGGAAACTTCTTCGATCTCCCAGTATTTGTTCCGCACCAGTGCCATGGGGCCGATAATTTTGCGGTAGGCTTTTTCCATCTCATCCAGATGCTGAACGATGGCGGCGTTGTCCTTGCAATCGGATTGCAGCAGCTCCCGCATCATCTGCATGTTCATCTGCAGGGTCATCAGCGGCGTGTTGATTTTGTCGCTCAGCCCGCCGGCGATTTTCTTGATGGTTTCGACCTTCTGCAACTCTAGGGTGCGGGTGACATTGTGAATGATGCCCTGGTAGGTCAAAACTCCGTCCTGCCCCGCTCGTTCGGCCACGGCGTTGATCACCACATCGATCACGGCCTTGCCGGCAACCTTCCATTTCACCACCTGCTGGGCATGCCCCTGCTCCTCCAGCTGTCGCAGCAACCCCTCGCGCTGGCGATGGTCCACATACAAATCCAGAATGCTGCGCCGGCGCAGATCGCCGGACACACCGATCAGCGCCATGCCGGCCGGGTTCAAGTCCAGAAAGTTGCCCGCCTTATCCACCCGGTAGATCATTTCGGTGCTGTTTTTGATGATGCTCGACAGCTTGCGGCGCTCCTCCTGCAGCTCGATTTCCTTGTTTTTCTGTTCGGTGATGTCCACCAGGGTGTGATCAATGCGACGGGGCATGCCGCCACCGCGCTCAACGAACAAGGTGTTGCCCATGTCCCGCACCCACTTGGTTTGGCGGTCATTGCTGATGATGCGGTACTCCATTTCGGAACTCTCGTGGACGTCGGGAAATCCATTATAAAAATCCATGACCTGGGGCAGATGGTCCGGATGGACAAAATCGAAGAGGTGGCGCCTGCCGCTCAGGATATCCTTCATGGAGCATCCCAGCAGGGCCTCGACGTATTTGTTGACCAGCAGAATGTCGTTGCAGTCGTGAGGGGCCAGGGCCATGAGCACGCTTTCGCTGTCATCGAGATGACTGCGCATGCGCCGGTTGTCGCGCTGCAGCTCGATGATGCGGTCCTCATAATCGGTTACATCCGTCAGGCTGCAGCAGACGCCGGGGACATCGGCGTACATCCCGCGCAGTTGCAGTGAAGACGCCTTCAGACGGACCTGACGTCCGGCGCTGGTCGGACGCCGCAGCCCGACATTGATGGGCTTGGCGGTCGCCACATCGATCTGGCGCAGGTAGTCTGACACCATGGTGCGGTCCGCATCGACCAGCAGGCTCAAAAAGGAGCAGCCGATGATCTCCCCGCGGTTTTTCCCGGTCATTTCGCACAACGCCGCATTGGCGAAAATCACCCGCCCCAGGCTCAGGACAGCCACGCCTTCGGAAATCAGGGCCATTACATGACGAAAGGGTATCGGATTGGCCGACGGGAAACCGTCTTCCTGGGTATCGTTTATCGTATTTTCCATTGCGCTATCTGTATACCTATCGGTTTCATCCAGCCGTTTGAACATTTACCGGCACCGGCCCGCGCCCCCTCGAAACAGCAACTCTTGGCCGGCGTCAACCCGGTCCTTCAGATCAGAATCAATTGGTCGGGCTCGCACAGCAATTCCGGGTTCACGGCGGTTTTTGGCCGCAGTTGCGGCACTGCCATCGCTCAGCATGATCTTTGGTGTGGCAGGTTTTGGAGGGGTTGGTGCCCTTGATGCCGCACCAGTCCGCCTTTTTCCCCGATCCCTGCGCCGCGCAGATATTTTTGGGTGATGGTGAGGTGTTAAGAAATCGCTTTTCGTAGCCGTCTCTATCTCCCGAATTGTGTGCCACCAGCTTGTAAGGCCAACATGTAGTTTCGGCCGGAATCGGCCAAGAAGATAACGAAACCATACCGGCCGGCCGCGCCCGGTGTCAAGCCGAAACCCCGGGGCAAAGGACGAGAGGCGGCGATTTCCAGGCGAGCTTTTCCGAAGGCCTGAAAAGCATGAATCAAAAATGCGCGTCCACGGGGTAGACGGGATCGACCATGTCGTCGTCCGTGGTAGGAAGATAGCCGTCGACGTCTTCGGCGGCGCAGCGCACCGGCGCCGCGTTGGCCCGCGAGGTCGGCTTGCGCCGAAACGCCTTTTCGGTCAGCTCCGGCTCCAGGATGCAGGGGGTGACATCATCCACTTCGGTTTTCCTGCGCTTTCCCCGCGCCACATTGCTTTAATACCCATAATAGCGAACCATCTGTTCGCCCTTGTTGGGTACATGAGAACAGATGGCCGCCAGCATGTGGCTGTGGGGAGTGTATCCGAGGAAATCCCCGAAGGTCTGGATGGCGTTGACTGCTGCTGGACGCAGCCCGGCCGCAGACGACGCGGGCTGCAGATATTCGCTCGTCGCCTCCCAAACGCAGCGGTTCAGCCAGGACACCACGGGCTGGCCGGCGGAGGCGCAGCACAGATAGCATGGGCCAGAGTGGTTCCACACATGTCCAGACTTCCTGCAAGAAGGGCCGTTTTTTCAGCCGGCACTGCGGGCGATACAGATTAAGGTGACATTGACAAAAAGCAAATTCTTTTTTATCGCAATTTGGACTAGTGTCAGACTGGTTCAATTGGAGGTGCTTTATGGAAACCGTCGGAGCCTATGAGGCGAAAACACATCTCACCCAACTCCTGGAGCGTGTCGCCAAGGGTGAGAAAATAACGATCACAAAACACGGCGTGCCGGTAGCGACGTTGGAACCTGCCGATCCCTCAAAAAGAACATCCGCGCGCGACGTCATCGATCAATTGAAACGGTTCCGAAGTGGTTATCGTCTCAAAGGACTATCCATTCGTGATTTGATTGAGAAAGGAAGGCGCTGATGCGCGCACGGTTTGTGGTCGACAATTCCATCGTCATGGCGTGGTGTTTCGAAGACGAGGGAAACAGCTACGCGGAGACCGTCCTCGAAAGCCTCGAGTCCGCAGAGGCATTTGTGCCCGCCATCTGGCCTCTCGACTTGGGCAAAGTCCTGCTTGTGGCAGAGAGGAAAAAGCGTCTCAGCCAGGCTTCGGTCGTTCGCTTTCTCGAACTCGTGGGCGGTTTGCCCATCACGGTGGAACAGGAAACCCCCGAAAGGATGCTCAAGGAGATCGTTTCGCTTGCGCGGGAGCACGGGCTTTCACCATATGACGCTTCCTATCTGGACCTCGCCACACAGGACACATCCCTCTCAAAGGCCGCGAAAAAATGCAAAGTCCCGGCCTTTTAGCCGGCGCGCGTCCGGTGACACCATAAAACCCAACAGATGGCCTGCTGGTAGTTTTCGATGACCTGCTCGCGGTACTTTTCCATGGTGGGGTGTTGTGGTCCGCCGCCACGGGGTTATCCTGGGCTGGGGCGCGCCGGCGGTGTAAACCGGCCGCCGATTTTAATCAGCAGCTTCAAAAGCCGCCGGGTCACTCAACCGCGCCATCCCCGATCTTCGACGATCCCCCCGGATATCTCCAGTTGAAGCGAATCGGAGGTCCGAATGCGGTAGCGTAGATCGGCGTTTTTCCGGGCCGTGGCACTTGCGGTATGGCCTTTCGTTCAGTGCCGGAGCGAAATGGGTTTGGACCCGGTCTCCGTTTCAGGCGCCCGGCCGGATAGGTTTGGGGATGATCGGTGACGGACCCCAGAGCTCCTCCATCCGGTTGGTTGTCAGCAACATAAATTCCGCGCGAGCCTTCACAAGTTCTTCGTCGCTATGCCATTTCGCCCAAGATTCCAGATCGGCGAACTCCCAAGTGACGACACTTTGTTGGGAGCCGATGGCCGGTTTGTATCCGCGCAATTCGATGAGTCCCGGGGTGCTCAGGCAGCGCTTCATGGCCGACGGAATCCATTCATTATACTCTTCCAATTTGCCAGGGGCGACGTCCCATTTTTGAACAAAAAGAACCATGATTCGACCTCCTTTTTTGATGGGATTATGGTGTTGCTGACCGGACATGCGGCCGAGCTGCTGCGACATTCCCGGAACGCTGTAATTCCAACTATTTTTCGTGATTTTCCTTTTATGTCTGGATCTTATTACCCCAAGCCGAAGAGCCCCGGCAGCGGGTGTACCGGGGAATTGAATGCTGTTTTTGGGTGGGTGATCAGGCTGTTTCGGTTTTCTCTGACGTTTTGCCGGCGGGGGGGTTCTGAGGGGCCGCTTTGGGGCCTTCCGCTGCGAGCAGCGCCTCCCACTGGGAGAAGCCGACGTCCATTATTTGCTTCAACCCGTCGCGCTGCTGCTGGAGGGCCCCCTGCCAGTGGGTGATGATGTCGTGCATGCCATGAGGAAGGCCCATTTTTTTGCCGATCATGCCGTTGTATTTTGCCGCTTGATCCTGAAAGACAACACCGTTTTCATACACACCGTTGAAAAAACATTTCTGAAGCGCGATCACCTCCCTTGCCATTCCATCATTCTGCATGCCTTGCCACCTCCTGTAAAAGTAAGTTGAAACCGAAAAAGAATGCCCCACTCTGCTGGTCCCTTGACCCGTCGCCCGCATTCGGTCCACCGGCGCATATCCGGGATAGGCACCGGTCGTATTGGGCCTTGCAGACGAGCCAAAGGGCGACGCAAGCGTGTGGGATGATTTTCTGCCGCGACTTAAACCACCATAACATCGACCGCCGCAGGGCCTTTCGGGGCGGTCTGAATTTCAAAAATCACCTGGTCGCCTTCTTTGAGGGCCTTGAACCCCTCGCTGATGATTCCTGAATAATGAACAAATACATCCGAACCATTTTCCTCCTGAATAAAGCCGTAGCCCTTGCTTTCATCAAACCATTTGACAACGCCAGTCGCCATGACGACCTCCTTTGATTGCATATCCACCGATGATCAAGGCCAAACGCGCCTCATCCGCCATCCCTTTGACGGTTTAGGCATCCACCCATGGCCGTCTTGCAGGCCGGCCGGGTTGCTTGGGTCCCGACGCGCGTGCTGATCTTCCGGCAGGCTAACAGTATTCGACGCTTATGTTATACAGGGTGTCCGTTGCGCTGCTGAGCGCTTGTCGCTGCAGGATTCTGGCGCGGGACAGGGTCCGGAGGCCCTTGGGGCCTTGGGGCGCCCCGGCACCGCCGACTGATGCGCCTCTCAGCCAGAACAAAATGGTCTGCCCCTCGACGAGGGCCGAATTGAACACGGGATTGCATGTAAAACAGATCCCGTTTTCGCTGTAGGTGGTCATTTCGGCATCAAAGGTTTTATCCGCGCCGGGCAGACTGCAGACAATGGGGATTTGAGGCCCACGACGCTTGAAATTTGCTTTTTTCATTCTCCCCCCCTTGCCCCTAGTGGGATCCCCTGGCGGTGACGGCCGAAAGCGCGGCTCCGGTGGGCCGAGCCAATGGCCTTCTTTTTTGCCGAGGTTCTGAGGGCCCCGGCTAAAAATAATGCCACATCTTGCTTGTCTTTTTCGCAGACGGAAACCAATAAGAATCTTCTAATAAAAAAAGAGTGCGGCCACAATCGCCACAAGTGGCTATTTTTAAACCAGGAAGGTGATGAGGTGGGGCATTCCGGCAGGGAAAAACGAGAAGTGAAAATCGGTTTGGCAGTCTGGGGGCTTCGGAAAAAAGATCCCCAAGCTGGTTGTCTTTGGGTCGGCCTGCGGCGTTTACACTCCAGGGGCACCTTCGGATAGGCAGCGGCCCAACCGCACGGATATTGTATCCGGTCGCAACCCACTGTGAGGGGATCATGCGCCCCGCAAGTCGTCTGCGACCGACCCAGACGGTTTCAGGATGCGACGAGGGGCGCCGGCTGTCGGCGGCGACTGGTCAACGGGCGTTTTGGGCTTGCGCGACCGGAATGGTCAGGGTGAGGCACGTCCCGCGGCCCTTTTGCGGGGCGATCAGCAGCGTGCCGCCCAACATCCGCGCCCGTTCGTCCATGGCGGCAAGCCCCAGGCCTCTGTCAGCCACATGCCGCTGCCAATTCTCCTGGATGTCAAAGCCCCGGCCGTCATCCTGGATCTGAAAGACCACCTGGTCGCCGGTTTTGCGGACCTCCACGGCAACATTGCGTGCATCGGCGTGCTTGCGAATGTTATTGAGCGCCTCCTGAAAGATGCGGTAAACAATGACCTGATCTGCGGATGAAAACAGGTCATCGACATCCGTCAGCTTGAGGGACAGGGCGATATCGCTTTGCTTTTCGAAATCATACAGCATCCACTGCAGAGTCGCGCAAAGCTTGAGGTCCTCGATGATCGAGGGGCTCAGATCGCGTGAGAGGTTGCGCATGTTTTCGATAATGCGGTCGACAAATTTCAGGGCGTTTTGACATTCGACTTTCAACCTGTCCTGATCCTTGCGCAGCCAGCCGGCAATCGCGGCCAGCTGCAGTTTCAGCACGGCCATGTTCTGGGCCAGGTTATCGTGAATTTCCAGCGAAATTCGGCGGCTCTCGTTTTCCTGGGCTGCCAGCAGCCGCGAAGACAGAAACCGCAGCCGATTTTCCGATTCCCGCAGGGATTTTTCGGCCTGTTTGCGCTGGGTGATGTCTTCAACGCAGCCTTCCAGATACAGCGGCCGATCCTTTTCACCCCGCACTTTCCAGACCCGAAATTGCCCCCAAAAGCTTGAGCCGTCCTTGTGGCGGTAGTGGATTTCGGTTTCAATTGGATTTTCGCTTTCCATCACCAGCTGCATTTTTGCGGGTCGGTCGGCGGGATCGGCGTACAATTCCAAGGCGCTGCTGCCCAGAGAGGACAGCAGGTTTTCAGGCGAGTCATAGCCGAACATTTTGGCAAAAGCCGGGTTCACGGTGAGCAGCGTTCCATCCACGGTGCCCTGAAACATACCCAGGACCGAGTCTTCGAACATTCGGCGGAATCTTTCCTCACTTTCCTTCAATGCTTCCTGGGCCTTTTTGCGCTGGGTGATGTCCTGAAGGCACACAACCGCCATTTCACTTTTCAGGGAGCCAAGCGGCGCGGTGGAGACCAGCAGATGCATTTCACTCGGGGCGCTGGTGTTGCCAAGCGGCAGCGCGGCCTCCACCTCATGGTGGGCTCGACCGGTTTTCAAGGTGTCCTCCACGATGGAACGCACGGCGCAGGTCTCGCAGTTGGGGCCGAAGCCGCACCCGCGAGGATCGTCCAGCGCGTTGCGGCAACCCAGGGCCTGCCCCCCCGGAAGACCGATGATGTCCTCCTGCGCGCGCCCGGCAATCGCCAGCGCCTTGCGATTGGCTTGACAGACACGGGTTTGCGCATCGACCAGCACGATGGCCACCGGGGCGTTTTCAAAAATGGCCGCCAGCTCGGCTTGGCTCCTGCGCAGCGCCGTCTCAATCTCCTTTTCCTTGGTGACGTTGCGGGCGCAGCCGACCGTGCCGATCAGCTTCCCCTTTTCGTTAAAAAAGGGGGCCTCCTTTACATCGAGAACGATCGTCTGGTCCCTGACCCGCACCTCTTCCAAAAAGCGCAGCGGTGCCTTGTTTTTTTTGACGACGGATTCTGAATCGCCCCACTTCACCCCGAAAGAGTGCCCGTAACCCGCCGCCCGCTCCTGCTCGGCAAAGAAGCGATCCGTTTTACCCGTGGCCGCACCGGGGCTGCCACACATCAGCAGTTTGTCGCAGATCGCCTGGTTGGCTAAAACGTAGCGGCCGTTCAGGTCCTTTGCCCATATCAGATCGGGTACGGTATCGATCGTCAGCCGCAGCAGGGCATACAGATCACCATACTTCCGATCCTTTTGCTGGGCTTGCGCCTCGGCCTGTTGACGGGTTTCGATTTCGCGCTTCAATTGCTCGTTTGCGATCAGCAGCTTGGCCGTGCGGTTCAGCACGCGCCTTTCGAGCTTTGCATGCGCCTCTTCGAGGGCGCCAAGCGCCTGGACGCGCGCGGTGATGTCGGTCACCACCGCAATAAACCCGACGACATCGCCCTGCAGGTCCCGCTTGTAATCCCAGTCGACCTGAAGGTCGATGCTCCGGCCGTCTCTTGCCCGGATCTTCGTCATCCACTGGGTGGCTTCAGGCCGGTATTTAACAAGGGTCGCAAGGCGCCGGCGCATTATTTTTTTGGCGGCCGCGGTAACCTGAAAATCGGTGATCGCACGCCCGATCATTTCACCTTCGCCATACCCGAAGAGCCGGCTAAGGGCGCCGTTGGCATAGGAAATCGTGCCACTGGCATCCATTTCAAGGATCCCATGGGAAATGGTCTCGACAATCGCGCGGTAGCGCTCCTCGCACTTGCGCAACGCCTCTTCGGCCCTTTTTTTTTCAGTGATCTCGGCAGTCAGCTCCACCACAGACGCGATGGTACCATTGGCGCCTAAAACCGGAACGCCCTGCACGTACCAGTGCCGCCCGTCGGGCGTTTTCTTTTCGGCTGCCTGCGGTTTAGCGGTTTTGCGGGCGCGCACCACCAGGCAGTCTTTGCAGGGTGTCGACCGTTCGGCCCATACTTCATGGCAGAAGCGACCGGTCAATTCCTCCCGCGAAAGACCCGCGGATTCGCATGCCGCCCGGTTGGCCCACAGCACCCGCATCTGAGCATCATGGTAGACCACATGCTCCAGCAGGCTGTCGAGAACGGTCTGCTGCTCATGCCGCGCGCGCGCCAGGACCGCCTCGAGACGGCTGCAATCCGCCGCCGGCGCCTCCCCTGCGTGTTTTGGCTGCCGCAGTTGATTCAGTTCATCGATAAGCTGCTGTTTTGTTTTGTAACGATCCTTCATGGGGCTCTCACAAAAAGTGATTTAAGTCGGCATCCGCATCATGCGGCCAAAACCCGAGCGGGCTATCCCCCCAGTCTGCTTCCATTTCATATCCCAAATCGATATCTTTTTAAACTTTCAACCCACTTCGAAAGGGGTTTATGCCAAATGGGCGCGGCGTCCTTTGCGTCTCCGGGAGGCGCGGGGGGTGCGCGCTCATCTCCGATGAGGCCCACAGCTTTTCAATCGGCACAACTGAAAAGAAGGCGATTTTTTGCGTTTTGCCTTTGACAACAAAATTAAGATGTATCAAGTTGAGGATGCAAATTTCAATATGTTCGGTAATAGCCCCAAGATTCGGCGCGCGCGATGCGACGAAAGGATTGTACGCCACAGCGGCTTCAGGCTCAAGTCCTGTGCCACGTGCGGACGCTTTTCGAATGCGCCGATTTAATCGATCACGAGAGGTGAGACATGTTAAAATTGGGAGAAAAAGGCGCCATCCTGCAGCGCGACAAAAAGACCTATGCGATTGCCCCCCATATTCCCTGCGGCCTCGTGACGCCCGAGCTTCTGCGAAAGATCGCCGATGTTTCCGAAAAATATCACGCGCAGGCCATCAAGATCACCGGTGCCACGCGCATCGCGATCATCGGGCTCGAAGAGGAGGTCATCGATCAGGTCTGGGACGAGCTGCAACTGGACAAAGGAGCGGCGGTAGGGCTTTGCGTCCGCAGTGTCCGGTCCTGCCCCGGCACAACGTTTTGCAGGTTGGGTCAGCAGGATGCGCTGGGCATCGGGATGGAATTGGACAAACGCTATCACGGGATGGAATTGCCCGGCAAATTCAAAATGGCCGTGTCCGGGTGTCAGCTGAGCTGCTCCGAGTCATGGGTTCGCGACGTCGGCCTGATCGGCAAAAAGGATGGGTGGCAAGTGGTCATCGGCGGCAATGTGGGCGCTGACCCGCGGATCGCGCAAGAGCTGGTATCGGGCCTGGAAAATGATCCGGCCTTGCGGGTTGTCGACCAAATTGTCGCGTTTTATCAAGAAAATGCGAATAAAGGAGAGCGCCTCGGTAAAATGATCGAGCGGTTGGGGCTCGACCCCTTCAGGGATGCCGTCGCCTGAGGCCGCAGCGGCCGCAAGGTCGGCGCCCCCGAAGGGGTTCGCATTCTAAAAAATCAAGCCGATCGCGCTGCACGCCCCGTGTAATGCACGGATCGTGCATAAAGGAAACGCCGTCGACCCGATGCCCCCCAACAAGGGACTATTCGCTGGTTAGAAGAACTTCTCCTGCAGGCCGTAAGGATCCTTGAACTCCAGCGCCGGGTCGAATCGGAGCTTCTTTTCGCCCCGCTGGTCGACGTATTTCATGATCTCCAGATCCACCCTGAGGGGCACATCGACACCGGCCTGGGTCAAGGCCTGGCGCAGGTAGGCTTCGGCCCGGGTCCCGAAGGCCACGGAGTCCCCCAGGATGCGCAGGCCCTCGGCCGGGTTGTGGAAACCAACAGAGTTCTCGGCACCCATGAAGAGCGATCGGTAGAATGCCTCCTCATAGAATTCCTTGGCCTTGTCGTAGAGTTGGGCGTCGATCGTCTTGCCCTGCGCCTGGGCCTGGTGCGCCATCTCGAAGAGCTTGGCCACCGTGGCGCACTGGTAGCCGGCACGGATCATGATGGACACCGTCCGGTCCTGAATGGAGAAGACGCGGTCTTGCAGCCATTGGGGACTTTGCGCATGGCACTGCTTGCAGGCCTTCATGTCGGCCTGGACGGGGCTCATCACACGGTGGTCGGAAACTTTGTGCACGCCGGCGATGGTGTAAGGCATGTGACAGTCGGCGCAGGAGGCGCCGGCTTTGAAATGCGTGCTGCTGTTGGTCCAGAATTCGTACTCCGGGTGGCGGATGAATGCCATCTTGAACCCGGTCACCGCCTGTGTCCACTCTTTCACGCTCTCGTCGCTGCGGATCTGCTGAATGATGTTCTCAATGCTGATGTTGCCGAACGTAGACTTCTGCCAGGGGAAATACAGGCCGACGGAGCGGCCCTCCTGATCTTTGGGAATGTTGTAGGTGACGTGGCACTGGGCGCAAACCGCGGAGCGCATCTCCTGGCGCGTCAGTTTGGCGGGGTCGACCCCCATGGCGTCGAAGGCCTTGATCAAGGTAAACCTACGGGAGATCCTGAGGCTCAAGTCCTGGTTGTCGTGGCAATCGATGCAGGCGACCCCCAGATCCCGGTTATTTTCCGGAATCCGGTCAAGCACTTCCTTGAACGACTTGCGGAAGAAGTCCTCCCCCATCTCTGCCTGCAGCCCCGGCGCATAGGGGCTCTTACAGCTCAGACAGACCCCGCCGGCCTTGAGGCGCGAGGAGTCGATTTCCAGCTGGTCGCGAATCATGTAGGCATGACCGCGGGGCTCGTTGTATTCGACGCCGAAACCCCACCCGTTGAACAGCAGCGCCATGTAGGGGTAGTGGGAAAGCTTGTCCATTGTCACCGCACCGCTGTCCATGCCGGTCTTGTACTTGCTCCGCCGGGCCGAGACGGGTTCCTCGGTTTTTTTCCAGAGTTCGAATTCCTCGGGAAAGGCCCGGCCCCAGAGGGTCGGATCGATTTCCCCATCCGGAATCGTAACCACCTGCCGGGGCTGGGGCTTGGTCGGCTCGCATCCGGCAAGGAACACTGCCAAGCTAAGACACAGGCAAAGCACCAGTGTGGGTTGCAAACGGTGTGGCATCTCCCCCTCCTCTTGTGTCCAGAGTTGAATTCGATCGGGCCTCAGTTCGTCAAGCGCACGCCGGCCAGGCTGTGCTGCAGGAACCGGTGGCAGTCCCAACAGGCGCGCTCCTGATTGATCATGGCCACGCGTTCGGAATGGCAGCGAATGCAGTTGGCCTGCACGAACCCTCGACCGCGCTCGGAAAGCGTGATGTTTTCCGGTGTTCGGCCGGAATAGAAAACAAGGACATCTTTCATGCCGTCGATGGATTTCCAAATGTAATATGCGGGCAGGGTTTCATGCGGCAGGTGGCAGTCGACGCAGCGGATCGAGCGGTGGGCGCCGACATTGAACCAGGCCTCGAACTGGGATTCCATGACGTGGCAGGAAGCGCAAAAAAGCGCGGTTTCCGTCTTGGCCATCAGCTGGGGCGGCCCGAAAGCCACAAAACCGCCGACGACACTGCCCAGGATGAGCAGCAGCACGAGAAGCTTCCAATTGATCTTTTTTAGGAGAACCATCGTATCGCAACCTCGCCAGATAAGTTTCGGCCTGAGGCCCGACGGGGGCGCCGCTTAAAGAGCGCCCAAGAAGGTTGGTGATCCGCCTTTGCTTTTGGGCATGCCGGTTACGCGAGACCTCGGCAAATAACGATGACACCGCTTGCTTGTCTTTTATCCCGGCCGCTGCGCCACCCCCACCGGCTATTATCCTCATGCCCCGGCCAAGGTGCTGTGCAGGCGAAGCAACAACCGGGCGCGAGCCTGTAGCGATGTTTTCTGCCGCAGCCCTTTGAGCGCCGAATTGCAGGCCGATTCGCGGCAGGCCGCAAATATATGATCAGCCAACCCTATAAAATCACTCTCCAGAATTTTGAGTGACCTGTCAAGCTATAAGGCTGCAGCTAAAGTGACGGTTTTGCAAAAATCCGATTTCCGCGTTGCGCCGCATCTCGAAGTCGCTGCGGCGTAAATAAGCACTCCTCACTCCTCGAGATTTGCGCGCCGTAACTTGGCGCTTTTTTCGAAACCGTCTGGATTTTGACCTTTTAGCGGTTCATCACCTTTTGTATCCCCTAAATTCAGCGGGGGTTGGCTTTTTCACTTCCCAAAAAAGATCAATCGCCTCTTTTAATCCTTTCATTGATGAAATGCCCGTCTCAACCCTTTTCCATAGCTTTTGGCTCCCTTCCGGCAGTCCAGATCCGATAACGAACCTCAACGCCCTCGGGAACATAGACCACGATTGGCAAACGGCTGTTGTAACGAATGAGATAGGGATCGCCGCCAAGCGTGATAAACCGGGCCACTTTGGGTGCGTTTGGATCGATGGCCATCAGCGTGCCTGCCATCGGCCCAAGCTTGCTGACGACATAGCGTGGGAATCCCCACCCCTTGATGGTCTCTTCGTCGATTGTCCCGCCGAAAAAGTATTTGTTCTTTTCGTCAACTTGAACTGTCTTCCCGACCATCAGCTCCACCTTGAAAGTGGATTCGTCATCTTGTGGCGGAAGTTGCAGTACAAATCGAACCATGCCCTGATCCGCTGGGGGGAAGGCCTTCATGTTGTCCGCCGCTTGGGCAGACACCGTTGAAGAGAGTAGCAAGGCGGTAACGAATGAACACATCCTTTTCATGTTATCTCCTCATGCCGAGCGTTTGAATTTTCCGGTCTGCATCGGCTTTCGCGCAGGTCCGGTGGAATGATGGGGTCGGCATCCTGTTTCTGCAAGACCTGATCCCTGCGTTCATGAATGCCATCAGTATTCGTCCACCCTGTCGACCTTGAGAATCCAGCCGGCTTCGCCGGGAACGAGCCTGTACTGAAGCTGCCGCATGCCCCCGGTGGGTTTGGCATTGGTGTCGGCATCACGGTAAACGGGAAAACGATGGACGAGAACGCTCTCGACCACAGCGAACTCGTCATGCCCCATATAGCCTTTTGAAGCTGCCTTATCCCGTGCTAAGGGGGGCAAGTGGATTTCGCTGAGGGATTTGCGCCGGTTTGCCGCGTAGGCCACCAGCGAAGCGTGTGACCCGCTGCCCGCGGAGGTGACATAGACATAGATCTCGGGTGAACCATCCCCATCCAGGTCTGCCGCCTCAGCACCCGTGACCGTTCCGTTGATCGTCCGCACGATTGGCGGAATATCGATTTCGAGACCGCCCGGAATGATGTAAAGCGTGTTGATCGAGCCTTGATTCGCAATCCGAACGCGGAATCGGATGCCCTGCAGTTCAAGCATCCTGTCGAAAGACGCACCGGTTGCGGACGATGCTTCCGAAGCGCCAGCGGCTGTCTTGCCCCCACCCGCAAGGCTCACCTCGAGGGTGTAATTTGCAGTTTGGTCACGCCGGGCTGCATTGCGCATCGGGTAGACGCGGATCGTGTACTCACCGTCGGCGGGCAGTTGGCCCTCGAAGCGGTTGCCGGAGGTGGCGCCCACGAATATCGCCACGTCCGAACCGGGAGGCAGAACGTTGAAATACGCCGACAGATTGCTCGGCTTGAGGATCGCGACCATCGATTGCCCCGCGGTGGCGCATAACAAGTAGTCGACGATCTGATCGCCCTTGAGCTTGCCTGTGATGCTGGTACCGGATGTACCTTTCGCGAACTGGATTGTCTCGTGTCGAATGTCCACCTCGGCCGAAACGAGACGGGTCCCGAGAAGCAAACCGCCCAATACGCGCACAAGCAATGCCTTCATGAACACCCTTTCTACGTTGGAAGATGGCAATGCGACCAACGACCAAGCTCACCTGGCGCAAGGGAACCCGATGCTCGCAGCAAGCACCGGAAACCCAAAAAGGGCGGCAACAACCGATAAACCCGTGCCCCTTGCGGTCAATGGGCAGCGCCACGGTTGGACTTATTTGCGACCTTCCAGGTCTTCAACCACCGACTTGTACTTCTCGTGAATTATCTTCCGATCGAACTCCCAAAACTCTGCCAGCATGGCCTGGTCCTCTTCATCAGTGAAGCAGCCCCTGACTGAAGGGAAGAACACTTTGTCCTCTTTCTCGATATGTTTCGGGTAGAACTCGACAAGAGTTTGAAGTTTATCGGCAATGTCGGCCAAGGCAGTCTCATCAGCATTCCGGTAGCGATTGGTGGCGTCAACAAGCGCTTGGGTTGTCAGGCGCCCAAACACGTGGTCCTCGATCAGTTCCCTCATGATTCGCCGATCTTCGGCGGACAGCGGTTTATTCTTGAGTTCTCGAAAAAGGATATCTTCCTCCTTCCCGTGATGCGTCCGATCGGCGTACATGCGGATGAAATCAACTGCTGCATCGACGATTACAGGATCTACCTTGTGTTCCGATTCGATTTTCGCCAGGACACCTTTGATGACCGAGAGCATCCGTTCAATCAGTCGATGCTCTATCATGAGTGGACCGCGTGCTTGCATGTTTCCCCCTCCTTTTTATTACTCCCAAAATCCTAAACGTAAGACGCGGTGGTTTTTGCCGCCACCACCCTCGATGCCATTGTCGTGCGTCTCATAGGTACGGACGCCCTTAACTTATAAACCTGCCAAATTCAAACATAACGAATACGATGTTTTCATGCTCAGACAGTTCCGCATAGACGCTCCCTGCTGAGAGCACTTGGGTCGGTCGTTCACCATTCGCCACCATTTCATGCGGCTCCTCTGTGTAACAGCCAAAATCAAGCCCTTCGAGTTTCACACGACCCGTGATCTGACGGCATTCACACTGATCGGACTCGGTGATGAAATCGGTATAATACAGACAGTGCTTCGGCACAAGCGTGCCAATACGACCGAACGCTATTTGCGGAGCATCGAACTTGAAGGTGTGCGAGCGGCGCTGGAGGAGCTTACCCGTTACAGGAAAGCGAAAGCCATCCCCCTTCCCCGAAGCCGAGAAAAAGCCGTTGGCGGGTCTGAAAAGTAAAAAGCCGTCTGTGGAGCCGGCAACTCCACAGACGGCGGCAGGTTATCATCTCAACCTGTTGACATCGCTGGTGATCCCAAGGGGAATCGAACCCCTGTTTCCGGCGTGGGAGGGCCTTGGCGCCGCCAAGTATACAAATGATTTCGGTATGTTATCCATTCATCAGAAAACGAAAACAACCATCTATTCTCCTCATTTTGTACCCGCTTGTGTATCCGCGATCGGCTCCTTCTGGTACCAATGCTCTACTCCCAATCGAAATTGGCTTTTCACCCTCTTTCATTTGGCCATAAAGGCCGATCGAATTCCAGGATCGAGAGAGGAACATGATCCTTGAACCGCGGAATGTCGTCAAGTATAGATGCTCGGGGGGCCTAAGAAGAAAGGGCAACTGAACCAGCTGCTATTTGGGATTGCGGTTCTCCAATGCCCCCCCAAAATCACCCACTGAACACACTTCCCCCTACCCTTTTTCCATATGAAAAATAATCACGGCCAGCCCCCAGGAAGGATCACCGAAAAAATCCGTGGGATTGTGGACCGTGTCACCTATCACAACCCCGACAATGGGTGGTCTGTGCTGCGGGTGCTGTCCTTTGACAACCTTCAGCAGCAGGAAACGGTGATTGTCCATCAGTGTTCCAGTATCTGCCGCCGTTTGGGGCTTAGAAAGCCCCATGGGTCGAAGAGATGTTGCTGTTTGTGGTCTTTGATGCGAATCATGCCTTCCCCCGGTTAAGCTGCCGTAATCATATGTGTTTTCATACCATAAAGGCTCGCGGAAGACAAGAGTGAATTTCAGGGTTTTTCAATTTTTTCAGCAAGATAGGCTATGATGACTTTTTACCGGTTCATCAAGGTTGGATAACTATTTGGCAATATGGGGATTAAACAGATTCTATTTGATGGAAGCCAAATAGGTGCGCAGGCCGATTTTTTTGTTCTTGACGCCCAACTTCGACCGGATGTTGTTGCGGTGGAAATCGATCGTGCTCTCCGCCAGGTTCATGGTTTCCGCGATTTGCTTGGTGGTTTGGCCCTGGCGAACGAGGCTTGCGACCTCAAGCTCCGTATGCGAAAGCCGCAGAAACTTGGATGAAAGGTTGCGCGCGAGCGGCGACACGATCTCGTTTAGGTTGGATTCCAGGATCTCCGTATACGCCTTTTGTTTGGCGTCCAATTTGCGCCGTTTCAATTTCCCCAGATAGGGGATGATCAACTGGTTGACATTTACCAGGACCTTTTCTTCAAGTTCGATTTTGTCTTGATCTCTCTGCTTGAGCAGGACTTTCAACGCAGCGTTGGCTTCCTTCAATTCTACAGCTAACGCTTGCAGTTGTTTGGAACGAGTCTCGATCAACCTTGTGCGCTCAGCAACTTTTTGTTCCAACGTTTCATTTAATTGGCGAAGTTTCTGCTCCGTTTTTTTGAGATCGGTAATATTCTTGAAAACTGCGATGGCACCGACATTCTCATCGTCATCTTCTGAACGATAGGGAACGGCCGATACAAGCATCCAGACATCACTTCCGTCATTATCCGTGTACTGGAATTCAATGCCGGGACTCACGATTTCACCGCGCAGCGCGCGTGCGCCGGGCCACTGATCGGGCGGCAGCGGTCGGCAATCGGCGTCCCAGGATTGAAATCTTTTCTTCTGTTCTGGATCGGTGGATGGCATCGTTGATGGAATGTAGGCTCGCAA
>Ga0105106_10000933_pt1 | contig 20741 bp, 21 predicted proteins | sample PPLLaktember2015_5_FD_79109 | JGI IMG/M metagenome (GOLD analysis project Ga0105106, IMG submission 79109) | Freshwater sediment microbial communities from Prairie Pothole Lake near Jamestown, North Dakota, USA - PPLs Lake P8 Core (1) Depth... | ecosystem: Environmental > Aquatic > Freshwater >...
CGATCACGCGCCGCCGGTGGCCTTCGCCGGCGCCCTGGGCTTGATGCCGCGGCGCGCCAGCCCGTCGCGCAGCATGAACTCGATCTGCGCGTTGACGCTGCGCAGTTCGGCCCGCGCGAGGCGTTCGAGCTCGACCCACACCCGGGGATCGAGGCGCAGCAGGAACGTCTTCTTGTCGGCGATCACGCGTGTCGGAACCGGGTCAGTGCGGTTGACGCAGTCGCGCCCACAACGTGAATACCCAGACGGCCAGCAGGCCGAGGAAGGCGGCCATCAACGCGAGAAATGCGTTGTCGGGCAGAGCGCGCGGCGGGATCGCGTTCGCGTCGACGATCGTGTAGTGCACGCCCACGATGAATGCCGACAGCAGACATCCCAGCCACGGGGCATGGTCGGCGAGCGTCGCGATCGCGGCATCGCTGCGGGCGAACACCTCATGGCTCATCCGGGGTGACAGGTTCCGCGTGCGCGTCAGGATGCGCGGCAGCGTCGCGATCGCCGCGACGATGACGCCCGGGAGCAGGGTGGCGAACGCGAACATGAACCAGCGGTAGAACTCGCGCGTCATCCAGCCATTGGCGCGATGGTCGCTGCCGAAGTGGGATGCGATCCGCGCCGGCAACTGTCCGGTGGTGTTGACGATGCAAGCGGCGGCCGCGACCAGCAGCAACACGAAGACGGCAAGCGATGTCCGGCGCATGGCGGCGCTGCAATGAAGGGGGCGCGCTTCCAGCGCGGGAAGCGCGAGACGATACTCCACCTGCGGTCAGCGGCGCAGGAATGCGCTGGCCACGAGGCCGGCGACGACCCCTGCGGCCAGCCCGACCGAGGCAAGGTCGAGTGCGACACCGACGGCGGTGCCGATCCCGGTCCCCAGCGCGATCCAGAGACCGCCTGCGTTCCTCGCCAACGTGATCATGGCTCGCTCCTCCTTCGGTTCGCGCGACCGGCCGGAACATGACGTCCACGCGATATATTGAAATGATATCACAAAAATATCGATCTCCGTCGAGCGCCACGCCGATCCGACCGTCGCCCCCGCTGTCCGGAACCGTGCAGAACATCCGCGACGTCCGGACGAGAAAAATGGGCGGACCCGGAATGCGGTCCGCCCACGCCGGGAGTTGCGCCTGCCGTTTCGTGCGCGGTCAGCCCAACCGGACGGGGATGAAGATCCGCGCGTCGTCGCGCTGGACGAGCAACGCCACGGTCTTGCCGGCCTTGCCGACCAGTGCCTCCAGCTGCTCGGGGCTTTTCACCGGCGTGTTGTTGAACGCGATGATAACGTCGCCGGGCCGGACGCCGGCCCGCGCCGCGGCCCCGGCGACGTCCGCGACGACGACGCCGCTCGCGAGCTCGCCGGACTTCTTCTCCTCCGGCGAAAGTGGCCGGACCGCCACCCCCAGCTTGCCCTGATTGGCCAGCTCCCCGGCCGAGGCGACCGTCGTCGTGTCCTCGAGCGTGCCGATCGTCGCCTTCAGCGTGATCGGCTTGCCGTTGCGCCACACGTCGAGCGCCACCGACGAGCCCGGCTTCACCTGCGCGACCAGCGGCGGCAAGTCGGACGACTTGGCGATCTCCCTGCCGTCGAGCTTCAGGATCACGTCACCCGGCTCGAGACCCGCCTTCGCGGCGGGCCCGTCCTTGGCGACCGAACCCACCAGCGCGCCCGCAGGCTTCGGCAGGCCGAAGGTCTCGGCGAGACCCTGGTTCACTTCCTGGATCGTGACGCCGAGGCGGCCGTGCCGGACCTTGCCGTGCTGCTGGATCTGGTCCTTGACGTTCATCGCGACGTCGATCGGAATCGCGAACGCGAGACCCTGGAAGCCGCCGCTGCGGCTGAAGATCTGCGAGTTGATGCCGATCACCTCACCCTTGAGGTTGAACAGCGGACCGCCCGAGTTGCCCGGATTCACCGCGGCGTCGGTCTGGATGAACGGCACGACGGCATCGCCCGGCAGCGCGCGCGATTTCGCGCTCACGATCCCCGAGGTGACCGTGTTGTCGAGGCCGTAGGGGGCTCCGATCGCGACGACCCATTCACCCACACGCGTCTTGCCGGCGTCGCCGATGGTGACGGTCGGCAGGTCCATGGAGTCGATCTTCAGCACGGCGACGTCGGTGCGCTTGTCGCTGCCCAGCACCCTCGCCTTGAACTCGCGGCTGTCGGTCAGCTTGACCGTCACTTCATCCGCACCCGCGACGACGTGCGCGTTGGTCAGGATGACGCCGTCGGCGCTGACGATGAAGCCGGATCCAACGCCTTGGGTCGGGCCGGGGCCGCGTCCGTGCGGATTCCCCGGGATCCCCGGGATCCCCGGGAAATTGCGGAACCATGGCGGAAGGTCGTTGCCGTCGGGCATGCCGCGACTCGACACCTTCCGCGCATCCTTGGCCGTGCTCACCTGGACGACGGCCGGTCCCTGCTTCGCGACGAGGTCGGCGAAATCGGGGAGGGCGGTCGCGGCGACGCCGGCGACCGCAGGTGCGGCCAGTGCGGGCTGCGGTGCGGCGGTGGCTTGATTGACCGTGGCGGCACGATCGGCGATGACGGTGCCGGTCGCGAACGCGGCAAGGACCGCTGCGGCGACAAGACTGCGTTTGAACGTGCTCGATTGCATGTGCATTCTCCTGTTGAACATAACCAGGCCGGTGCCGGAACGGCGCCGGATGCTCCGCAATCTAACGATCCAGACTTAAGGCAGTATTAAGGGCCCTCGCAGCGCCATCGTTACGCGGCTGTCGGCGCGGCGCGCGGGTCAGGCAGGCGGGCGTGGCGGGTGCGGACGCGCCGCAGGGAACAGCACCGTCACCCCCAGACCTTCGCGACCGTCTTCGGCGATCCCGGTGCCCAGCGACACCTCGGCGCCGTGGCGTTCGGCGATACGGTGCACGATCGCGAGCCCGAGCCCGCTGCCGGCAACGTCAGCCGCCGCGCCGCCCGGCGCGCGGTAGAACCGGTCGAAGACGCGGGCGCGCTCGGCGGCGGGGATGCCCGGGCCGGAGTCGCGCACGGTGATCGCGGCATCGGTGCCACGGCTTTCGACGGCGACGTCGACGCGGCCACCCCGCGGCGTGTAGCGCAGCGCGTTGTCGACGAGGTTCGACAGCAGCGTGCGCAGCCCCGCGGCATCGCCATCGACGACGACCGGATCGGCGCGCTCGAGCCCGAGGTCGAGGCCGCGCGCTTCAGCGATTGCCGCCTGTTCGCCGACCACGCTCTTCGCCAGCAGCGCGAGATCGACCGGCGCGAACGGCCGCGTCGCGACATCGGGCTCCTCGCGCGCGAGCGTGAGCAGCTGTTCGACGAGATGGATGGCGCGCTCCAGGCCGTCCTTCAGCGACTGCATCGCGGACCGCCGCTCCTCGTCGGTCGCCGCGCGCTCGAGCAGTTGAAGCTGCAGGTGCACGGCCGTGAGCGGCGTGCGCAGTTCATGGGCGGCATCGGCGATGAACTCGCGCTGCGCAACCAGCGCCCGCTGGAGGCGGCCGAGCAGGCCGTTCAGCGCGTGCACGAGCGGCTGCACCTCGGCCGGCAGCCCGGTCTCCGGCACTGCTTCCAGCGAGCGCGATGAGCGCTGCCCGAGCGCCGTGGCGACGCGTGTCAGCGGGGCGAGACCGCGCGCGATCGCGAACCAGACGAGAAGCGCGACGAACGGCACGACGGCGATCAGCGGCAGGACCGTCCGCAGCGCCAGGCTCGCGGCGAGTTCGCGCCGCACGCTCATCGGCTGGGCGACCTGGACGACCTGCCCGGCGGCCAGCGTGCTGAACACGCGCCAGGCGCCGCTGCCGGTGTCGACCGTGGCGAAGCCCAGTTGCGCGTACTGGGGCAGCTGCCGCTGCGGTTGCGACAGGTAGACCTGTACGCCGTTGCGGTCCCAGACCTGGACGACGACCTCATCGGCGCCCGGTGCCGCGCCGGGCGGCCCGCCGGCCGCCAGCGGAATCCCGGTGAGCGAGGCGGCCATCTGTTTGAGCTGATAGTCGAAGATCTCGTTCGCCTCTTCCTTCGCGCGCAGATAGGTCGCGATCATCGCGACGACGACGCCGAAGGCGAGGCCCGCGGCGAGGGCACCGACCAGCTGCGCGCGAATCGAGCGCGGATGGTTCATGCCGCGTCCGTTCCCGGGCTGGCGATCCTCCAGCCGACGCCGCGGACGTTGCGGATCGCGTCGGGGCCGAGCTTGCGCCGCAGCGCGGACAGATGAACGTCGACGGCGTTGCTCTCGATCTCCTCGTTCCAGCCGTAGAGCTTTTCCTCGAGTTGCGCGCGCGACAGGATCGCGCCCGGGCGCGCGACGAGCGCGGCGAGCAAGGCGTACTCGCGCGCCGACAGCGCAACCGGCTCGCCATGCAGGCGCACTTCGCGCGTGGCCGGATTGAGCGCGAGCGCGCCCACCGTGACCACGGGCTCGGCACGGCCCTCGCGCCGGCGCAGGAGCGCACGCACCCGGGCCGCGAGCTCCGTCAGGTCGAAGGGCTTGACGAGATAGTCATCGGCTCCGGCGTCGAGGCCGGCGACGCGGTCGGCGACCGCATCGCGAGCGGTGAGGATCAGCACCGGCCGTGCGTCGCCGCGCCGGCGCATCGCCGCGAGCACCTCGAGTCCCTGTTTGCCGGGCAACCCCAGGTCGAGCAGCAGCAGATCGTGAACGTCCTCGCGCAGCGCGAGCTCGGCGGCACGACCGTCGCGCACCCAATCGACGGCAAAACCTTCCTGCTTCAGGCCCTGCTGGACACCGGCCCCGATCATCCGGTCGTCTTCGGCGAGCAGCAGGCGCATGCGTGGCGGTGGATGAGCCTGCCGCTTACGCCTTCGGCTCGAAATCGAGCGCGGCCGAGTTCATGCAGTAGCGCAGGCCGGTCGGTCCGGGGCCGTCGTCGAACACGTGACCGAGGTGCGCGTCACACGCGGCGCAGACCACTTCGGTGCGGCGCATGAACCAGCTGGAATCGTCCCTGCTCGCGACGTTTTCCGCGGCGATCGGTGCGTAGAAGCTCGGCCAGCCGGTGCCCGAGTCGAACTTAGTCGCCGCGTCGAACAGCGGCGTGCCGCAGCACGCGCAACGGTAGGTGCCGGGGGCGTGATTGTCCCAGTACTTGCCGCTGAACGCGCGCTCGGTGCCTTTCCTGCGCGCGACCTGATACTGCTCGGGCGTGAGCTGGCGTTTCCAGTCGGCATCGGACTTCATGATCTTGTCGGACATGGCTATTCTCCTGTCGCACACGCGGCAACGCTTCCACTGTCGGGTAACTCCGCCGCAGGCTTACGCCGGGGCGGCCCGGGTGGCGGGATGCAGTATAGTGGAGCCCTCCTGCCGCAACCCTTCCGCGCCTTCGATTACGCCGTTGGATACCGCACCCGCCGAGTCGTTCCGTCGTGACGTCAGGGTCATCGGTCTGGTGGGCGTCGCGCACTGGCTGTCGCATTTCTTCCAGCTCGCGCTGCCGCCCCTGTTTCCGCTGCTGCGGGCGGAATTCGACGTCTCGTTCGCCACCCTTGGCGCCCTGATCGCGGTCTTCTATGTCGCGAGCGGCGTCACTCAATTTGCCGCGGGCTTCGTGGTGGACCGAATCGGCGCGCGTCCGGTGCTGCTGGGCGGTGTCGCCCTGCTCGCCGGTGGAACGGTGCTTGCGGGCGTCGCGCCGGGCTTCGCGTGGCTCTTCCCGGCCGTCGCGATCATGGGTGTGGGCAATGGCGTGTTTCACCCGGCCGATTTCGCGATCCTCAATGCCAACGTCGCGCCGCGCCGGCTCGGTCCCGCCTACAGCGCCCACGGCGTCGGTGGCGCGCTCGGCTACGCGCTGGCGCCGGTGGCGAGTTTCGCGCTCGGCGCGGCGTTCGGCTGGCGCGCCGCCCTCGCGGCGATGGGTATCGGCGGACTCCTGGTTCTCGCCGTGCTGGTGAGCCAGCGTGCATTGCTGCGGTGCGACCATCACCGGCGTCCGCGCGCGTCGACCGCCGGCAGCCTCGCGCTCTTCCTGCAGCCGGCGATCCTGATGTGCTTCACGTATTTCTGGGTCTACACGATCGCGATGATCGGCGTGCAGACGTTCCTGCCGACGGCTCTCAACGCGGCCTTCAACGTGCCGATTGCGGTCGCGACATCGGGACTGACGGCGTGGCTGCTCGGCAGCACCGCCGGCATCGTCGCCGGTGGCGTGCTTGCCGGCCGGACCGACCGCCACGACCGGGTCGCCGCGTTTGGACTCGGTGTCGGCGCGGCGCTGGTGCTTGCGCTGACCACGTTGGCGTCCGCGCATTCGCTGATCGTGCCGATCCTCGCGCTCACCGGCTTCGCGCTCGGCGTCACCGCACCGTCGCGGGACCTGATCGTGCGCGCCGCCACGCCCGCAGGGGCGTCGGGGCGCGTCTACGGCTTCGTCTATTCGGGACTCGACCTCGGTTCGATGGTCGGTCCGATCGTGTTCGGCTTTCTGCTCGACCACGGAGCGGCGCGCGAGGTGTTCTACGTTGCCGCCGGTTGTTTCGTCGTGGCGATCGCCACCGTGGTGCGCGTGCGGCATGCGACGCGATCAGGGGCGGCGCCTTCGGTCACCTGATTCGGGAGCGTTCACGATGGCGATGGACCTCGGCATCGCGGGGAAAAAGGCGCTGGTCTGCGCCGCCAGCAAGGGGTTGGGACGCGGGTGCGCGCAGGCACTCGCCGATGCGGGCGCCGACGTGACGATCCTCGCGCGCACCGAGGAGGCGGTGCGCCGCGCGGCAGAGGAGATCGGGGCGCGTGCGGGCCGCCGTGTCGGCTGGGTCGCCTGCGACATCACCACGACCGAAGGCCGGACGGCAGCACTTGCGGCCTGCCCGCAACCGGACATCCTCGTCAACAACGCGGGTGGTCCGCCGCCGGGGGATTTCCACGACTGGGACCGCGCGGCGTGGATCCGCGCGCTCGACGCCAACATGCTGACACCGATCGAGCTCATCAGGGCGACCGTCGACGGCATGATCGAGCGGCGGTTCGGGCGCATCGTCAACATCACGTCGAGCGCCGTCAAGGCGCCTATCGACATTCTCGGCCTGTCGAACGGTGCGCGCAGCGGCCTGACCGGGTTCGTCGCCGGCATCGCGCGCAAGGTCGCGCGCCACAACGTGACGATCAACAACCTGCTGCCGGGGCAGTTCGAGACCGACCGCCTGCGCACGACGATGGAGGGGCGGATGAAAGCCTCGGGCAAATCCCTCGACGAAGTCTATGCGGCCGGCCGCGCGGGGGTGCCGGCGGGGCGGTTCGGCAATATCGAGGAATTCGGCGCCTTGTGCGCATTCGTCTGCAGCGTGCACGCCGGCTACATCGTCGGCCAGAACCTGCTGATCGACGGCGGCAATTACCCGGGCACGTTCTGAACCGCGATAACCAGCACCGGAGCATGATCGACCTCTACTACTGGACGACGCCCAACGGGCACAAGATCACGATCTATCTCGAGGAGACCGGGCTGCCGTACGCGCTGCGCCCGGTCAACATCAGCCGCGGCGAGCAGTTCGATCCCGCGTTCCTCGCCATCTCGCCGAACAACCGGATTCCGGCGATCGTCGATCACGCGCCGGCCGACGGTGCCGGGCCGCTTTCGGTGTTCGAGTCGGGCGCCATCCTCAATTATCTCGCCGACAAGACCGGCCGCTACATTCCCGGCACGCTGCGCGGCCGCTGGGACTGCCTGCAATGGCTGCACTGGCAAATGGGCGGGCTGGGCCCCATGGCGGGACAGAACCATCACTTCGCGCACTACGCGCCCGAGAAGATCCCCTACGCGATCGAGCGCTACGTGAAGGAGACCGGGCGGCTCTACGCCGTCCTCGACCGCCGCCTCGCCGACCGCGAGTTCGTCGCCGGCGAATACTCGATCGCGGACATGGCCTGCTTCCCGTGGGTGCAACCCGAGCGGCAGGGACAGCGCATCGACGATTTCCCGAATCTCAAGCGCTGGAAAGCGGAGATCGCCGCGCGTCCCGCCGTGCAGCGCGCCTATGCGCTCGCAAAGACCGTCAACACCGCGCCGGCGATCACCGACGAGCAATCGCGCAGGATTCTCTTCGGTCAGGACCGCACGACGGTCAGGTGAGCGCCGGGCGCGGACGCTCGTGGCACCCGGCGACGAAGGCGGGGGTCAGGGCCGCGGCGCGCGCTCCAGCAACCGCACCACCGGCGGCGTCCGCGGCAGCCAGCGCCTGACCGGGAACTGCGCGCGCTCGACGTAGCCCGGAACGATGCTGAACGCGACGACGTAGCGGTCGTCTTGCACCCACCACCAGCTCTTGCCGGGTCGGCGCTCGTGCGGTCGCGACTCGAAGCGGTGATAGGCGTTGTACTCGAAGCCACCGTCGAGCGTCGCCGGCGTCGCGCCCAGACCCTCGGCTGCATGGATCGCGTCCCAGCGCGCGCGATTCCACGCGAAGTAGTCGTGCGTGGCCATCGTCCCGAGGGCGAGCGCGACGCCGAGCCAGGCCAGTGCGACACCGCGGACGAGAATGCTCGGCGACCCGGGCTCGCCGTGCGCCATCAGCGCGAGCACGAACGGCAGCACGAACAGCAGATAGCGGTCGATGTAGTCGGTGACGACGAACGGTGTCAGATAGGCGCCGACGAGCGCGAGCAGGAACAGCCGCTCGCCGGCGTCGCGCGCGACGCCGGCGGCCTGTCCGCGCAGGACGACCAGCGCCGTGCGGCACAGAGCTGCGATGCCGAGCGCCGCGCCCACACCGGCGATCCGCCACAGGACGCCGGGGCTGCGATCGAGCGGCGCCAACCCGCGGGGCTGCGCATCGTAGAGCACGAAGGGGCCGATCCCGGCGGCGTCGATGAGGTGATGCTCGCGCCACGGCGGCCACAACCCGGTCAGTGCCATCGCCACGGCGATCCCGACCGCCAGGGCGACCACGCCCCAGCGCGCCGGACGCTGCAGCGACACGCCGCGCCACATCGCCCACGGCGCGACGAACAGCCCGAGATAGGCGAAGATCGACAGCAGGTTGCTCACTGCCCAGTTGCGGTACCAGCCGCCCTCGTTCCGGGCGATCTTCGCCAGCGCCGGCAACACCCGGCCGTGCGCGTATTGCTGGGCTTCCGGGACGCCGGGCCCGTGGGCGAGCCAGGTTTGGTACGCGAGTTCGGCGGCGAGCACGACCGTCAACGGCAGCACTCCGGTGGCGAGGGTGGCGGGGCGCCACCGGCGGTTCGCCGCCAGCCACGCCACGAGAAAGGCGGCCGGCACGACGGCGACGACCTGGCGCTGCAGCATCCCGATTGCCGCGAGCACTGTCGCCACGGCGATGAGCGCCGGCGTCGGCTGGCGCAACGCGCGGTAGAACAGCGTCGCCGCCGGCAGCGCGAACAGCATCGCGTACAGGTCCGTCATGAACGAATTGGCAAGCGGCAGCCAGCACGGCATCGCGACCACCGTCAGCGTCGCGACCAGCGCGTCGCGGCGCGTGAGTCCGGTGGCCAGGAACCAGCGCAACGTGAGCACCGCGACCGCTATCGACACGAGCTGCGTCACGTGTCGCAGCAGCGAGAAGGAAAAGCCCGCGATCTGCGCCGCGGCTCCGCCGATCAACGTCTGCGGCAGAAGGTTCATCGCGATCCAGTCCGAGAGGCGGATGCGGTGCTCGGCGAGCAGCCACTGGACGCTGTGCGCGTACGCCCAGTCGTCGTTGACGGGGAACTCGCCACGCGGGTCGACGAGGGCGCTCAGCACCAGCGCGACCGCGGCGACCACGAGCACCGCGTGGCGTTCGGCGACTCCCGCGGTCGGTGCGGCGACTGCAGCGGGGGGCGTCATCTGCGCCGACGTGCGGTCACCGGAACACCCAGAGCCGGTAGACGGCGTAATTGGCGAAGGTCAGCAGGACCGTCGTCGCCACCTGCGCGGGCCATACGGGAAGTCCGGCGGCGAGCAGTCCGGCGAGCAGCGCACCATTGGCGACGAACTGCAGTCCGAGCGCGACCAGGAAGCGCCGGCCCGCAATGCCGAGGCCGTGCGAAGGCGTGAATACGTGGTGGTAGGCGAGCAGGAAGCGCGTGATCGCCCCGCCGACGAAGCCGACGGCACTGCCGGCAATCGCGTCGAAGCCGACGCGCAGCAGCCCGTAGAGGATGCCGTAGTGCACGCCGACCGCGAGAAAGCCGGTGATGACGTGCAGCGTGAAGCTCGCGAGGAGCGCGAGCAGCGGGCGCCGGGCGATGGCGTGCAGCGCGCGGGCGCGGCGCGTTGCCGCAGGGCCGGGGGAGATCATCGCAGAGCGTTGCACACGCGATCGAGGTGCCCGCGATTGCGGCCGCGCACCGGCGAGGGCGCGGGCGCGCGTGGCGAGGTTACGCGGGACGCGCCCTCGACGCGGCCTTCAGTCAGCGGCTCCGTCGGCCGCATCGCGCACGGCGACCGGGAAGCGCGGGTCGGCAGCGCGTTCGGTGGCACGCTCGAGGTCGGGATCGACTTCGAAAGCGGTGTCCCCGTCGGGAACCGGCAGTCCAGTCGCGCACACCGCATTGAAGTCGAACAGCGCCCGGTCCATCAGGTGCGACGGCACGACCTTGGCCAGCGCGTTGTGGATCGACTCGATGCGTCCCGGATGCTTCTTCTCCCACTCGCGCAGCATCGCCGTCACCTGCTTGCGCTGCAGGTGCTCCTGCGAGCCGCACAGGTTGCAGGGAATGATCGGAAACTGCATAAGGTCAGCGTAGCGGGCGAGATCGCGCTCGCGCACGTAGGCGAGCGGCCGGATGACGACGTGCCGGCCGTCGTCGGAGACGAGCTTGGGCGGCATCGTCTTCAGCTTGCCGCCGAAGAAGAGGTTGAGAAAGAACGTGGCGAGGATGTCGTCGCGGTGGTGGCCGAGTGCGATCTTCGTCGCCCCGATCTCGCCGGCGACGCGGTAGAGCACACCGCGGCGCAGGCGCGAGCACAGCGAGCACATCGTGCCGCCTTCGGGGATCACCCGCCGCACGACGCTGTAGGTGTCCTGCTCGACGATCCGCCAGGGCACGCCCCGGCCCGCGAGGTAGCGGGGCAGCACATCCGCGGGAAAGCCGGGCTGTTTCTGGTCCAGATTGACGGCGACGACCTCGAAGCCGAACGGCGCGCGATCCTTGAGCGAGAGCAGGACGTCGAGCAGCCCGAAGCTGTCCTTGCCGCCCGACAGGCAGACCATGACCCGGTCGCCCGGGGCGATGAGTCCGAAATCGCCGATGGCCTCGCCGACCTGCCGGCGCAGCCGCTTTCTCAACTTGTTCGCCTCGAACAGGGCCTTGCGCGGGTCGCGCGCAGGACCCCCCGGGAGGAGCGGGGCCGAATCAAGCGTGGCGGGCAGGGCGGAGTCGTCCATCGGGTGCGGGGATGAATGCGGCATTTTACCGGCCGCGGGCGGCGTTGCGGCCTGGCGGCTTCGTGCAGCGGCGAAGCGGCTCGGTTTTGGCGCTAACATTGCGGGCACGGGCCGCACCGGCCTCGGGGAGACACCGATGCAGACGATCCTGGTCGCCAATCCCAAGGGCGGCAGCGGCAAGACGACACTCGCGACCAACATCGCAGGTTGGCTCGCCGGCAAACGCCAGAAGGTCGGATTGACCGATCACGATCCGCAGCAGTCGTCGGCGCAGTGGCTGGCGCGGCGGCCCGAACTCTTTCCGCGCATCGCGAGCGTGGCGCCGGACGCGACGAAGAAAGCGCTCAGGGACGACGGGCTGGAGTGGCTCGTCGTCGACAGTGCGGCGGGCCTGCACGGCGACGCCCTGCGCGACAACGTTCGCTTCGCCGACGTGATGCTCGTCCCCGTATCGCCGTCGGCGTTCGACACCGACGCGACGCGACGCTTCCTCGACCGCATCGTCGAGTTCAAGGTGATCAAGCGGGGGGCAATGGCGGTCGGGTTGATCCCGATGCGCGTCGACGCGCGCACGCACAGCGCCGCCGAGCTCGACGAGTTCCTGAAGGGTTATGACTTCCCGCTGGTGGCGCACCTGCGCGACACGCAGGTCTACGTCTACTGCGCCCGCGATGGCGCGTCCGTGTTCGACCTGCCGCGCTCGCGTGCCGAGCAGGACTGGGAGCAGTGGAAGCCGCTCACGCGCTGGATCGCGCGGCAAGCGGCGTCCGGCGGGGGCTGACTGGCTCACTAGACGGCGGGGCAAAGAAAAACGCCGGCGTACGGCCGGCGTTTCTCGTTTGGCGACTGCCGGACCGTCACTGCTTCGGCGCGGCGTCCTTCGCGGCCTCGACCGCCTTGTCGGCGGCTTCCTTGGTCGCGTCGGCGGCCTTGCCGGCGGCTTCCGTCGTGGCGGACGCGGCGTCCTTGGCGACTTCGCTGGTCTTCGCGGCCGCTTCCTTGGCGGCTTGGGCGGCCTTGTCGGCCGCTTCCTTGGCGGCGGCTTCGGTCTGCGCGGCCGCTTCCTTGGCGGCGGCTTCGGCCTTGGCGGCGGCTTCCTTGCCGCTGTCGCCGCAGGCGGCGAGGGTGGTGGCGAGGGCGATCGCAGTCAGTACGGCAATCAAGCGTGATTTCATTGTCGAATTCTCCTGTGTTGCAGGTGTTCGTGGGTGAGGGGAGTGGGTCGGTCACGGCCGTCCGCCACATGCACCTTTTTCGGACGTCCGTCAACCGCTAATTATAGCCCAAAGCGCCCTTTTTTGCACTGCATCGTAGGTCACCCCGACGTGGCGGCACATCGGCGGCCGGAGTCCTATCGGACGCGGAGCCGGGAAATCCAGCCCCAGACCGTCGCGAACACCAGTGCGCTGAACGCGGCGATCGTCAGCACCAGCGGGTAGACGGTGCCGTTGTACGACGCCCCGATCCACCCGCTGACCAGCGCTGCCAGCACCATCATGAGGAAACCGAGAAGGCCGGCAGCGGCGCCGGCGGTCCGCGGGAACGGGGCGACCGCACCGGTCTGGGCCCCGGGAAAGACGATTCCATGGGCGAAAAAGTAGCAGGCGACCGGGCCGACGACCGCGGCCCAGTGATGGACGCCGGCGAGTGCCAGGCCGCTCATGGTCATGCCGCTGGCGAGCGACAGCGCGGCCCCGAGGCGAAGTGTCGGCAGCAGGCCCCGGCGGGCGAGCAGGCGCCGGCACAGCAGCGTGCCGAGGAGGTAACCGAACACGCAGGTCGCGAAGCAGTAGCCGAAGCGGGCGGTCGCGACACCAAGCACCTGGATCAGCACGAACGACGATCCGGAGATGAACGTGAACAGGCCCGCGTACGACATCCCCGCCGCCTGGGTGTAGGCGAGGAATTCCGGCGCCCGCAGCAGCCGGAGGTAGTTGGCGACGAGCTTGCGAGGCGCGAGCGCGTGTCGGTCCGGTTCGCGCATCGTCTCCCCGAGCCGCGCGAGGGTGGCCGCCAATAGCGCCAGCGCGATCAGCGCTGCCAGGACGAAGGCACCGCGGTGGGCGAAGCGCACCTCCAGCAGGCTGCCCAGGATCGGGCCGACGAGTGCGCCCACGCCGAGGATCGTTGACGCCTGTGCCATGACCTTCGCGCCGGACGTCGGGTCGTACACATCGCGGATGATGGCCCGCGCGACGACCACCGCCGCGCAGCAGCCGAGGGCCTGAACGAAGCGTCCGGCGATCAGCAGTTCGATCGACGGTGCGAGCGCGCAAGCGAGTGCCCCGGCGGCGAAAAGGCCGAGGCCGGCCAGCAACACCGGGTAGCGGCCCCAGCGATCGGTAACCGGCCCGACGACGAGTTGCATCGTCCCGAAGCCGAGCACGAATACCGACAGCGTGAGCTGCACCGTCGCGGCCGACGCACCGAAGGTCTGCCCGAGGCCGGGCAGCGACGCGAGATAGAGGTCGGTCGCCACCGGCTGCAGCATCAGGTAACAGCCGATCAGGACCACGAGCGCATGGCTGCCGTCCGGCGGCGGTCGCAGGCGGTGCGGCGACGATGCCGGCGTGCGCGCTTTCATCGGCGTCGCCCGCGTCGTTGTCCGGCCCGCGGGAAAAGGTCTTCGGTCATCGGCGGGGGAAACGAAACGGGCCGGCACCCTGCGCTGCCGGCCCGCGTCGCATCGAAGCGAGACGAATGCTACGCTGCCTTGGCCACGAGCTCGCGCAGCACGAAGGGCAGGATGCCGCCGTTGCGGTAGTAGTCGACCTCGATCGGCGTGTCGATGCGCAGCAGCACCGGGACGCTCTCGGTCGAGCCGTCCTTGCGGCGGATCGTCAGCGTCACGTCCATCTGCGGCTTGATGTCGGACTCGATGCCGGTGATGTCGAACGTTTCGTCCCCCGTGATGCCGAGCGACGCGACGCTGTCGCTGCCCTTGAACTGACACGGCAGCACGCCCATGCCGACCAGGTTCGAGCGGTGGATGCGCTCGAAGCTCCTGGCAACGACCGCCTTCACCCCGAGGAGCTGCGTTCCCTTCGCGGCCCAGTCGCGCGAGCTGCCGGTGCCGTACTCCTCGCCGCCGAAGATCACGGTCGGGGTGCCGGCCGCGATGTATTTCATCGCCGCGTCGTAGATCGCGAACTTCTCTCCGGTCGGCTGATAGAGCGTGACGCCGCCCTCGACGCGGGTGCCGTCGGCCTTCGGCGGCAGCATCAGGTTCTTGATCCGGACGTTGGCAAACGTGCCGCGCATCATCACTTCGTGGTTGCCGCGGCGCGAGCCGTAGCTGTTGAAGTCGACGACCGACACGTCGTTCTCGAGCAGGAAGATACCGGCCGGCGACGTGGGCTTGATCGAACCGGCCGGGCTGATGTGGTCGGTCGTCACCGAATCGCCGAAGATGCCGAGCGCACGCGCTCCCCTGATGTCGCCGGTCTTCGTCGTCGTCATCCTGAAGCCGTCGAAGAACGGGGGCTTGGCGATGTACGTCGAGGCCGGCCAGTCGTAGACCTGGCCGGTGGCGCCGGAGATGCCCTTCCACAGCGGGTTCGCGTTGGCGAGGTCGCCGTAGAGCGTCCGGTAGATCGCCGGGTCCTTCGCGAAGCTCATCACGGCGGCGATCTCGTGCGACGTGGGCCAGATGTCCTTCAGGTATACCGGACCGTCCTTGCCGGTGCCGACGGGTTCGGTGGTGAGATCCCGCAGCACCGTGCCCGCGATCGCGTATGCGACGACCAGCGGCGGCGAGGCGAGGAAGTTTGCCTTGAGGTTGGGGTGGATCCGCGCCTCGAAGTTGCGATTGCCGGAGAGCACCGCGGCGCAGACGAGGTCGTTGCCGGTGATCGCCTCGTTGATCTCGGGCGTCAGGTCGCCGGCGTTGCCGATGCACGTCGTGCAGCCGTACGCGGTGACGCCGAATCCGAGCTTCTCGAGGAAGGGCAGCAGTCCCGCCTTGCCGAGGTAATCGGTGACCACCCGCGAGCCGGGGGCGAGCGAGGTCTTGATGTGCGGCTTGACCGCGAGGCCTCTCTCGACCGCCTTTTTCGCGAGCAGACCGGCGGCGAGCATCACGCCCGGGTTCGACGTGTTCGTGCACGAGGTGATCGCCGCGATGAGCACGTCGCCGTTGCCGAGGTCGACGCCGTACTTCGTCGTGAGCCGCCGGCCGAGCTTGTCGGCCGGCTGGCCGAAGCCGTTCTCGGCGACGGGCTTGCTCCACAGATCGGCGAACTTCGCCTTGAGGTTGCCGAGCTCGATGCGATCCTGCGGCCGCTTCGGGCCGGCGAGCGAGGGCTTGATCGACGCGAGGTCGAGGGTGAGCGCCTTCGTGTAATCGATGTCGCCGGTCGTCGGCACGCCGTAGAGACCCTGAGCCTTGAAGTACGACGCGAATGCGTCGAGCTCGGCCGGCGTGCGGCCGGTGGCCCTCAGGTAGTCGACGGTCGCATCGTCGACGGGGAAGAACCCCATCGTCGCGCCGTACTCGGGCGCCATGTTGGCGATCGTCGCCCGGTCGGGCACGGCGAGCGACGCCGTGCCCTCGCCGAAGAACTCGACGAACTTGCCGACGACCTTCTCCTTGCGCAGCATCTCGGTGACCGACAGCACCAGGTCGGTCGCGGTGATGCCCTCGTTCAGCCTGCCCTTCAATTCGACGCCGATGACGTCGGGTGTGAGGAAGTAGACCGGCTGGCCGAGCATGCCCGCCTCGGCCTCGATGCCGCCCACGCCCCAGCCGACGACGCCGATGCCGTTGATCATCGTCGTGTGGCTGTCGGTGCCGACCAGCGTGTCCGGATAGTAGACGCCCCCCTTCTGGTGGACCCCGCGGGCGAGATACTCCAGGTTCACCTGGTGGACGATGCCGATCCCCGGCGGCACGACCTTGAACGTGTCGAATGCCTGCATCCCCCACTTCATGAACTGGTAGCGCTCGCCGTTGCGCTCGAACTCGAGCTTCATGTTGAGATCGAGCGCGTCCGGACGCCGGAAATAGTCGATCATCACCGAGTGGTCGACCACGAGGTCGACCGGTACCAGCGGCTCGATCATCTTCGGGTTCTTGCCCATGTCGCGCGCGACGTTGCGCATCGCCGCGAGGTCGGCGAGCAGCGGCACGCCGGTGAAGTCCTGCAGCACCACGCGGGCAACGACGAACGGGATCTCGTCGGTGCGCGCCGCGGTCGGGCCCCAGTTCGCGAGCTGGCGCACGTGCTCCTCGGCGACTTTCTTGCCGTCGCAGTTGCGCAGCACGCTTTCGAGCACGAGCCGGATCGACACCGGCAGCCGCGAGATCCTGCCGATCCCGGCCTTCTCCAGCGCCGGCAGCGAATAGAGCTTGCCGGCGGCCCCCGAGGCGAGCGTGAACTCCTGGAGCGTGTTGAACAGGTTGTGACTCATGGCTGTTCCTTTTCTGCGTTGGCGTCGAAGCGAAGCGTGAATCCGGGACCGTGGCCTACTTGCCTTTGGCTGCGGGGCGCTGCCGGAGATCGTTCAGGTTGATCTTCTGTCCGTTGGGCGTGACCATGTCGCCGGGCCTGAGGCCGTCGCGGCAGGCGCCGGTGTACTTGCCCTCGATCACGGTCGTCGATTGCCGCACGTCGTTGAACAGGGGCGGGTCGAAAGTCGCGGACGATTCGGTGCGATACGCGGTGTCGCCCTGCATCGTCATCACGCCGTGCGACTTGATCACCGAGTTGCCGAGCTTGCACTCGGCGTCGCTGATGTACTTCACGCCGTCCCGGCGCATTTCCATCCGGCTGCACATTTCCTTCTGCAGTCCGGTGCCCATGTCGATCATCATCTTCTGGGTCGAGGCGTCCAGGCACAGCGTCGACTTGCGCGGCTGGCTGTCCGCGGTGCCTTGCAGCGTCGTCATCTCCCATTGCCCGTTCCTGAGCGTCGGGTAATCGACGGCCGCGGCCGGAACGGACGCGGCGAGCGACAGCGCGGCCGCGAGGATCGCGGGTCCGGGGGCAAGGCGACGGGAGCTGGGCATGGCGTTCTCCTGCGGCAGGGGCCGGCGTGCCGGTGAGGGCATCATCATATCCACGAAGGACGTCGACCGGTCGACGCGGGTTCCGCGAGCATCTCTTCGTCTCCGCCAGGCGCGATTTCCCCGCGCGGTCAGCCGGAGCTGCCGGAGGGTGCGAAAAGCGCAGCCGCTGCGCGGGGGAGCGTCGCGCCGGCCGCTCGCGCCCGCTCCAGGACGTTCCAGCAGTAACGGTACGACCCGCGATCGTGCAGCTTGCCGCCGACCGCGAGCGGCGCCCAGTCGGCGGCCTGGGCCGCGGCAAGCACCGCTGCGGCCTCCTCGATCTCGCCGGCCGAGGGCTGCATCGCGCGCACGATGGGATCGATCTGTGCGGGATGGATGCTCCACATGCGCAGGAACCCGAACTCGTCGCGGGCGCGGCGCGCATCCGCGTAGACGGCGTCGACATCGGTGAGCGCCCGGGTGACACCGTGGACGGGCACCACGGCGTGCGCGAGTGCCGCCGCGGCCGTCTCGCACTTCGCGCGGTGCAACAGCGGATGATCGAACTGGCCGGGGCTTTCCATCGCCGCCGCCGGAATCGCGCCGTGATGGGCGCTCACGAAATCCAGCGTCCCGAAGTCGAGGCTGACCACGCCGGGCAGGGCGGCGATCGACCAGGCCTCGTGCACGGCACCGTGGGTCTCGATCAGCACGCTGACCGGGATCTCACGACCCAGCCCGTGCCGCGCCGTCCGCAATGCGACAGCGTCGAGGAAGCGGCAGACGTCGGCCGCCGACTCGGCCTTGGGGAGCGTGAGGAACGCGAGGCGGTGTCCGGCGTCGCCGACGAGGATCTCGAGCTCGGCGGCCGCCGCAGGGTGATGAACATCGTGAACACGGGCGCCGACGCGATCGAAGCGATTGTCGGGGCCATTGATGAGCCCGGCCAGCAGCCGCGCGTGCGCCCGCTCCTCGCCGACCGGTGCCCCGTCCTCGCAATCGGCCGTGACGTCGAACACCGGTCCGCGCTCGGCCTGCAGCGCGAGCGCCTTCCTGACCAGCCGCTCGCTGCCCGCGTAGTGGACGCAGGGCGGCAAGATCGGCAACGCCCGGTCGCGGCCATGCAGCGCGGCCTGCGGCGAAAGCCGGGCGGTCATCGAGAGGCGGCGTGCGGCCGGCGCGGGTGGACCGGCGTCAACCGAGCAGCGAGGCCACGCCGGCGCGCTCTTCCTCGAGCTCCTTGAGCGTCGCGTCCATCTTCTCGCGCGAGAAAGCGTCGATCTCGAGGCCCTGGACTCGGGTGTATTCACCGTTGGCCGTCGTGACCGGGCAGCCGTACATGATGTCCTGCGGAATGCCGTAGCTGCCGTCGGAGGGCACGCCCATCGTCACCCACTTGCCGTTGCTGCCGAGCATCCAGTCGCGGACGTGGTCGATGGCGGCATTGGCGGCCGAGGCGGCCGACGACAGCCCGCGGGCGGCGATGACTGCGGCGCCGCGCTTGCCGACGGTCGGCAGGAAGACGTTGCGGTTCCATTCCTCGTCGTTGATGAGCGCCTTCAGCGACTGTCCGTCGACCGTCGCGAACCGGTAGTCCGCGTACATCGTGGGCGAGTGGTTGCCCCAGACGGTCAGCTTCTCGATCGCACCGACAGGGCGACCCGACTTGGCGGCCAGTTGCGAGGCCGCCCGGTTGTGATCGAGGCGCAGCATCGCCGTGAAGTTCTTCTTCGGCAGCGACGGCGCCGACTTCATCGCGATGTACGCGTTGGTGTTCGCCGGATTGCCGACGACCAGCACCTTGACGTTGCGGCTCGCCGCGGCGTCGAGCGCCTTGCCCTGCTCGATGAAGATCTTGGCGTTCTCCATCAGCAGGTCCTTGCGCTCCATTCCCGGTCCGCGCGGCTTGGCGCCCACCAGCAGCGCGACGTCGGCGTCCTTGAAGGCGACCGCAGGCTCCGCACTGCCGATCATCCCGGCAACCAGCGGGAACGCGCAATCCTCGATCTCCATCATCACGCCCTTCAACGCGGCCTGCGCCTTGTCGATGGGCAGTTCCAGCATCTGCAGGATCACGGGCTGGTCGCGCCCGAGCATCTCGCCGGCGGCGATGCGGAACAAGAGGCTGTAGCCGATCTGGCCGGCGGCGCCGGTCACCGCGACGCGGAGGGGTTTCTTCATGGGGTTGCTCCTCGGAAAAGGGCAGTGCGAAAGGGCAGGGCGTGAAGTCGTTCGGTCGGGTCGGACACCGAGTGGAGGCGGGCAGGCCGGAGGCTGCGCCGCAACGTCGTGCTCCGCGACACCGAGCGCAGGGTGGCGAGCGCGGAAATTGTAGGCTTCGATGCTGGAGGGTGTCAATTCACTCTTATATCTTATAAAAGATATAAGACATGAGATAGACATTCGCCGGCCTGCGGCCAATAATGACCGGCATTGCCGCCGCGTGCCGCCCGGCGGCAGCGCCAGCAGTCATCGCGGCCCGTGCCTTCCATGTCCAGTCCCTCGCCCACGTTCCGGCCCCTCTACCTGCAGATCAAGGCTCTGCTCGAAAAAGGCCTCGAGGGGGGCGAATGGCGCCCGGGCGAGGCGATTCCCAGCGAAATCGAGCTTGCCGGCCGCTACGGCGTGTCGCAAGGCACCGTGCGCAAGGCGATCGACGCGCTCGCCGCCGACAATCTCGTCGTGCGGCGGCAGGGCAAGGGGACGTTCGTTGCCACGCACACCGAGGAAAAGACCTCGCTCCTGCGGTTCCTGCGCATCCGCGCCAACGACGGCCGCGACGAGCCGCACGTTTCCCGGCTGCTCGACGTGCGCCGCAGCAAGGCGACCGCCGACATCGCCCGCCTGCTCGAGCTCAAGCCGGGCGATCCGGTGTTCGTGCTGCGCCGGGTGCTCGACTACTCCGGCGCGCCCACGGTGCTCGACGAAATCGTGCTGCCGGCGGCCCTGTTCAAGGGACTTTCCAGGGCCAAGGTCGATGCCTATCGCGGTTCGATGTACAGCTTCTTCGAGACCCAGTTCGGCGTGCGCATGCTGCGGGCGCAGGAAAAGCTCAGCGCGATCGCAGCCGATGCGGCCAGCGCGCGGATCCTCGGCGTTGCGTCCGGCGCGCCGCTGCTCGCCGTCGAGCGGGTCACGCTGACTTACGGCGACCGGCCGGTCGAGTGGCGCCGCGGCCTTTGCGTCACGCAGCATCATCATTATCTCAACGAGCTGGGCTGACCGTGGCGAGCACGACGCTGCCGGCGCGAAGGGCACACGGCAGTCCCGCCCCGCAGTTCTCGCCGGTCGACGAATCGCGGTATACTTTTCCGCCGTGCACCATGCCTGCCGGCGTGGGTGCGGAGGAACCGGACGTCGCCCGCGCGAACCGGTCTCGGTCGTGCCGTCGCCGGCATCTTCGGATCG
>Ga0105106_10000934_pt1 | contig 20739 bp, 16 predicted proteins | sample PPLLaktember2015_5_FD_79109 | JGI IMG/M metagenome (GOLD analysis project Ga0105106, IMG submission 79109) | Freshwater sediment microbial communities from Prairie Pothole Lake near Jamestown, North Dakota, USA - PPLs Lake P8 Core (1) Depth... | ecosystem: Environmental > Aquatic > Freshwater >...
ACAATTTGCATGGTCTGCATGCCATTAACATCATTACAAGCCAGCGTGATGGAAACTCCACGCTCGTTGAGAGTCTGTTGAATTTTGGGCATGTAAATTGCACAATAGTCTTCCTGGCGCGGGAAAGAGCCGATCGCATCAATACTTACCGTAACGGTAGAAAGGTCCGCATCGGGTGGAACGTAGAATTCCAGCGTATCACAGCGCTGGCCTGACTGCCCGTCTCCAGTTGGCGCTTGGGAATTCAGCAGAGTAGTCCCAAACTCCTGTAAAACGACCTCCGAATATTTCAGGCTGGCTTTCCAAATCGTCCAATCGGAGGTATCGGGCACCGTATAGCATACGTCGGCATAGACTTGTTTGCCATCCTGCCAGGCGCGCTCCACGCGGACATCGATCCCGCTGACGACTTGATTGGGCGAGATCGCCTTCGCTTGAGTTGTTGGATAGGAAGGCGCAATGAAAGGTGTTGCCGACGGCGCCGCGTCCTGTGGGGATGTCTGTTGGCCAGGAACCGGCGATGCGCAGGCTACTGCGGCTAATAGCAGGACCAGTAAACCAAGGTAAATTCGTGATGTCATTTTATTTCCTTTCGAATACGATTATTTTTTGAAGATGTCTCGAAGAGCTTCTTCTAATTTCGAGAAGCGTATATTATACCCTATTTCGAACAAACGTTCTGGTTTAGAGAAACGACCTTCGGTAATCATGACACTCATTTCGCCTAATACCAGGCGCATTAAAAATTCCGGGTATGGGAACCAATATGGCCGCCGCAAAACTTTTGCCAGGGTACGCATGAACTCGGCATTGGAGGTCGTTTGTGGAGCAATCAAGTTATACGGGCCTCTTGCATCAGGATTCTCCATCAGATAACGGATCGCTCCGACTTGGTCATCAATATGGATCCAAGGCATAGCTTGCTTCCCACTGCCAAATCGCCCGCCGACGAACAGGCGTACGGGCAAAGCCATGAGCCATAACAAAATGGCATCCCTGGCAAGTACGACTGCCGTACGACATACCACATGACGTACGCCAACTTCTTCCACAGATTTGGTAGAAGCTTCCCAGGCGACAGTCAGTTGCGCCAGGTAGTCGTCCGCGGGCGGGGTAGATTCGTCTGCGATGCCCTCCCCTCGCAGACCGTAGTGGTTGACGCCGGAGATTTGGATGAATACGTCGGGGCGATGAGAGGCTTCTCTGATAGCGGAAGCAAGCGCATGCCCCGGTTGGACGCGCGAGGTGCGAAATCGCTCCTTTTTGCGCTCTGTCCAGGGCCAATTGCTCGTGCTCAACCCGCACAGATTTACTACCGCATCCATTTCATTGACCAGATGACCCCAACCACTCGTTGTCCGCCCGTCCCATGCAACGATTTGGGCGCCTCCAACAGCTTTATTGGGATTACGAGACAACACCCATGCCTGATGGTTATCCGCAATCAGCGATTTGATCAGATGCATCCCCATAAAGCCGGTACCACCGGCAAGTAGTACTTTCATTTCATATTCTCCGTAAGAATGGTTGTGCTATAATCAGCGCTATTGTGGAGGCTCCATGCAAGAGCCAGTACTGGTCCTAAATGCGAATTTTGAGCCAATCAATGTGTGCTCTATTCGAAGAGCCATCGGTCTGATTTTGACAGAAAAGGCAGCGATGGTGGTCAACGGGCGCGGATACATCCACACCATCGACCAGCTACTGCCGCGGCCTTCCGTTATCCGTCTTGAACACATGATCCATCGGCCACACCCACGCGTGAAACTGACCCGGCGCGAAGTTTTCCGACGCGATAATTATACCTGCCAGTACTGCGGTCGCCGCGACACTACATTAACAGTCGATCACATCTTGCCCAAGCATCTGGGCGGAAAACATACCTGGACAAATGTGGTTGCGGCATGTCCAGGCTGCAATCATCGCAAAGGCGGGCGGCGGCTCGAAGAAGTGCACATGAGTCTGCTACATAGGCCTAAAGAGCCGCCTGCAAGCGCTGTTTATTTGTATGGACGTCATTTAGACGAAAATGGAGAATGGGAACCGTATATCACAGGGTGGTAAAAATATTCTTGCGAAACCATACCCCTCTCGTGTACACGGAGGGGTATTCTTTACGAGAAATCGAGTGTCATGAAATCTTTTGCCAATTCGACCTCGCCCTGATAGTGCCGCCTGGCTTCATCCATCAAATTTCCATTCGCAAAATCGCCTGTTGGGTAATGAATCAAATACAATTTTCCCACTTCAGCCTGAGCAGCGACCTGACCAGCTTGTTCGGCAGACGAATGACCCAGTGAAGCGCCAGAGGCTTCATGGATCAAAACATCGGCTCCCAATGCGAGGCGAACAACCTCGACACACGGTTCGGTATCACACGAATAGGTCAGAATTTTTTGGCTATTTTTAAATTCGAACCGCAGGCCTATGGTTGGTATTAAATGACGTACAGGCGAAGAGAAAATTCTAAACTCATCACAATCGAGGAGCGAGATGTGTTCACTGGTCGGTAAGCGATGAAAAGTAACCGGGAAGAAGTTGGGCCAATCTTCCCAAGAGTACATCCCCATTAATTTTTCCATACGGTCAAGGGTGTAATGCAAGCCATAAATATTGATTGGCTTTTGACGCCCCCGCAGCCACATGTCCATGAGAAGAAGCGGTACACCGGAAACATGGTCGGGGTGGAAATGAGTCAAAATCAAGTCCGTCAAATCCATGAAATCGACTTCCGCCTGTTCTAATCGGTGAATAGGATTGTTGACGCAATCCACCATCACAATGCGTTCTTCGCCCACCAAGACCATGTGTGTGTTTTCGCTATCTTTGGAAGATATCGCGTTTGACGATCCGAGTATGATCAACTTTGACATTAAATTTCCCTATCAATACCTTTAAAATGCAGAGGCGAGCAGCACGGGAGTTACATATGTTTCGATCAATGCGGCAATAAGCAACATGGGCAAGACCAGGCCTATCGCAATCTTGGTCCAGTCTGCCAGCAACTCGAGCACCACTTCGCCCATAGACCGACCAACTTGTGGGGTCACCAGCACAACGCCGATGCGCAACATGGCAGCGCTTGCCAATATCAAAGCCGGGACTTCAAAGATGCCATGCGGTAACAATCCATACACTGTCAGTGTAACCGGCGAATATCCTAACAACTGGAATACGCCCAACAGAACGCCGACCGCGCTCAGGTTCACGATATACACCAACATACCAAGCACACCGAATGAAACCAGGCCAGCCAGCAATATCAGACCAACAGCACGAACATTATGAGCAAAGATAAAAGGCGCTGAAAACTGTTGTCCGATGCCAATCAAAGTCGTGGACCCCTCAAATCTGTCTGACAATTCCCGAATCGAATTAGAGGAAGTCAAATCCATGAGTTCTGGAACTGTTGTAACAGTCCACTGAAAGCCAGCCCATAAGGTAATTACTGCTAAGAGAAATAATACGCTAACTGGCAGCCACAACTGTAGCATCGCCCTGCGGACCTCTAACTTGTACCAGCTCCAAAGAGATTTTGCTTCACCCTTGAAATATCCCCAGAATGTACGCCAAAGCCAACGCAGGTTAAGTACGTCGATTTCCCGACCCAATAAATACTCGCGCTGGAAGTGTGCCAAGCCAACACGGATCAGCAACCCAGCTAAGATCAGGACACCCGCTACAGCCAGCCACAGTACCTGATTGTTGCCCCAAAATAGTAAAGCGCTTTCTCCCTGCATCAATACCGCAACAGGGATAACGATGAATGACGCCAGCAAATTGGCTGCCCTCACTGAAGTAGACTGCACCGAAATCACAATGGCTGCACTGACCATCAAAACCGCGTGCGCAATCGTCAGCGCCAATAACGGTATCAGCACAGACAACTCCGGCATTTCAATTCTTTGGCGGGAAACGATAATCAGATAAAGCCCTATCGCAACCATACTGGCAAGCAGAGGCGTGAGCACACCAATCAGCAACTTGCCTACGTACATATGCCAGTCCTTCAAGGGTGTGCTGAGCAAAGGCTCTATTGTCCCGCGTTCTTTTTCGCCTACAAAGGATTCCAACGCGACTACCAATGAGATGGTAATTGGGAAGAAGCCGATTATGAGCACCGAAAACGGCACCAGGCGATCAACCAGTAACGTACCGCCATACTGACTCACAAATTCAACGGCTGATCGGGCAACCTCATTCATCAGCAATGGGAAAATTAGCGTCAAAACAGCTAATGGGAACAAAATGCGCCAATCGCGGAACTGGTCACGCAACTCGCGTTTGGTCACAAGCCAGACAGGAGCAAACCAAGTCATTTCTAAACCCTTTAGACCTGCGCAGCGGCAAGGACAGGAAGGAAACCAACCGACGCTTGCGCATCTGCCATCACTTTAAGATATACCTGCTCAAGGCTGCGTGGGACTTCCTGCAGCGTCACCACCGGAGCCTGGGCTTCTGTCAAGTGGCGCAACAAGACCGGATTTGTCTCCTGCGGCCGCTCCACACGGAACCGCAGCCTGCTTCCATTGTTTTCACTCAATGTTACACCCTCGGGTAAATTCAATCCGTTTGGCTGCCATGGGTGAGATAGCTGTGCTTCATATTCTACAGGACCCAGGATTTGACACTTCAGCTCATCCAATGAACCGCTGAGTAAAATTCGTCCGCGATAGATGATGGCAATAATATCGGCCAGCGACTCTGCCTCTGCCAGGTTATGCGTACAAATGATAATACTCCGCTGAGACGATTTCAGCCGAGCGATTTCATCGCGCACCAGCCGTGCAGACTCAGGATCCATGGCCGAGGTCGGCTCATCCAGCAACAGGACGGGCGGTTCGTGCATGAGCGCGCGCGCCAGCGCCAGCTTCTGTCGCATGCCTTTTGAGTATTCCCCTGCTCTCTGATTTGCTGCTTCCGACAAGCCAAAATAGGCCAGCAAATAATCGGTGCGCGCCTTGCGAGCCGTCGGATCAAGGCGATAGACCTGCCCAAAGAAATCAAGATATTCCTGGCCTGTCATGCGCACATAAAGCCCATGCTGCTCAGTCAATACCCCAACCGATGCTCGTACATCCGCAGCGCCTTTGACCACATCATAGCCATTCACTTTGGCCCAACCACGCGTAGGGTTGAGCAAAGCGGTCAACATGCGGACAGTGGTCGTCTTGCCAGCGCCATTCTGCCCTAACAACGCCAAAATTTGCCCGGGCTTGACAGTCAGCGTCACGCCATCGACGGCCTTGAAATCATCAAAATGTTTCGAAAGATCGTAAGTCTCAATCATTTTTTAGAGGGTACTACTTAAAGTACAGGACAAAACTTGCAGTTTCATAGGGACTGATCGTATCAACAACCCGAGTGTTTTATGCAACCAGCATCAAATTGCAATCAGCATAGCGGCTGAAAATATGCATGTCAATAAGACAAGGGTCACCCGGAGTGTATCTTTTATTTCGACGTTGCTACTGGCTAATTTGCTCCCGATGACGCCAGAATAGAGCGATTGCCGACAAAACTGCCACAACAGCCATCGCCGCCTGATTGGCATTGAGTCCACCAACCATAGCGGCATCCAGCCGCAAAAAATCCAGCAAGAAGCGTCCAACGGGATATACAATCAAGTAGACAAGGAAAACATCGCCGTGCTTGAGGCGTTCTCCAAAGCGGCGCGTCAACCAGATCAACAAAAATACGTTTGCCAGGTTCCACAACGACTCATACAGAAACAACGGGTGATAATATTCCTGCGTTTCAAAACCTGCCAATCGATGCAAGGGGTCGATAGAGATTTTCCACGGCAGGTCCGTTGGTGCACCGTATAGTTCCTGGTTAAAGAAGTTCCCCCAGCGCCCAATCGCCTGCCCCAACGCCAGGCTGGGCGCAGCAATATCGGTCCATTCGGCAAACACCAGACCATGCCTACGCGCATAAAAAAAGAGAGCCATCACCCCGCCAATAACAGCTCCTGGAATCCCCAATCCGCCATTGCGCAGGTTGATCAAATCGAAGGGATGGGTCAAATAAAACAATGTCGTCCGGCCTTCTGCAATGGCGGACGGTGTGGGCGTAAAGACGTGCCATAAACGCGCTCCGACAACGCCACCAATGATCAACCAGATCAGCAAATCCCAGACAATTTCCGGGTCATGATCGCGACGTTTGGCCTCATGCGCAGCCAACCAACCACCGGCCACAGCACCCAGCATGAGGATGATCCCATAATAACGAACAAAAATCGGGCCTACCTGAAATCCTTCTGGCATTTTTTACCTCGCTTCACCTATAAAAAACTTATTTCATTTGCGCATGCGCCTGCCGGCGGACAAACCAGATGCGCTGCAAAGCTGTGAAATTCCCCAAGATGGCAAGGATCCATAGCGCAATGATCGGTTGGTTGAAAACCAGCAGTGGGGCCAACACCAGGTAGCGCTCCGCCCGTGTCAGCAGGCCAACCTTGGCCTCGAATCCCAAACTCTCAGCGCGCGCCTTGACATAAGATACTAACACCGAGCCAGCGGCAGCTGCGAAGGCTAATGTACTACCTAACGAATTTCCTTGTGTCGCAAAAAAGTACATCAGCCCGCCCAATATTGCCAATTCTGCGTAACGATCGCTGACAGAATCCACAAATGCGCCGAAATCGCTTGAGTCACCGCGCAACCGCGCCATTGTGCCATCCAATGCATCGATAGGTGTCATGATAAGCACCAGCCAACCACCAAGCGCCAGCTTACCCTGGGAGATAAAATAAGCGCCCAGGAAATTTCCAAGCAGCCCCAAGCTGGTCATCATGTTGGGAGTAATACCAAGGCTGAGGAAGAATCTACCCAACGGATCAACAATCCATTTGAACCAACCACGCAAGCGGTCGGTAAATGTTACAGGTATACGTACACCATTACTTTCCACGAAAGCCACTCCCAAAAATTTTTATGGATTGCATATTATTCTTAATCTTCCTCTAGCTCATCATCAGGATTTATCAACACATCCCGTTCGCGACCGCCACCCTGTGAAGGTCCGACAATGCCCATCTCTTCCAACTGATCCAGCAGACGCGCTGCACGCGGATAACCGATACGCAACCGGCGCTGCAACAAGGAAGCCGAGGCGCGCTGCGAACCTTGGACGATAGAAATTGCCTCCTCTATCAGAGCATCATCCCTGCCCTCGGCTGGTTCCTGCAACAACTTTTCCCAGGGCGGCACGTCATCTAACGGCAGGTCGCTTACTTTTTGCCAATGAGTGATGATTCTTTCGATTTCCTGGTCGGTAACCATCACGCCCTGCGCACGCACAGGGTTACCGACTTCTGGATTCAGGAAGAGCATGTCGCCACGCCCCAGCAAAGATTCCGCTCCTGATGCATCCAATATAACGCGCGAGTCCACACCAGAGGTAACAGCAAAAGCCAAACGCGCCGGGAAATTAGCCTTGATGAGACCCGTTACTACATCCGTGCTGGGACGCTGCGTCGCCACTACAAGGTGAATGCCGGTGGCGCGCGCCATTTGCGCCAAACGCACGAGATTATGCTCAGTCTGATCAGGCGCTGACATCATCAGGTCGGCCAATTCATCAATAATTATCACAATATGTGGCAATGGGGCTGCATCTCCCCGCCGTGCAAGTTTGCGGTGATAGCTATCCAGGTCGCGCGCCTTTGCGGCTTCAAGCAAGCGGTAGCGGTGTTCCATCTCAACTACCACCCAACGTAATACGCCCATGATGCGTTCAATGTTGGTCTCCACTTTTCCATACAAATGTGGCAGGCCATTAAAGCGCAGCAATTCAACCATCTTGGAATCGATCAGCACCAGGCGCAAATCCTCGGGTGCATTGTTCATCGCCAGGCAAGCCGCAATTGACGTGATACAAACCGACTTGCCAGAACCGGTCGCACCTGCAATCAACAGGTGAGGCATGTGCGTGAGGTCCGCAACTACCGGGTGGCCGGAGACATCCCGTCCGAGAGCAATCGCTAATGGGGATCTGACTTTATAAAACTCCTCTGTCTCCAACATCGGGCGCAAACGCACCACCGAGGATCGCAAATTAGGCACTTCGATGCCCACATATGGTTTACCCGGAACAGGAGCCTGGATGCGCAGGCGCTCCGCTGAGAGTGCTAAGGCCAGGTCCTTTTGCAATGCAGCAATTTGTGCTACACGCACTTTCATCAGCCGGGCATCTTCTTCATCTCCGTTTTTTTTGATGAATCCAGGCTGGACAGCGAATTGTGTCACGGTTGGGCCAACGCGAAAACCGATCACTGTTGCCGGGATCCCAAATTCGGACAACGTTTTCTCTATCATCCCGGCTGTTTGATTGATCGTTCGTTCGTCCGGACGAGAGGACTGCTCATTAGACAATATTGTAAGCGGCGGGAAATCATCCCCGCGCGGCAGCGGCTCAGCTGGACGGCTATCCTGCGACTCAGGCGCACGCAATGACTTGCGAAACTCCGGCGGCAGTGGCGCAGGTTTCTTTTTGGGTTTGGCATCACGGGGCTTGGATGTGAGAACTTCTTCGGGTTCTTGCACGGTTTCGACCAGCGACTCAACAGGGGGAGTCTCCCCGGCCAGGCGCATCAGCCAACGCTCTACTCGAATCCACATGTCAAAGGCGCTCATTCCAGCGACGACCCACAACACAACCAGGATCAGCGTGCCCCATACTTTTCCGGCTAACATCCAGGCTAGGGTAGCAAGTCCCCATCCAACGCGGCCTCCATCCATGCCGGAATCAGCCCGCTCAACTGGATTTCCTCCCCAAATGGCAGGTCCCAAAATAGCAAGAAGGCTGAGGACCAGGAGGAGAAAAAACTCCAAGGCAATAAAACGTCCGAAAGAAAACCTTTCCTGTTCACGACGCATTATTGCGAATCCTACCAGCCCAATTGAAATAGCAACAAGATAGCTACCCCATCCAAACCAGAGCGAGAGGAAACCCGTCCAGAGTGCAATTACCGTACTTCGTGTACTATGTGGTTCCTGATTCCACCCAGCCAATGTCAAGAGTGTCATTAACCCAAGGGCGAGCAGGATTATGCCAGCAGCATCGCGGGCGAAACGACCAAAATGAAAATTTACCCACCTCAAACGGTCAAGCCAGTCATTGCCCGGCTCTTCCACTTGATGATACGGTTCGCGGCGCATCTTTGAAGTCGACTCAGAGTGACGCGCCCGACTTTTTTTCTCAGGCATCTGCCCAGTCCAGGTTGAGGCTGAGCCCCATACGCTGGTGCACAGGATCAACATGAAGGATGCGGGCTTGAATCTCTTGCCCTTCACTGACCAGATCGCGGACCGTTTTACCGTCACCGAGCGGCATCTCGGACGCATGGATCAAGCCTTCGATCCCAAACTCCAAGCGGGCAAATGCGCCATACGAGACTATACTGGTCACTACTGCCGGAACAATCTGCCCAACAGCGAAGTCGGAATCTGCCTTTTCCCAGGGATTGGGAAGCAATCGTTTCAGGCTGAGAGCTACGCGGCAACGCTCAGGGGAAATTTCAAGCACCTGCGCTTCGATTTCCTGGCCGAGTTCAACAACCTGACTCGGATGAGCGACTCGTCCCCAGGATAGTTCAGAAATATGGATCAGTCCTTCCACCCCACCCAGGTCAATAAAGACCCCAAAGTCTGTAATATTGGTGACTGTGCCTGAAATGCACTGCCCAGGCTGGAGGCTATTAAATAGTTGCATGCGTTTCCCAGGTTCCGCCAGCGCCGCACGCTCCGAGAAGACAATTCGCCCGTCTTCAGGCGCACACTCGATCACTTTGAGACGCAATTTGCGGCCGACATATGAATCCAATTCAACTTCACGGTTTTGCTTTTCGGGGTGTGCAGCCATTTCAACCAGATGGGAATAAGGGACAAAACCATATATCCCCTCACCCTCTACCAGTACTCCGCCCCGGTTATAACCGGTGACCTGCAATTCAACAATGCGATCTTGATGATACAGATCTCGGACTTCATTCCAATCCGGGTCTTGTTTTGCATCTTCATTTTTCACAGGCTCTTCGAATCGAGCCTGCTTGGCAACTGGGGAAGCATAACGCTCTTCTTCAGCCAATACAGAATCCCACCAACTTTCGTCTACCTCCGGCATCGACTTTTCGACCTTTCGATAAGCAACCATTAAGGCCTCCTTCCCTACCTCGTTTTTTGAGACTCGGTCTCCATTTCAATTACGGCACGTGCAACAGCTTCAACCGCTACGCGTTGTTTCCGATACAGGTCCGCTTCAGACATAGCCAAGCGGGCTGCGACTTCGCGTACCTTGCGCCCCTCAATAAACTTCATTTCCAATATGTTAAATAATATCCATTCTGTTGTGAATCTACGTTCTCCTTCCGGCCTGACTTGATCAACAGCCTTCCGCAACAAGGCGCGCAGCGCATTAGGGGTATTGCCCTCATACTCACGCGCCAAATCATGCACTACGCTTAATCGCATTAGTGGACTGTTGGTCAACTTGGGGCCACCCCAGTAATGCGTAAGTGCATCCTTTACCCAATTCGCCAAATCCGATTCAGGGGGCATTTCTTCCGTCAATAAGTTGGTGCGCGAATCATAACGACTGATAGCACGAAGGCGCTGGAGCATATCCATTTGTGGCTGTAAATCTTCCAACGAGCGAAAAACGCGCTGTTGTAATTGGCGATCTTCTAAAGCAAAAGCAGCTCGATCCGCCAGCAGCCAGAGAGCATTATGTTGTTCTTCATCGATTTCAAGAGATTGTTCCGGTTGCCGTGCTACCCCCAAAAGCCCCAGCAAAGCTGGGATCTCATCCCGGTCCATATCATTTTGGCGGCGTTGACGCAATGGTAGGATCCAGAAATCGCCCCACACGAACTCCTGCCGATCATCACTATTGGCATGCTCTGCTTTTTGCAAAGCTCCTGTCAAATCTTGCTGGTCGATCAGTTTGCGATTCCCCGCCATCACTATCAAGGACAGGCTTTCTCCATCCAGCGCAGCGACAAAAGTGCTGGGCGACTGCATGTGATCGCGCACAGCAGCCAACACCGTTTCCAGGAATTGTTGCATGTCACCACGCGTGAGCAAGCGCTCTTCGATATTTTGCAACAGTTGTAGTTCAGCCCGATCGCGTCCAAAGAACAACCAACGCTCCCACAAAGGCGCAACCAAGGTGATAAGGTGCTCCAAGGATAGGACCGAAACAACGACGGCCAACGGCACAAAAGCGGAATATTCTGAACTAAAGAAAGCACCACCAACACGTCGAACCACCGTCATAAAACCAAGCGCCACTGAGGCCGTAACCGGCCCGCGCATGATCCATTTGAACAGGCGGCTTTTCACCAATCGGTCCGGCCAGGAAACGCCAAAAAACGCAACTGCATAGGCCATGACAACAACCAGCCCACCCACCAGAATGTTGATGCCGGTGGCTGCGCTCCAGAACAATAGGGGGTATTTTGCTGCCAATGAGTAGCCATATAACATGTACGGATATGACCCAAGAGCCGGAGCAGTTGCACCCGCCATTAGATACAACATACGCCGTCGCCCAGAACGCGTCAACATACGGGCATAGGCGCGCGCAAAATTAATCCCCGCCAGCACCATTGCAGTGATGTAGTAGAGGGTAAATACCTCAGTCCAGAACGTGCGCTCAAGGTGAGGAGCAGGCTGCCCGTCCGGAACGAGGCGCCCAAGTAAATAACCCAGGCTCAACAGGAGCAGAAAGCCTGCCGAGACCAAATACATCAAACGCACAGCCAGTCTTCGGCGCCCGCGTGAAGGACGGCCCGCAGTTACCAACAAAGCATCTGATAGATGCAAATAGGAAGCGGGTAGAAAGACGATACCAATCCACTGTAAACGTAATAATAAGTCTATTCCCCAATTCGGAACGTCTTTATTTTGTAAAGCTTCGGTGGTAAATACAACTACCACACATAGGAGAATGATGGCAAACGAACGCGCTACACGGTCGCGCAGATTAAATGACAATGCATACAGAAACAAAGAAAAGGCGGTGATGGCGATCCCCGCCGTCAAGATCTGATTGATCGTTTGTATCCCCGCCAGTATACTGTCGGTCCAACCGTTAAACATATACCTTCCCAGTGACTACAATAAGGATCTCCCAAAAAACAGGGCCACGTCCTGCGTCACGTAATAATGGTCATTATACCCGCAGAATTCGAATCCGAACTTAAGTGCCAGACGAATTGCCGGATAACTTTTGGACGGCATCTCAAGAAATATATCCCGGTCGCCTCGGGACAAAGCCCAATCCTGCGCAGCGTTTAAGAGAGCACTACCCACACCCTGGCGTCTATCCTGCACGTTGACAACCAGGTCTGTAACCCAGGCGGTGGTCGCATGGCTGTGTTCCAAGATACATGCGTAGCCAACAGGGTTTTCTCCAGCAAAGGCTACCAGTGTGGCTGAGCGCTGTTTCCACTCATTCGCTAAGGAATGCGGATCGCGCGGATAGGCAACTTTTACAGGCCGAGGCAAACGTACCTCACGAAAGCTAGCTAACACCTGGCCATTATCCTTGCGCAGGTCTAGTTGCCAAACATAGTCACTGGTGCTGGCATGGTCAATGTTCACCAAGCGAGGCAAGTCGGTGGCAACAGCAGGTCGAATATTAACATTAAACAAAATAACCCTCCCTCCAAAAAACTAAGGAGCACTCACACGGACAGAGATAACACAGGGCGGATAAGACTGTCCCAGGCTATCGGTCACCAACAGGCGCAACTGATAATCACCAGGGGTCAACGTCGATGTATCCCAAAAACCCACATCGCCATTCTGTATGATTTCTCTCCCTGCCGAAATGGTAGCCCATGTTTCGGCCCCCTGCGGTGATACTTCATATTTGTAAAACCCGAAGTTGGCAATATCCACTGTGCCAACCAGAGTAACCGTACCACTTACTTCCTGTCCCGGTTCGGGAGATGTGATGAAAAGTTGATCAGGAACACAACCACTGGTCGACGAAGTGTCGGAGGCAGGGGGCAATGCGGTCAACAAAGTAGCAGGACTACTGGAAAGAGCGCCGTCTGTTTGACTCAGGATATCCATCGTAGGAGTTGCCAGCAAATCTGTAGATGGTAAAGATGGAACTACAAAAGAAGCTAGAAACAACTCACCAAAAAACATCACAAGTATAAGCAGGGAAACCGCGAGCGCCTGGCTGAGACGACGCATGGCAAATTCCCGCTCAAGCCCAAATACTGATTCGTGCAACTCTTGCCAGGATTTCCATAACCAGCGAAATGCAAACAAACCGCCCAATGCCAGCAGGATATAAATCAGCCCTTCGTAGGTTGCTAAAAAGCGATATACAGTTTCCATCCCAACTGTTTTTGTTATTAAAGTGATTTCAATACGCCACGAATGATCATTTCCATTTTAGGCGTGATCACCTTGCCTGCCTCAATTACTTCTTGATGTGTCGTTATGGTCGAACCATCGAGATTGGCTTTGTTGCTGATACCCGAAAGCCCCAGAACGCGCAACCCGCCGTGACGCGCAACGATCACCTCTGGAACAGTGGACATACCAACCGCATCAGAACCGGCCAAGCGCAAAAAGCGCAGATCGGCCGGGGATTCAAAGGAAGGACCACTCAATCCACAATAAACACCTTCCCGCAAAGTAATACCGTGTTCTTTGGAAGTTTTGCGCGCAACAGCACTCAATTCTTTATCATAAGCCTGACTCATATCGGGAAAGCGAGGCCCCAGTTCATCCAAATTGGGTCCCATCAAGGGATTTAAGCCGCTCATACCCATCAGATTTAGATTATCAGTTATGAGCATGACATCACCCGGAATAAAATCCGGATTCACGCCACCAGCGGCATTGGTGACGATCATGATCTCCAATCCCAAACGCTGCATAACACGCACAGGCAATGTCACTTGTCCCATGCTGTAGCCTTCGTAAAAATGGACACGTCCCTGCATGACAAAGACATATTGGCCTTCCACTTCACCGACGACAAGTCGGCCAACGTGTCCTTCGACTGTGGAAACAGGCCAATTTGGCAGGTCGCGATAGGGAATTGTTACTGCATTTTGCACGGAAGCAGCCAGATCGTTCAGTCCCGAACCGAGAATAAGTCCGACACGAGGGCTTACAGTTAGCTTAGAACGGACGGCATTGGCTACTTGGTCAATCTGTTCAAGTGTAAAATAGGGTTGCATAAACCACCTGGTTATGGAATTTTCTATTAGAAACAAACACGCAACGGTTTCTCGATCATCCCCGCCACGCACCTGTCCCTGGGAAATTATATCAGAGATTTTTTAACACTTCCCCTCAAGCTGAACGAATGAACTTTGACCCACGACAAGAAGTTGTAGTAAATTTGAAACAAGCCATGCCTAGCCCTATGCGCCAATTCGAAAACACTTTCAGACTTCTGACTACGCTAGTTTTAACTCTTTGCGCGTTAGGGATAATTCTCATCCCTGGTCACCTGGGTATTGTAACAAGCAGCTTGTCCAAAATAGCTTACATTGCACTTGGGATAACATTTTATATTACAGGCATCATCAATCAAACATTCATTTTCATTGCTCGCAATGAACTTACTCAAAGATTCTTAGACCTGGTGATTGCGCTTTGCTTGGGAATTCTGGGGTACTTATATTTCCAAGCAAACCTCGTTATTGATGGCATTGTACTGGTTGCTCTGGTTTGCGGGCACCTCTACAAGTTGTTTTTTTATGCCGACGAGGATGAAACAAAAAAGAACATTTTCTCACCGGGCTATGCTATCCTGAATTTGATAATCGGTTGCATCGTTTTGCTAGGGTTGGTTGATTTTTCCAACCACGAGAATTTATGGTCCCTTCGTTACTATCTTGGATCCCTATTTGTTCTTGGCAGTATTGCAGGAGCAGCTTCTTACTTTTTGCACCCTAAGAAGGTATCAAACTTTTTATATAAATTTACAGCTGTTCCCTGGCTGATCTGGGTGCTGGTCTTCTTATTTGCTTCACAAGTCAATGCCGTTCTCGTTGCCTTTGGTGTAGCTACGTTACCATTGGTTGCCGATATAATTCCATGGAACGGACTTCAATCACCCAACGACAATCTCATAGGCCGAAGAATTGTTCGCATTTCAAGCGCGACAGAATTTCTAGTACTAATCTCCCTGGTTGCAATTGGCTACAACTGGCAATTTTCACCCCCTACAAATTTAATTTATATAGAAAATGTTTTTTCGAAGACCAATCAAGAGTTTCTCTTCATTGCCATGCTCATCTTGAAAGTTATTGTCTTCTATGGCCTCATTATTCTTGTGCCAACTATTAACCGATTAACTATCGAATTGTCAAATCCTGTTCGCGAAGAATATAATCACGATGGTTCTTCTAGTGGGTGGAGCCAATGGATCGCCCGCTCGCTTAGATCGTTTACATCGCCAACGCAGAGCCTGCGCACCAAAGTTGATGTCCAAGCAGAACAAATTGCTGCGCTCAGCCATCAACTAAATAATGAAAAGAAACGCAATGCACAATTGAATCTTCTAGCTGAACTCACTCACCAGCTCGAAGCCCAACTTGATCAGCCTGTTGCAGCGCAATTGGCTATAAATACATTGCAACGTGCATTGAATTGCACACAAGTCACAATCTATGAAAATGAACTTGAAAGACGCGAATTTGCTGTAATAGCTTCGGCGGGTAAATATTTACCACCCAGTTATCGTCAGAATACCACGCAAGGCATCTTGGGACGCACCTTGCGTCTTCGGAAAACACAAGTCATAAATGACTCATCCCAAGACCCAGCCTTTATAGCGATCGATAACTCTGAAGCTCAATCTGTTTTCACTGTTCCTTTGATCTATCATGGCCACGTTAAAGCCATCCTCGAAGTAGGCGATGACAAGACCAACGCCTTTAGCAATCATGATGTTTATCTTGCAGAAATGATCGCCACTGAATTAACTAGAGCCTGGGAACGATCAAGCTATCATCAAAGGCTTACCAATTTAATTAAAGCAGGGATCTCCTTATCCCCCTTGCTGGAACCGCGGACGACCATTACGGAAATTGCCTCCATCGCTCGCGAAACCTTGTTGGCTCGTTTTACATACATCATCCTTCTGGATCAGGACGGAAATTTTTCACGAACAGCCTTTTCCGGCCATGCGCCGCGCCTGCTAAAATCCTTGGATAAGAATCCGGTACACGACACTACTGTTCAAGCAGCTTTAAATGCTTATGAAGCATTTCGAGTTCGGGATGTACGAAAATACAGCAAAGCCGCCCATATTGAAATCGATCATAATGGCTTACGAAGTCTACTTGCGATCCCAGTTCGCCTTCACCGCTTGAGTATCGGAGCTATTTTAGCTTTTGGAAAACAGGGAGAAATCTTTTTCAGCGAGAACGACGAATCACTGGCTAATTTGCTTTCGTCTCAAGCTGCAAATGCCGTCGAATCCGCTTGGCTTTATCAAGAGTTGCGTAATACGCTTAGCACAACTACACAACTTTATAACTTGAGTGTGAACATTATAAAAGCAGAGGAACTGGGGCAAGCAGCACGACATATCGCTGAAACTGCCACAAAAATCACCGGTGCATTTGTGGCCGGTATTGTACTTTTCACGAAAGAACAACAAATTGAGGTGGAAGTTGAAATTGACGAAAGTGGAACGCACCCAGGTAGCCGACATCCAATGGATCTTATCCAACAGACGCTCCAATCCGGTCAGACCGTCCATGTAACGCCCGATCAGGTTTCTGCTATTATCTGCTTTCCTTTGCAAACTCCCCTCCGAAAATACGGTGCACTCTGGCTAAATGTTCCTAAAATTCAAGAGTACTTCTCCCGTCACGCTTCTAACATGCAAACACTGGCCAATCAAGCCATCCTTGCTCTGGAACGGTCAATCTTGCAGGTTGAATCTCAACAACAAGCGAAAACGATTGAATTGGCATACGAGGAACTGGAGCTTGCCTATGACAACACACTCGCCGCATTGATTTCCGCATTAGATGCTCGCGACCGCGAAACGGAAGGACACAGTTCAAGGGTAAGCAGGTTGGCTTACCTGCTGGGAATTGAACTTGGTTTGAATTCGACTTCTCTAAAGACACTTGAGCGAGGTTCGCTGCTTCATGATATTGGAAAAATCGGTATCAACGATGCCATCTTGCACAAACCAGCACCCTTGACCAAGGATGAATGGAATATCATGCACACACACCCTGATATCGGAGCACGTATGGTTGAGGGTATACCCTTCTTGCAAGAGACCTTACCTATCATTCGCTATCATCATGAGCGATGGGACGGTAGCGGATATCCGGTTGGGCTCACTGGCAAAGATATTCCATTTCAAGCGCGCATATTTGCAGTTACAGACGCATTTGACGCACTGACCAGTGATCGTCCGTATCGTAAGCATATTCCTGACAGAGAGGCTTTGCAATACTTGAGGGAACAAGCCGGCATCCTGTTTGACCCGGAAATTGTGGCTGCGTTCGAACGTGTGTGGGAAAAGAACGAACTAGAGGATTGTGAAATATGAAATTATCGGATATTCTTAAGAATATTAAATACCAGGAATTTACCGGTTATGTTTTGCCATCCTCAATAGCAGCATCAATCATATTTTTAGTAATTATCCTCGATGTGATTTTTGGCAATTATCCCGAGCAGAAAAAAGAATTTGTCATGATCAGCACTGGGATTGGGGGCAGTATTTATGTCCTCTTACAAACCTTACTGATTGCTCCACGCATCAAAAAATATCGGACGCTTTATATCTGGGCAAATGCTGCTATCAGCGGGCTTGGCTTGAGCCTAGTGGCCATTGCGCTGGATGAAACTCGCCATATTTTCTTCGATATTCTATTAATTTTGGCTGTAACTTCCATATCCATCCTTTCAGGGCGTGGGCCAACGTATCTTTTAATCATAATTAGTGAAACCTCAAACACCATAATATATCTAAACGAGTTAACAAGCTTCTTGGACTGGACGATCCATTTTATCCCCTTGGCTGCATCAATCGTCATCACAGAAACCATTTTGCGCTTGCGCCAGACAACACAAGACCATATACGCAGGCTTGAAACCATAAACACATTTAGCCAACAAATCAACTCATCGCTTGAAACCGATCAAGTCCTGTCCTTACTGAACGCCGCCCTCCAGAAAGCGCTTGCGGCAGATTCTTATTATGTTGGTCTTGTGGATAACGGTGCGATCCGGTTAGATTTATTTTACGATGACGGCGAGTACTTCACCGATGTTGAGGTTCCAATTGACAACACACTTGCCGGTTGGGTCATTAAAAACCAGACAACTTTATTTTTACCTGACCTAAGAGATGAGATCCAGATAGCAGGTATCCAGAGAAATATCATTGGAAAAAACAGATCCAGCCTGTCCTGGATTGGTGTCCCCATGAGAACAGTACATATCAATGGCTTACTTGCCGTAGCTTCATACAAAGCCAACACGTTCGGTCACACCGATATGGAGCTGCTTTCGAACTTAACTCAACACGCTGCCCTTGCGCTGGACAACACATTCCACCACAAGCAAGTGGAAAGGCAGTCCCGCCTGGACAGCCTGACGGGCACATACAACCACAGGTCTTTTCTCCAAGCATTGCAAGAACTTATCGATGATGCTCAACTTGGAAAAAAGGTTGTCAGCCTGATCATGCTCGATATTGATTACTTTAAACGCTATAACGACTCTTTTGGTCATCAGGTTGGCGACCTGGTGTTAATAAAACTATGCGAAACCATCCAGCAAAATATCAAAAAGGGTGATATTGTTGGTCGCTGGGGTGGAGAAGAATTTGCAATTGCACTACCTGGCGCTAGAGGGGACGAAGCGCATCAAGTTGCCAAGCGCATACAAAAAACCATGCAAGAACTTGTTCTCAGTCACCCCAAGCATAAAAAAATCCCGGCCCCGACCGTAAGCCAGGGCATTTCCGTTTTCCCTGATGAAGCGGATGAAATCGACAGGTTCATATACCTTGCCGATCAACGCCTATACAAAGCAAAAAACCGAGGCCGCAATCAGATCGAGCCAGATCCGTTCCATTGGGATGACATCCGATCTATCAAAAAAATGCACGGCGCTTGAAAATAGCGCTGTGCATTTCTCTGTCGACAAAGTTTAATGGATCAGCACATCGCTGAAAGCAGCTACTGCCCTCTCTGCACTCTCGTCATCAATCCAGCAATGCATCACCAGACGAAAGCGCCGTACACCTGCAACACCGACCAAAACACCACGCTCCTTCATCCTTTCCGCTACTTCTGGTGCGGGAATTGGGACACCCTCCGCCAGGTTCATAAAGATCATATTCGTTGCAGGCGTACCCGCATCCAGGACTAAACCACGGTTCTCGCTCAGACCCTCGGCCAGCGTGCGCGCCCGAGCATGGTCCTCACCCAAGCGGGGCGCCATCTTCTCCAGCGCCACAATCCCTGCCGCTGCCAGAACTCCGGCCTGACGCATCCCCCCACCCAACAATTTGCGCGCACGATGCGCCTTTTTAATAAATTCTATTGATCCACACAGCACCGATCCAACCGGAGCCAAAAGTCCCTTGCTCAAACAAAACGTGACCGAATCAACTGGCGCGGTCAAATCTTTGACTGGCGCACCCAACGCCGCCGCCGCGTTAAACACACGCGCACCATCCAAATGGACTTTCAGCCCGCGCGCATGCGCAAACCCCGCCACCCGAAGGGTATATTCCACCGACTGATACGTCCCGCCGCAGCGGTTATGCGTATTTTCCAACGCGATCAGGCGCGTGATGGGCTGGTGTGGGTCATCCGCACGGATTGCGCCTTCAATATCATCCAACGCAATCGAACCATCCGGCTGGTTCGGCAATTGACAGGAATGCACCCCGCCCAATACAGAAATCCCGCCCGCCTCGTATCGATAGGTATGCGCTTCTTTCCCTAGAATCACCTCATCCCCGCGCTGGCAATGCGCCAGCACCGCCGCCAGATTCCCCATCGTGCCCGAAGCGACGAACAATCCAGCCTCGTGCCCGGTCATTTCTGCCGACATCTCCTGCAAGCGGTTGACGGTCGGGTCATCCCCATACACATCATCACCCACTTCAGCCTTTGCCATGGCTTCACGCATCTCAGGTGTGGGCTTTGTGACAGTGTCGGAGCGAAGGTCTATATATTCCATGTTTCCTCCATCAGCGAAGAGAATCTAGAATTGTCTGCAACTCATCCGGCAATGGCGCTTCGAACGCCCTGGCCTGCTTCTCGCCCGGCAGGATGATTTTCAAGCGCGCCGCGTGCAAAAAATGCCGGTCTATATCAATGGACGACTTGCGATGCCCATAAATCTTATCCCCCACAATCGGGCAGCCCAAAAACATGCAATGCAACCTGATCTGGTGCGTGCGTCCGGTTAGCGGATGGTATTCCAGCAAGGTGTGCTTTTCGAATGTCTCAAGCGTCACATACTCTGACACCGCCTCACGTCCCTTGCCCAGCGGCATGACCGCCATTTTCTTGCGGTTGCTGGGGTCGCGGCCGACAGGCGCTTCCACCCGGCCGCTGGGCGTCGGCGGAGCGCCATCGACAAGCGCCAGATAGGTCTTCTCCACTTGGCGCAGGCGGAACTGGTCTTGCAGCCAGCGGTGGGCGCGGTCATTTTTCGCCAGCAGGATCAAGCCCGAGGTCTCTTTATCGAGGCGATGCACCACACC
>Ga0105106_10000935_pt1 | contig 20732 bp, 16 predicted proteins | sample PPLLaktember2015_5_FD_79109 | JGI IMG/M metagenome (GOLD analysis project Ga0105106, IMG submission 79109) | Freshwater sediment microbial communities from Prairie Pothole Lake near Jamestown, North Dakota, USA - PPLs Lake P8 Core (1) Depth... | ecosystem: Environmental > Aquatic > Freshwater >...
GCGCCTGCTCGGCAAGCGCGACGAGCGCGGCGCGCCGCTGATCCCCTCGGAGGGCGAGCTGGCGCCGCCGATCGTGGCCGCTGCGATCCGCGCCTGGCTCGAGTGCCGCGCGCCCGAGCTGGCGCGCCGGCTGCGCCCGGCCGCGCCCGGGGCCGCCGCGGGGCCGCCCGGCCTGATGCGCCTGCCGAGCTTCTGCTCGGGCTGCCCGCACAACACCTCCACCGTCGTGCCCGAGGGCTCGGTGGCCCAGGGCGGCATCGGCTGCCACGGCATGGCGGTGTGGATGCCCGACCGGCCGACTCTCGCGGTGACCCAGATGGGCGCCGAGGGCGCCAACTGGATCGGCTCGGCGCCCTTCACGTCGGTGCCGCACATCTTCCAGAACATGGGCGACGGCACCTACTTCCACTCGGGGCTGCTGGCGATCCGCGCCGCCGTCGCGGCGGGCGTGAACATCACCTACAAGCTGCTGGTGAACGGGGCCGTCGCGATGACCGGCGGCCAGCCGATCGAGGGCGAGCCGATGGACGGCGCGGTGACCGCGCCCGAGATCGCGCGCCAGCTCGCCGCCGAGGGCGTGCGGCGCATCGCCGTGCTGAGCGACGACCCCGACAAGTACGCGCCGGGGAGCTTCCCGCCCGGCGTGAGCGTCGACCATCGCGACGAGCTCGCGCGCGTCCAGCAGGAGCTGCGCCAGGCGCCGGGCGTCTCGGCGCTGATCTACGACCAGACCTGCGCGGCGGAGGCGCGCCGGCTGCGCAAGCGCGGCCAGCTCCCGGACCCGGATCGCCGCATCGTGATCAACGAGCTCGTCTGCGAGGGCTGCGGCGACTGCTCGGTGCAGTCGAACTGCATCTCGATCGAGCCGGTCGAGACGGAGCTCGGCCGCAAGCGCCGCATCAACCAGAGCTCCTGCAACAAGGACTACTCCTGCCTCAAGGGCTACTGCCCGAGCTTCGTCAGCGTGATCGGCGGGAGCGTGCGCAAGGCCAGCCGCGAGGGCGTGCGCGCGGACGACGCGCTCTTCGAGGCGCTCCCGCTCCCCGTGCTGCCCGAGCTGGAGCGGCCCTGGAACGTGCTCCTCACCGGGATCGGCGGCACCGGCGTGGTGACGGTGGGCGCGATCCTCGCGGTGGCCGCGCACCTCGAGGGCAAGGGCTGCTCGGAGCTCGACGTGACGGGCCTCGCCCAGAAGAACGGGGCGGTGGCGAGCCACGTGCGCATCGCGCGGCGGCCCGAGGACCTCCACGCCACCCGCATCGCGAACGGCAGCGCCGACCTGCTGATCGCCTGCGACCTGGTCGTGGCGACGAGCCCCGAGAACCTGCCGAGGCTCGGCGCCGGGCGCAGCGTGGCGGTGGTGAACAGCGACGTCGCGCCGACCGCGGACTTCGCGAGCCGCCCGGACCTCGACCTGCGGCCCGATGCGATGGAGGAGACGCTGCGCCGAGCCGCGAGCGCCAGCCACTTCCTGCCGGCGACGCGCCTCGCCACCGCGCTGCTGGGCGACGCCCTCGCCACGAACCTGTTCCTGCTGGGCTACGCGTTCCAGCTCGGGCGGGTGCCGGTCTCGCTCGCGGCGCTGCAGCGCGCCATCGAGCTGAACGGCCGCGCCGCGGAGTGGAACCTGCGCGCCTTCGCGTGGGGGCGCCTCGCGGCTCACGACCGCACCGGCGTCGACGCGGCGGCGAAGCCGCTGCTGCTCGGCCGCGCCGAGCCCGAGACGCAGGCGCTCGACGCCCTGGTGACGCACCGCGCCGCGTTCCTCGAGGCCTACCAGAGCGCCGCCTGGGCGCAGCGCTACCGCGACTTCGTGGCGCGCGTCGCCACGCGCGAGCGCGCTCTCGGCGACGGCAGCGACGAGCTGGCCCGCGCCGTGGCCCGCTACCTCTTCAAGCTGATGGCGTACAAGGACGAGTACGAGGTGGCGCGCCTCTACACCGACGGCAGCTTCCGGAGCCAGCTCGAGCGCGAGTTCGAGGGCGACTACCGCCTGCGCGTCCACCTCTCGCCGCAGTTCCTGCCGGGCTTCCTGGCGCCGCGCGACCCGGAGACCGGCCGCGTGAAGAAGTGGTCCATCCCGGCGCCGCTGATGTTCGCGGGCTTCCGCGTGCTGGCGGCGCTGCGCCGGCTGCGCGGCACGCCCTTCGACGTCTTCGGCTGGGGAGCGCACCGGCGCCTCGAGCGCCGGCTGATCGCGGAGTACCGGGCGACCGTCGAGGAGCTCCTCGAGGGCCTCTCGGCGGAGAACCGGCCCCTCGCGGTCGAGATCGCCAGCCTGCCCGAGCACGTGCGCGGCTTCGACAGCGTGAAGGAGCGCCACCTGGCCGAAGTGCGCGAGAAGGAGCGCGAGCTGCTCGCGGCCTACCGCCGCGCGCAGTAGAGTGAGAGCCCGTCGTTTCTGACGCGCCGGCGCAGCCGGCGCAAGGAGGACCGCATGCGCCACACGCCCCCCGACATCATCGCCCCGAGCCCCGAGCTGCGGGAGCGCCTCGAGAAGTTCCGCCAGGAGCACGCCGGTGATTCGCTCGGCGGAGTGGGCACCCAGGTGCTGTTCGAGGACGAGAACGTGAAGATCTGGGAGCTGAAGCTCGAGCCGGGCGAGCACTCGGACCTCCATCGCCACGACCACGACTACTACCTGGTGATCGACTCGGGCGATCTCGTCGCCGGCATCCCGCCCAAGGAGAGCGGCATCGATCCCTTCGTCGGCCGCATTCCGCCCCAGGGCAACACCGTGCGCGTGCCGAAGGGCATGACCGAGTGGGCGCTCAACGTGGGCCAGAAGACCTACCACGAGATCCTGATCGAGCTGAAGAAGAGCTGATCGTACCCACGCCCGATGTCGGAGGCGGAGGCTCCGGGCCGGCTCGATCGTCCGGTGGACCTGGACACTGACCACGTCCTCGGCCCCAGCTCGGCGCCGATCACCCTCGTCGAGTACGGCAGCTACGCCTGTCCCCACTGCCGGGCGGCCAACGAGCGCATCGCGGAGGTGCGCGGCCAGCTCGGCGACCGGCTCCTCTACGTGTTCCGGCACCGTCCCGTCACCGGCAGCGACATCGCGCGCCGCGCCGCGGAGCTCGCCGAGTGCGCCGCGGATCCCGAGCGCTTCTGGGATGCCCACGTCGAGCTGATGACACGCTCCGAGACGCTGACCGAGGAGGACCTCGCGGTCGTCGCGGACCAGATCGGCCTGGCGCGCATGGACCCGGAGCAGGCGGCGGAGCGGGAGCGCCGGGCCGCGGAGCGGGTCGCTGCGGACATCACCAGCGCGCGGGCCAGCGGCGTGCGCTTCACCCCGGCCTTCTTCATCAACACCCGTCTCTACGACGGGCCGTGGGACGAAGTCTCGTTCGCGGATGCGATCGTGGGCTCGCTCGGGCATCGCGTGCGCGCGGCTGCACTCGACTTCGCGAGCTGGGCGCCCGGCGCGGGCCTGCTGCTGCTGCTGGCGTCGGTGCTCGCGGTGCTCCTCACGAATACGCCGGTCGGCCCCGCCTTCGAGGAGCTCTGGCACACGGAGCTCGGTCTCGTCCTCGGCGACGCGGCGCTGCGGATGTCGCTGCTCCACTGGGTCGACGACGGGTTGTTGACTCTCTTTTTCCTGGTCGTCGGGCTCGAGATCAAGCGCGAGCTCAGCGTCGGCCACCTGGCGAGCCGGCGCGCGGCGGCGCTGCCGATCGCCGCCGCGCTCGGGGGTATGCTGGCGCCGTCGCTGCTGTACGTGCTCGTGATCCCGGAGGGCCCGTGGTCGCGCGGCTGGGGCGTTCCGATGGCGACGGACACCGCCTTCGCGGTGGCCCTGATCGTGATGCTGGGCTCGCGCGTGCCCGTCGAGCTGCGCATCTTCCTCACCGCCGCCTCCATCGTCGACGACATCGGCGCGATCCTGGTGGTCGCGATCTTCTACTCCGGCCAGCTCCAGCCTGCCTGGCTCGCCGGCGCCGTGGGGATCGCGGCGCTGCTGGCGTTCCTGAACCGGGCCTCCGTCTACCGGACGACGCCGTATCTGCTGCTGGGCCTCGCGCTCTGGGGATGCGTGCTCGCCGGAGGGCTGCACGCCACCCTGGCCGGGGTTGTGCTGGCCTTCTTCATCCCGACCCGCCCTCCGCCGGACTTCAAGACGCTGATGATGCAGGCGGACACGATCCTCTCCGAGGAAGCGCGCCACGAGGGCGAGCAGCTCCGCCAGGGGCCGTCGGCGCCGGCGCTGCGCGCGCTCGACGCGATCCACGACCGCCTGGAGTCGCCGGCCGATCGCATGCTGCGCACCGCCGCGCCGCGCTCGAGCTACCTGGTGTTGCCGGTCTTCGCGCTGGCGAACGCCGGCGTGGCGCTGACCGCGGACGTGCTGCGCGGCCACGAGCCGCTGATGCTCGCGATCGCGCTCGGCCTCGTGGTGGGCAAGCCGCTCGGCTTCGTGGGCGCTTCGCTGCTCGCGGTGAAGCTCGGCCTCGCCGAGAAGCCGTCGGCCTACTCCTGGCGCCAGCTCGCCGGCGCCGGCGCCCTCGCGGGCATCGGCTTCACCATGTCCCTCTTCATCGCGGGCCAGGCCTTCCCCCTCCCCGCCGACTTCGCCGCCGCCAAGATCGGCATCTTCGCCTCCTCCCTCCTCTCCGCCGTTCTCGGCGTCACCCTCCTGCGCTTTAGAAAGGGGACGGACTTAAGAATTTAGAAACCACCCCGTGGGGCAATTCTAAATTCTTAAGTCCGTCCCCTTTCTAAACCCAGGCGGCTAGCAGGTCGGGGGTGGTGCAGAGGGTGGAGACGGCGCCGAGGGTGTGGGTGAAGACGGCTTCGACGTAGTCGGCAGGGAAGCCGGCGACGGCGTCGCGGGGGATCACCATCTGGTAGGAGGCGTTCACGGCGTCGAAGGCGAAGTTCTGGATCGCGACGTTCACCGAGACGCCGACGCCGACCACCGTCGTGACGCCGAGGTTGCGCAGGATCGCGTCGAGCTCGGTGCCCTGGAAGGGCGAGAGGCCGTGGAGGCGCGGCAGCACCAGGTCCGACTCCGCGGGCTTCAGCTCCGGGACCAGCTCCGCCGCCGGCGAGCCGGGCAGCAGCTTCACCGGCGCCTTCGCCATGTACTGGAAGATGCGCGCGTTGCGGTTGGCGCCGAGGCCGTCGGCGCGGCGCTCGGCGGTGCAGTGGATCACGGGGATGCGCGCGGCGCGCGCGGCCTCCACGAGCCGCACGATGTTCGGCAGCACCGCGCGCGCGGCGGCGGCCAGCTCGGGGAGCTGCGAGAGGTCGCCGACGACGCCCCGCTGCACCTCCTGGGTGACGAGCGCCGTGTGACCGGGCGCGGCGAGGCTGGCGAGCGAGACGGCCACTAGATCACCCCCCGCTCGCGCAGGCCCGCGAGCTCGGCTTCGGAGAGGCCGAGCAGCTCGCCGAGCACCTCGTCCGTGTGCTGGCCGAGGCTCGGAAAGCGCGTGACCGGCCCTTCCGCCACGCGCGAGAGCTTGACCGGATTGCCGACGACGCGCAGCGGCGGCCCGCCGTCGGGGCGCGGCACCTCGATCAGCATGTCGCGCGCCGCCACGTGGGGATCGGCGGCGAGGTCGGCCGCGGTGTGGTTGGGCCCCGCCACGATGCCCTCCGCGCAGAGCGCCTCGCAGGCCTCGAGGCGAGTCTTGTCACGGGCCCAGGCTTCGACCGCGGGGCGCACCACGGCGTCGGTGTGCGCGGCCCAGCCCTCGCGCGTCGCGAAGCGCGGATCTCCGACCCACTCCGGATGCTCCACCAGCCGCGCCAGTCGCTCGAAGTGATGCTCGCGGAACACCGCCATCACGAACCAGCCGTCGCGCGCCGCGAAGCCCGCGCAGATGCCGATCTTCCCCGACGCCGCCCAGGACTCCGGCGCGCCCATCGACCACAGGAAGGGCGGCATGTCGGAAACCGCGAGGGTGGCGTCGAGCATGGCGACGTCGAGGTACTGGCCCACGCCGGTGGCGTCCCGGTGGCGCAGCGCCGAGAGGATGCCGATCACCGCGAAGAGCGCGCTCGCGATATCGCCGAGCGCGCCGGCCACCACCACCGGCGGCGGCTGCCCCTCCTTGCGGTTCGGCTCGTAGAGCCCGGCCATCGCCTCGGCCACCGGCGCGTAGGCGGGCCAGCTGGCGTAGGGCGTGGGCGCGGTGTGACCGAACCCCGAGATCGAGACGTAGATCGCCCGCGGCGCCAGCTGCGCCACGGCGGCGTAGTCGAGCCCGAACTTCGCCAGCACGCCCGGCTTGAAGTTCTCGGCCACCACGTCGAAGTGCGGGATCATCCGGCGCACCAGCGCGCGCCCTTCCTCCTGCTTCAGGTCGACGGTGATGCCGCGCTTGCCGAGGTTGTTGCGCAGGTAGGTGGCGCCGACGCGCCGGCCGTCGCCGTCCACCAGCGCGGGGATCGACGCGCGGCCGCTGTCGCCGCTGCCGGGGGGCTCCAGCTTCACGACCTCGGCGCCGAGCTGGGCGAGGAGCTGGGTCGCGTACGGGAGCGCCTGCATCTGCTCGAGGGCGAGCACCCGCACCCCGGCGAGCGGCTTGCCGAAGCGCGCGCGCTCCGGGTGGCGGATCTCCCCGATGCGCATGCTCAGCGGGGGATCTGGAGCGCCTCCGGGAGCGTCCCCTGCATGAAGCCGTGCTCCTCGACGCGCTGCTGGATGCGCCAGCCGTCGGCCGTGCGCACGAGCTGGTCGACGTAGTAGGCGCCGACCGTGAACCAGTGCATGCTGGCGTCGGGGTTCTTGAAGCCCATCGGATTGAAGACGTAGGTGCGCGCGGTGGCGGTGTCGCCCGAGAGCTTCACGGTGCTGTTCGTGATGTAGTGGACGGTCACCGGGAAGACGGAGAGCGCCATCTCCAGCCACTTGCGCACCTCCGGGTAGCTGCCCTTGATGCCCCCGGTGGCGACGTAGTCGACGTGCGCGTCGGGCGTGAAGCAGGTGTCGAGGAGATTCCAGTCCTTGCCGTCGATCGCGACGGTGTAGCGCGTCAGCAGATCCTGGATCTGGATGCGATCGGAGACTTCCTGGAGGGTGAGGCTGGGCGCGGGCATCGCGGGGGCTCCTCTCGAAGGGGAGCCGGCAGTCTAGCCTAGCGGCGCTCGAAGCACGCCAGGGTTTCGACGTGGGCGGTGTTCGGGAAGAGATCGAAGGCCACGAGCTGCGCGAGCCGCAGCCGGCCCTCCACCAGCAAGCGCTCCGCCTGCGCCTCGAAGCTGGCGAGATCGCAGCTCAGGTACACGAGGCGCTGCGGCGGCGCGGCGCAGAGCGCGGCGAGGGCCGCGGGGTCGATGCCGCTGCGCGGCGGGTCGGCGATCACGACCTCGGCCTCGGGCAGCAGGCCCGCCGCGGCGTCGGCGTCGCCCGATAGCACCAGGGCGCGCTGGCGCTCGTCCGCGGGGCGCTCGGCGAGGCCCATGCGCAGCCCCGCCACGGCGGCCGGCGCGCTCTCGACGAAGGCGAGCGAGCGGCTGCGCGCGAGCAGGCCGAGGCCGATCGGTCCGCAGCCGGCATAGAGCTCGACCGCTCGCGCGCCCGCCGGGATCCAGCCGTGGATGCGCTCCACGATGCGATCCGCGAGATCGAGGTTCGCCTGGCCGAAGGCGCCCGGCGGGAAGAACACGTCGGCGCCGCCGATCCGCTCGCGCACGGCCTCGGGCCCGGCGAGGCGCTCCCAGAGCGGCCCGAGGATCACGTTGGTGCGCGCGGGATTGCCGTTCCAGAACAGGCTGTGGAGCGCGCTGCCCAGCTCCTTGCGCAGCGCTTCGGCCAGCGGAAGCAGCGGCGCCGCTTCGCGCGTGTTGGCGACCAGCACCACCTGCGCGCTGCCGCTGCCGCGCTCGACCACCACCTGCAGCGCGCGCAGCTCGCCGGCGTGCGGGCGCTCGGCGTAGGGCCGCGTGCCCGTGCCGCGAATCGCGGCGCGCAGCGCGGCGGCCACCTGGTTCACGAGGGGATGGTGGACCCCGCAGCGCGGCACGTCGACGATGCGGTGCGAGCCGGCCTGGAAGATGCCGACCTTCGGCGAGCCCGGGCGCCCGCGCACCATCAGGCGGGCGCGCACGCGGTAGCCGAAGCGGGCGCCCTCGACGACCTCCGGCGGCGCCAGGCCGGCGGCGGCCGCGAGCCGGGCGAGCCGTGCGAACGCGGCCGGGTCGATCCCGGCCTCGCCGTAGCGCGGACAGCCCGGGCAGGGCGGCCGGTGCGGGCAGGGCGGGGCGGCGGCCATCTGGGAAGAGGCTACCCCAGGGCCGGGCTTGCGGTTGAAAATGAAACCTGTTTCATTCTCGTTTCCGCCGGAGGATGCCATGCCCGAGTGCCTCGTCGAACGCGACGGCCCCGTCGTCGTCGTCACCCTGAACCGCCCGGAGCGGAGGAACGCCCTCTCGCCGGAGATGCTCTGCCTCATGTACGACGCCTGGTGCATGGTGGATTCCGATCCGGAGGTACGCTGCGCCATCCTGACCGGCGCGGGCGGCACCTTCTGCTCGGGCGCCGATCTCAAGGCGATGGCGGCCGGCAACCAGGGCAGCGAGAAGTGGAAGCACCGCTTCGAGCAGGACTCGGACCTCCACTGGAAGGCGCTGCTGCGCCATTACCGGCTCAAGAAGCCGCTGATCGCGGCGGTCGAGGGCTTCGCGGTGGCCGGCGGGACCGAGATCCTCCAGGCGACCGACATCCGTGTCGCCGCGGAGACCGCGACCTTTGGCGTCACCGAGGTGACGCGCGGCCTGTTCCCGCTCGGCGGCTCGACGGTGCGCCTGCGCCGCCAGATCCCCTACACGATCGCCGCCGACATCCTGCTGACCGGCCGCCACGTGAAGGCGCCCGAGGCGAAGGAGATCGGCCTGATCTCGCACCTGGCACCCCACGGCGAGGCGCTCGCCAAGGCGCGCGAGATCGCCGCGACGATCTGCGCCAACGGCCCGCTGGCGGTGCAGGCGGTGCTGCGCTCGCTGCGCGAGACCGAGGGCCTGCCCGAAGCCGACGCGCTGAAGGTGGAGCTGCAGATCGGCCAGCCGATCTTCGGAACCGAGGACGCGCGCGAGGGGCCGACCGCCTTCGCGCAGAAGCGGAAGCCCGACTTCAAGGGGCGCTGACGCCCTCGGCCCCGCGCCGCCCCTCGAGCTGGCCGACCAGGCGCAGCAGGCCGTCGAGGATCGTGAGCGGGTGCGGCGGGCAGCCGGGGACGTAGAGGTCGATCGGGAGCGTGCCCTCGACCCCGTTCGCCACCTCCGGGTGGTCGACGTAGGGGCCGCCGGAGATCGCGCAGGCGCCCACCGCGATCACGATCTTCGGCTCCGGCACGGCGTCCCACGTCTTGCGCAGGGCCAGCAACATGTTCTTCGAGAGCGCCCCCGTCACCAGCAGCCCGTCGGCGTGGCGCGGCGAGGCGACGAACTGGATGCCGAAGCGGCTGAGGTCCCAGCCCACCGTGTTCAGCACGTTCACGTCGAGCTCGCAGGCGTTGCAGCCGCCCGCGCTCACCTGTCGCAGCTTGAGGGAGCGGCCGAAAAGCTTGCGGAGGCGGCCCTGCAGCGCCGCGGCGAGCTCGAGCTCGCGCTCCGAGGGCGCGACGAGCTGCGCGCGCTCCCGCACCGCGAGGCGGTAGTCGCCGCCGTAGGACAGCGCGCCTTCGGGGCAGGCAGCGGCGCAATCCGTGCAGAAGAGGCAGCGGCCGAGGTCCACGCGGACGCCGCCCTGCAAGTCGATCGCCCCGGTCGGACAGGCCTCCGCGCAGTCCGAGCAGCCGGACCGACACTTCGACGCGTCGATCAGCGGGCGGCCCCGGAAGCGCTCCGCCAGCGGCGGCGGCGGACCGTCGGGCCAGGCCATGGTGCGATGGCCCTGCTGGAGGCGGGCGCGAATCACGTCGATCATGCGGCGGCTCCTCGCGGGTAGCGGGGGTCGGTCACAGGTCGTGACCGCAGTAGGAGAGGTTGAAGCTCTTGTTGCAGAGCGGGAAATCCGAGATCTGCTGGCCCCGCAGCGCCATCGCCAACCCGGTCCAGTTGTGGAAGGACGGGTCGACGACCTTGTAGCGCTCGAAGCGACCGGCTGCGTCCGTCAGCGCGACGTGACACAGCTCTCCGCGCCAGCCTTCGGCGAGCGCCACGGCGACGTGGTCCGGCGCCAGCGCTCCGACGGGGCTACGGACCTCGCCGGGCGGCAGGCTGCGCAGCTGCTCCCGCACGAAGTCGATCGAGCGCTGCACCTCGAGCCAGCGCACGTAGGCCCGCGCGAACACATCCCCGGTGTTCCAGGTCGAGACCGGCACGTGGCTGAAGCGGAAGATCCCCGACGGGTGGTCGTGACGGACGTCTCGGGGCAGGCCGGACGCGCGCGCCGCCGGCCCGACCAGGCCGAGCGCCTCGGCCATCTCCTTCGGGACCGGGCCGGTGTCCTCGAAGCGCGCCATCACCGAGGGCGCGTCCCAGAGAAGCTCCACGGCGTTTGCCGTGTCGCGCTCGGCGGCATCCAGGCGGGCCAGCAGATCGCTCCCCATCGCCGCGTCGACGTCGAAGCCCACGCCGCCCGGGCGGATCATTCCCCGGCCGAAGCGGCTGCCGCAGAGCGTCGCCGTCAGGTTGAGGAAGTCGCCGCGCAACCTCCCGCAGTACGACGCCGTCGGCAGGTAGGCGACGTCGTTGGCGAGCGCGCCCAGATCGCCGACGTGGTTCGCCAGGCGTTCGAGCTCCATCGCGATGCCGCGCAGGGCCTGGGCGCGCGGAGTCTTCTGGCACTTGGCGAGCGCCTCCACCACCTGGCAGTAAGCCGTCGCGTGCCCGACCGTCGTGTCGCCCGCCAGCGTCTCCGCGTAGTGGATCGAGCGCTTGTGCGGGCCGCCGAGCATGGCCCGCTCGACGCCCCTGTGCTGATAGCCGAGCGAGATCTCGAGGTGGAAGACGTTCTCGCCGTGGCACTGGAAGCGGAAGTGGCCGGGCTCGATCACGCCGGCGTGCACCGGCCCGACCGCGACCTCGTGCACCTCGTCGCCCTCGACGCGGTAGAAGTCCGTGACTCCGACCTCCGGGCCCGCGCCGCCGGGTCCGCCGAACACCTCGTGGCCGGGACGCAGGGATCGCTGGAAGCGCACCGGCTTGAACCACGGATGCCCGCGCGCCTCGAGCCCGAACTGCTCGCCGATCTCCCGCTCGAACAGGTGGACCTGCGGGCAGACGGGGGTCAGCGCGTCGAAGCCGGACCCTCGCACGCGGGTCCTGCCGAGGTGCAGGCGCGCGCGCCGATCGTCGGCGAGCACCGCGAACAGGCCGACGTCGTCCGAGCCCGGCTCCGCCAGGCCGAAGAACGAGGCCACGCGCAGCCCGCCCCCGATCGCCGCCGCGACGGCATCGAAGAGCTCGGGGGCCGGCAGCTCCGGGACGGCGGAGCGCGCCAGCGCCCGGCCGTTGCCGGTCGTCGCGAAGCGCTCGCCGGCGCTGTTCGCGCTCACGGCATCCTCCCCAGGAAGCCGGCGGCGTCCCGCAGCAGCGCCTCGAGGGGAGCGGGGATGTGCAGCCCCAGGAGCAGCACCAGCGCCAGCGAGAAGACCGCCGGCAGGCCGGTCAGCAGCCCGTCGCGATAGCTCGTGCGCCCGCCCTCGGGCGAGGGCGCTCCCTGCACCATCACCAGCACCGTCCGTCCCATGCCCGTGAACACGACCAGCAGCAGCAGCAGCACGCCCCCCGCCACCAGGAAGCGATCCGCGGCGAAGGCTCGGCTCACGATCAGGAACTCGCTCACGAAGGGCCCGAAGGGCGGGGAGCCCGTGATCGCGAAGAAGCCGAGCAGGAACAGCGTCCCCGAGAGCGGGACCCGGCGCATCGCCCCCCGCACCTCGTCGACCGACTTGCTGCCGAAGGCGCGGTGGATGTTGGCGGCGGCGAGAAAGAGCACCGCCTTCGTGAGCCCGTTGTTCACCATGTGCAGGAAGGACGCGAACACGCCGAGCCCCCCGAGGCCCACTCCCAGCACCAGGATCCCCATGTGCTCGATGCTCGAGTAGGCCAGCATCCGCTTGAAGTCGCGCTGGCCCACCATGAAGACCGCCGCCACGGCGATCGAGAACAGCCCGAAGAAGACCAGCAGGCGCGCGGCGTACTCGCCTTCGCCGGCCGCGACGCAGATGTGGAAGACGCGCACCAGAGCGAGGAAGGCGCAGCTCGTGAGGCCGCCCGCCAGCAGCGCGCCCACGACCCCGGGCGCCTCTCCGTAGGCGTCGGGCTTCCAGCTGTGCATGGGGGCGAGGCCCATCTTGGTGCCGTAGCCCACCAGCAGCAGCACGAACGCGACCTGGAGCCAGCTCCGGTTCATGTGCGCCGCGCGCCCGAGCAGGTCGCCGAACAGCAGCGAGGAGTCCTCGCCCAGCGAGGCGTAGGCGAGGAACAGCGAGCCGAGCAGGGCCAGCGCGATCCCGACCGAGCCGACCAGCAGGTACTTCCAAGTCGCCTCGATGGAGCGCGGCGTGTGATTGAAGTAGATCAGCGGCGCCGTGGCGAGCGTGCTGGCTTCGACCGCCACCCACATCAGGCCCAGATGCTGGGAGCAGACGACCAGGGTCGTCATGCCGAGGAAGAGCAGCAGGCACGGCACGAAGACCCGGTTCGAGAGCTCGCGGCGGTAGCGCAGGTAGCCGACGGCGTAGACCGCACAGATCGCGAACAGCACGCTCAGCAGCAGCAGCACGACGCGCCCGGGCGGGTCGAGGGCGAGCCAGCCCCCCAGTGAAGGGTGGCGTCCGGCGGCGATCGCCTCGACCGTCAGCGCGAGGTGGGCGGCGCCCGCCAGCGGCAGCACGTACGGACGCACGCGGTCCGACGGCAGCACCGCCGCCACTCCGGCGGCCAGGACGGGCAAGGCGATCAGGACGAGCAGCATCGGCCTGTCATTCCTTCAGCGAGGTGAGGCGGCGCGTGTCGAGGGAGGCGAACTCGCGGTTGATGTGATGGATGATGATGCTCACCACGAAGATGCCGACGAACAGGTCCAGCAGCACGCCGATCTCGACCAGGAACGGCATGGCTTCGACGAGCAGCATCCCGAAGATGAAGATCCCGTTCTCGAGCACCAGGTATCCGATCGCCTGGGTGATGGCCTTGATGCGCGTCGTGAGCAGCAGGAACCCGGTCAGCACCGTCGAGAAGGACGCCGGGACGATCAGCAGCTCCCGGTGCTGGGGCTCGAGGGGCAGGCCCGACGCGAACGCGACCGAGAGCAGCGTGCCCAGCGCGCCCAGCAGCATGGTGGGCACGAAGCCGATCAGCGGCTCGACCTCGCGCTTGATCTGGGCGTCGCGCAGCGCCCGATAGAGCATCTGCGGGATCACGCTGCCCTTCAGCACGATCGTCGCGATCGCGATCAGACCGGCGTTCCAGTCGCGGTGGGCCCCGATCAGGATCGGGATCACCCCGAGCACGACGCCCTGCAGCGCCGCCGCCTGGATCAGGGCGCGGATGCGGCTGGTCCCCAGCATGAACAGGTTCAGCAGCAGGACGCCCACCAGGAGCAGGTTGATCGCCGAAACTTTCAACATGGACTCTCCGCGCTCATGCCAGTGTGAGGACGAAGCCGAAGACGCACAGCACCGCCGATGCGATCAGCAGCGAGGGCACGTAGCGGAGCCGGAGCCTCGCCATCACCGACTCCACCACGCCGATCGCGACGGCGACGGCCAGGACGCCCGAGACGAAGAGCAGCCAGTCGAGCGGCGCACTGCCCAGCGTCACGGGCAGCACCAGGTGGAGCAGCAGCGCCGAGAGCAGGAACAGCTTCAGCGCCGCCGCGTAGGACACCAGGCCGAAGAGCGGCCCGCTGTGGTCGAGCACCATCACCTCGTGGATCATGGTGAGCTCGAGGTGCGTATTGGGGTCGTCCACCGGCACGCGCGCGTTCTCGGCGAGCAGCACGACGAACAGCGCGACCGCGACGAGGAAGAGCGCGGCCGCCGGGAGGCCAGTGAGCGCCCCGGTCATGGGCGCGTGGAGCATCGGCGTCAGGCTGAGCGAGCCGGAGAAGCGGACCAGCACCACGAAGGCCATGAAGAGCGCCGCTTCCGCGAGGCACGCGAAGGAGACCTCGCGCGCCGCGCCCATCCCCTCGAAGGCGGAGCCCGTGTCGAGCGCGGCGGCGGTCGTGAAGAAGCGCCCGAGGGCGAACAGGTAGGCGAACAGCACCAGGTCGCCGGTGAACTGGACCGGGGCGTCGAACGCGCCGAAGGGAATCAGCGAGCCGGCCAGCAGCACCGCGCTCGCGTTGACGACGGGGCCGGCGCGGAACACCCAGGTGGTGACGCTGCTGACGACCATCCCCTTGCGGAACAGCCGCGCCAGGTCGTAGTAGGGCTGGAGCAGCGGCGGCCCCTGCCGGCCGGCGAACCACGCCTTGGTCTTGTTGATCACGCCGAGCAGGAGCGGCGGAAAGAAGAGCAGCAACGCGTAGTGGACGAAGAGCGCCGGAAGGTCGCTCATCTCGGTGCCTCCGCCGCGAGACGCCCGTGCGTCATCGCGCCACCAGCAGCAGGCCGACGACGGCCATCAGCACGTAGAGCAGGTACATCTGCACGGGACCTCGCTGGAGTGCGCGCACCCGCGACAGCAACGGATCGGCGGCGTCGACGAGGGGCAGGACGGCCAGATCGAGCACCGCATCGGGCACCTCGACCCGGAAGCCGGTCGCGGGCGGAAAGGGGCCCGGCAGCTGCGGCGGCGTGCGCCGCGATCGCACGGCCCAGTCGAACAGGCCGACCAGCGTCTCGGCGAACGACGCGTCGACGTACTGCATGCGGGGCGTCGGGGCCGCGTAGCCGCAGTCCCAGGTGAGCGCCGCGGCGCGCGGGGCGCGGTCGCGCGCGAAGAGGGCGGCGGCGAGCGCGACCGCCGCGAGCAGGAAGACGTTCGCCGCCGTGATCCAGCCGAACGGCAGCAAGGCCGCGAGCGGGGGCAGCGCCAGCGCGGGGTCCCAGCTTGCGACCGCGCGCTGCAGGACGGGCAGCGCGGCGCCCGGCAGCAGGCCGAGCCCGAGGCAGCCTGCCGCGAGCGCGAGCATCGGGGCGACCATGGCTCCACCCGGGTCGTGGGCCGCCGACGACGCGGCGCTCCTCGGTGCGCCGCTGAAGGCGATGCCCGCGACTTTGACGAACCCAGCCACGGCGAGGGCGCCGGCCATCGCGAGGGCGGGCACCGCGAAGCCGGCCCAGGCCCAGCTCGCAACCGGGTCGGCGACCGCGGCGCGCAGCAGGCCCACGTAGAGGAGCAGCTCGCTCGAGAACCCGTTCAGCGGAGGCGCGCCGCTGATGGCGACCGCCCCCACCATGAAGAGCGCGAAGGTGCGGGGCATGCTGCGAGCCAGCCCGCCGAGCGCGGAGAGCTGTCGGGTTCCGGTGGCGTGCAGCACGCTGCCCGCGGCGAAGAACAGCAGCGGCTTCATCAGGCTGTGATTGAGCACGTGGAACAGGGCTCCGCCCAGCCCCAGCGCCACGAGGTCGCCGCGATCCAGCGAGCGGCCGATCGACGCCAGGCCCACGCCGATCACGATGATGCCGACGTTCTCGATGCTGCTGTAGGCCAGCAGCCGTTTGAGATCCCGCTGCGCCACCGCGAGGGCGATGCCGAGCACGCCCGAGAGGGCGCCGAGCGCGAGCAGCGCGGCGCCCCACCAGATGGGCGGCTCGGGCAGCAGCCCGCACACCCGCACCACCCCGTAGACGCCCGCCTTGAGGAGCACGCCGGAGAGCAGGGCGGAGACGTGGCTCGGCGCGTTGGCGTGCGCGCCGGGCAGCCAGACGTGCAGCGGCATCAGCCCCGCCTTGAGGCCGAAGCCGACGACGCCGAGTGCGAAGAGGGCGGTCGCCAGCCAGCCGGGAGAGCCGGCCAGGGAGGTAGGCCAGAGCGCGGACGAGCCCTGCGCGTGGCCGAGCAGCGCAAAGAAGCCGATCAGGCAGAGCGTGCCCGTGTGGGTCGCCACGAGGTAGATCCAGGCCGCCTGGCGCACCTCCTCGCGGTCCTCCTCGGTGGCGATCAAGAAGAAGCCGGCGAGCGCCATCAGCTCCCAGGCGACCAGGAAGACGATCGCGTCGCGGGCCAGCACCACCGCCATCATCGCCGCCGTCATGATCCCCCAGCAGAGACGCAGCCGGCGGCCGCCGTCGGGCTGCTCCTGCGCACGCCAGTAGCCGGCGCCGTAGAGCGATCCGAGCGCGGAGACGACCAGCATCGGGATCACGAAGAGCGCCGTCAGCCCGTCGAGGCCGAAGGCGGCGCGGCCGATCGGTAGCGGTGCGAGCAGCAGCGTCGACGCGTCGCCGCCGCGCGCGTGGAGCACGAGGCCCGCGCAGCCGATCGCGGACCCGATCAGGTTGAGCGCCGTGGCGATCCCCTGTCCCGCTCCCGCCGCGCGCCGGCTCAGGAAGCCGGGCGCTCCGCTCAGGCCGATGCACGCCGCGGCGACCAGCAAGGTCGCCACCGGCAGCGTCGCCCCGGATGCGGCGCTCGCGCTCACCATCCGAGGAACCGCCGCGCGAGCTCGGAGATCGGGACCAGCGACGCGAGCAGCAGGCACAGGGTCAACAGCACGAGCGCGAGGTACTGCTGGATGCGTCCCTGCTGGACCGCCCGGATCGGGGTCAAGCTGCGGCGGAAGCCCGCCCAGAGCGGGCCGAGCACCCCCTCCGTGACGTGCTCGGGCACCTCGCTGTGGAAGCTCCGCGCCGCCGGAAACGCCTCCCGGCTGGTCGGATCCGCCGAGCGCGGCCGCAGCAGCCAGGCGTAGAGATCGACGAGGATCTGGGCGAAGGAGGAGGCGGTGTAGGCCATGGTCGGGCCGGGTCGCGCGTAGCCGCAGTCCCAGGTCACGGCCTCGTGCGTCCGCTTGCGGTAGCCGTAGTGCAGCGTCAGCGCGATCGCCACGACGCCCGCCACGAGCGCGGCGTTCGTGGCCATCACGAGCTGCCAGGGGAGCAGCTCGGCGAGCGAGGGCGGCGGCGGATCCAGCCGACTCCAGGCGGCGACGACGGGGTCGAGAGCGGGCAGCGCCAGCACGGGCAGCACGCCGATCGCGATGCAGCCGAGCGCCAGCGGCAGCATGGCGAGCCGCATGGCGGAGGGCGCCTCGTGCGCGCGCGCCGCCCCTTCCGAGCGATGCGGTCCGAGGAACACCGTGCCGAATACCTTGACGAAGCAGGCGATGGCCAGCGCACCGGCCATGGCCAGCAGCGGAACGGCGAGGGGCGCGACGGACCACACGCCGTCGACGCCGTCGCCAGTCACCCGCAGCAGGCCGACGTAGATCAGCAGCTCGCTCACGAAGCCGTTGAGTGGAGGGAGGCCGCAGATCGCCGCGGCGCCGATCGCGAACAGGGTCGCGGTGCTCGCCATCGGGCGGGCGAGCCCGCCGAGGCGATCGATCTCGCGGGTGCCGGCTGCGTGGATCACCGAGCCAGCGGAGAGGAACAGCAGGCCCTTGAAGAGCGCGTGGTTCCAGACGTGCAGCAGGCAGCCGCCCATTCCGAGCGCGACCCACGCCGGCTGGCCCGCGGCGAGGCCGATCAGCGCGAGACCCATACCCATCACGATGATCCCGATGTTCTCGATGCTGTGGTAGGCGAGCAGGCGCTTCAGGTCGTGCTGGCCGAGCGCGAAGAGCACCCCGTAGACGGCGCTGCCCGCGCCCGCGACGAGCAGCAGCAGGCCGACGGCCGGCGGCGGCGCGGGAACGAGCATCAGGATGCGCAGCAGCCCGTAGATGCCCATCTTCAGCACCACCCCGGAGAGCAGCGCCGAGACGTGGGAGGGGGACTGTGCGTGCGCCGCGGGCAGCCAGAAGTGGAGCGGGACGATCCCCGCCTTCATTCCGAAGCCGAGCAGCGCGAGCAGGAACAAGACGCCGGTGACGCCCGGCCGGCTCGCCTCGGCTGGAAGCGCGCGGAGCTCCAGCGAGCCCGTCACCGCCCACAGCAGGCCGAACAGCGCGAAGAGCGCGAGCGTCCCGGCGTGCGTCGCGACGAGGTAGACCCAGCCGGCCTGCTGTACCTCGGGGCGCTCGTCCTCGGTCGTGACCAGCAGAAAGGCCGAGAGGGCCATGATCTCCCACGCCATCAGGAAGGAGAGGCCGTCGGCCGCCAGCGTCACGGCGGCGAGCGACGCGACCAGCGCGCCCCAGCAGAGCCGGAGCTTCCGCCCGTTCTCGGGGTGCTCGTCCTGCCTCCAGTAGCGCGATCCGTAGAGCGCGCCGGCGCCGCCGAGCACGAAGACCGGCAGCAGGAAGAAGGCGGACAGCGGATCGAGCCGCAGATGGAGCGTGAGCGAGGCGAGCGGGCCGGCGAGCGTGACCGTCTCCACGCGACCGTCGCCGACGGCGACCAGGGCTGCGACCGCTCCGAGGAGCGCGCCGGCGACCGACAGCCCTGTCGCGATCGCCTGGCCCGGCTGCGAACGGCGTCCGAAGGCGAGGCCCGGCACTCCGCTCAGCGCGGTCAGCGCGATCGCAGCGAGGCTCATGACCAGGCACATCGTCCGCTCTCCCCGCGCGCTCGGATCGCAAGCCGATTCCTCGTGGCGTCACTCCTGGACCACGCCCGCCGCGGGACGGGGCGATCCCGCGTCCAGGGCGGCCTCCGCCGCGTGGAGCGCCTCGAAAATCTCCTCGCGCGAGGCCTGCGTGCGCAGCGCCGCCTTGAAGCGCGGCTCGCGCAGGGTGAAGGCGAGCCGCGACAGCAGGTGCAGGTGGGCGCGCACCGTCGGGCTGATCAGCGTGAACAAGATGCTGACCGGTTCGCCGTCGAGGGCGCCGAAGTCGACGGGGCGCTCGAGGAAGCACAGGGTGACCGTCGGGCGCGAGAGGTGCAGCACGATCGGGTTGCGGACGTGCGGGATCGCGATCCCGTCGCCGATCCCCGTCGAGCCGAGCGCCTCGCGGGCGAGCAGCACCTGGTAGAGGAACTCGCGGTCGACGTCGTCGGGCAAATTCATGGTGTCGACGACCGCGCGCAGCACGCTGGCCTTGTCGTGGCCGCCCACGCGGTAGTGGATGCCGCCCGCGCGCAACGCGTCGGCGAGCGTCGGCGGGGGCCCGGCCTCGCTCTCCGGCTCGGCGAAGATCTCGGGCGAGACGTGGATCTTCTGGGCCGTCGCCCACTCGAGGAGCTCCGAGCGGTTGATGCGGTACTGGTCGTTGATCTTGTAGGCGGGGAGCAGCCCCTGCTTGATCCAGCGGTAGACGCTCTTCTCGGAGGCGTTCAGCAGCGCCGCCGCCTCGCGAACCGTCAGCTTCTTCACCGCGCGGTCGCCCCCAACCCGGACCAAGCTTCCACGACGCGGACGCGCGCGTCAACGGTGAGACGGTTTGGGACAGATGGGTGAAGCGTGGGGGCCGAAGCCGGCGCGTGGCGCTCCTGTCCTGTGCGTGAGAACGCGGGCTAGGCGACGCCCCCGGCGGCCAGCCCGTCCCCGATCCGCACGAGCTGCCGGGTCGCCCCGCCGAGCGTCATGCTGAGCTGGCGCGCCCACAGGTAGTAGCGGTGGAGCGGGTAGTCGAGGTCGATGCCGATGCCCCCGTGCAGGTGCTGGGCGGCGTAGGTGACGCGGTTGCCGCCCTCGGACGCCCAGAACTTGGCGATCGCCACCGCTTGCTCGGCGTCCTCGCCCTGGGAGAGGCAATGGACGGCGCGGAGCAGGGTGAGTCGGATCGCCTGGACGTCGATGTAGGAGTCGCCGGCGCGCTGGTGCACTGCCTGGAAGCTGCCGATCGGGCGGTCGAACTGCCGGCGCTCGGTGGTGTAGGCGGCCGTCATCTGCAGCGCGCGCTCGGCCACGCCGAGGGCCATCGCGCAGAGCGCCGCCGTGGCGTGCTGGCGCAGCCAGCGGGCGGCCTCGGCGCCGCGCTCGGGGGCGGCGAGCACGTCCTCGGCCGCAACGCGTGCGCCCGACAGCTCGAGCACGTACTGGGGCTCGTAGTCGGTCACCTCCTGGCGCACGAGCTGGACGCCCGCGGCGCGCGGGTCGAGCAGGAACAGGCCCACGCCGCCCGCGGCGCGCGCCGGCACCACGATGCGCTCGGCGAGCTGCGCGGCGGGGACGAGGCCCTTGCGGCCGTCGAGCGCGAACGCGGCGCCGTCCTTGCGCGCCGTGGCGGAGGGCTCCTCGGGCAGCTCGGCGAGCGGCTCCGAGAGCGCGCCGCTCAGGATCGCCTCGCCGCTGGCGATGCGCGGCAGGAAGCGCTGCTTCTGCGCATCGCTGCCGAAGCGGGCGATCGGCAGACCTGCCAGCACGACCGTCGCGTAGAGCGGCACCGGCGCCACCGTGCGGCCGATCTCCTCGAGCAGCACGATCAGCTCGAGGAAGCCCATGCCGCTGCCGCCGTAGCGCTCCTCGAAGGGCACGCCCAGCAGGTTGGCCTTGGCCAGCTCCTTCCAGAGCTCGCGGTCGACCCGGTCGTCGCTCGTCTCGATCGTCTTCAGCCGCTCGTGGGTGACGAGCTCTTCCAGGATCTTGCGCGACAGCTCGCGCAACGCCTGCTGGTCCTCGCTCCAGCTCCAGTCCACCTGCGACTCCTCTAGCTCTTGTAGTGAGGCATGCCGAGGCCGGCCATCGCGATGATGTCGCGCTGAACCTCGTTTGTGCCGCCGCCGAAGGTCAGGATCAGGGCCGCGCGGTACATGCGCTCGATGCGCCCGCGCAGCACGGTCTCGGGGGAGCCTTCCTTCACGGTGCTCGCCTCGCCGATGACCTCCATCATCCAC
>Ga0105106_10000936_pt1 | contig 20728 bp, 18 predicted proteins | sample PPLLaktember2015_5_FD_79109 | JGI IMG/M metagenome (GOLD analysis project Ga0105106, IMG submission 79109) | Freshwater sediment microbial communities from Prairie Pothole Lake near Jamestown, North Dakota, USA - PPLs Lake P8 Core (1) Depth... | ecosystem: Environmental > Aquatic > Freshwater >...
ATGAGACAAAAAGCGTCAATATTATGACACTGACCAAAACCAAACTTGGATTGAAATAAATTTCTGACTATAAACCGGTGACCATCCGCCAATCGGCAGATGGTCATTTTTTTAATATATGTTCCGATGAAAGAACAGCCAATAGGAATTTTTGATTCGGGGGTGGGGGGACTGACAGTTGCACATGCAATCAAGCAGATCCTTCCAGGTGAAAGTTTAGTTTACTTTGGGGACACAGCTCACCTTCCGTATGGTGACAAGTCAGCCGAATCGATAAGATATTATTCAGGGAAAATAACCGAATTCCTTCTTGATCAAAATTCAAAGGTTGTTCTGGTTGCCTGCAATTCCGCTTCAGCATCGGCATTTGACACACTGAGAAATGAATTTAAGGAGAGAGCAATATTGATCGACGTAATTGATCCGGTTGTTGATTATATGGGCACCAGGAATTTCAGGAAAATAGGCGTTATCGGGACAAAAAGGACCATCAGCTCGGGTACCTATGAAATGAAGATCAGGGAAAAGGTACCGGGGACCACTGTTGTCTCAATGGCAACTCCGTTGCTTGTACCCATGATTGAGGAAGGATTTATCTTCGATGACATCAGCAATGCAATAATCCGCTCATATTTGTCAAACGACACTCTGTCGGGGATCGATGCCCTCATCCTCGGATGCACTCACTATCCCATAATAAGGAACCAGATCAGCAAATTCTTCAATTTCAATGTTGAGGTGATCGACTCGGCAAAGATAGTCTCACTGATCCTTCGGGAGACCCTTGAAAAGAATAACCTGCTCAATGATTCAGGGATCGTCAGCGATCAGTTTTTTATTTCAGATTATACTTCTTATTTTGAGAAGATAGCAAGAATGTTTTTTGAGGGTGAGATAAACCTGAAGAAAGCTGATATCTGGAGCCAGGAGGTTAACCCCAATCCCATTTCAGGTTCAATGGGGCGGCCATCCATAATATGACCAATATCATTCTTAATTATCAATTATTAAATGATTTTTCGATCATTAAATAGTTTACTTTTGTTCAGGAGAGGCAATAAAAACAACGAATAATGTAATTCAATCTTAGTAATTTGCTGGCATTATGGGCAAAAAATGTAAGGTTATCGAAAGAGAAGATGTAGTCATCAGGTTTTCGGGTGATTCCGGGGACGGAATGCAGCTCACCGGAACCCTTTTTTCGGATACTGCCGCAATATTCGGGAACGATCTGACCACATTTCCTGATTATCCTGCTGAGATCCGCGCACCGCAGGGTACAGTCGGAGGTGTTTCAGGATATCAGATTCATATGGGTCATACCGAGATCTTTACGCCCGGCGATTATGCCGATGTGCTTGTTGCGATGAATCCGGCTGCCATAAAGGCTAACATCAAATGGACAAAAGAGGGTGGTACTGTCATTTATGACAAGGATAACTTTACCGAAAAGAACATAGAAAAGGCCGGATATACCGAGGATCCAGTCATTGAAGATAAACTTGATCAGTTTAATGTCATTGCTGCTCCCATTTCCTCTATGGTCAAGGAAGCACTTAAGGATTTTGGCCTTGATCCGAAAACCGTACTCAGAACGAAAAATATGTTTGCCCTGGGAATGGTTTACTGGCTTTTTGACCGGAAGCTGAAGTACACCGAACAGTATTTTGAAAAGAAATTCGCAAGCAAGCCAGAGGTAGCAGAGGCAAATAAAGTTGCACTCCGTGCCGGCTATTATTATGCTGAAACAATTGAGGCCCTTGCTCCGATAAGGATAAGTCCGGCGCCAATAGCCAAAGGTAAATACAGGAGCATTTCAGGAAACAGTGCCACGGCATGGGGATTACTGGCAGCTGCTGAAAAAGCGAAGCTTCAGCTTTATATCGGTTCCTACCCGATTACTCCCGCCACCGGGATTCTTGAAGAGCTTGCCGCCAGGAAGGACCTTGGAGTTAAAAGCTTCCAGGCTGAAGACGAAATAGCCGGAATTTGTACCGCTCTCGGCGCAAGCTTTGCCGGTATGCTGGCCGTGACATCCACCTCTGGTCCGGGGCTGGCATTGAAATCGGAAGCTATTGGTCTTGCCGTAATGACAGAATTACCAATTGTAATTATTGATGTTCAGCGCGCGGGCCCTTCTACCGGACTCCCTACAAAGACAGAACAGGCCGATCTCATGCAGGCCATTTATGGCAGAAACGGGGAATGCCCGGTTGTTGTCCTTGCAGCCAGTACGCCTTCCGACTGTTTCCGCTATGCATTTGAATCAGCAAGGATCGCTCTTGAGCATATGACCCCGGTAATTCTTCTTACCGACGGTTATCTTGCCAACGGAACCGAGCCCTGGAGGATCCCTGCGATGGCTGACCTTCCTGAAATTAAACCTCCTTTTGCCAGTGACAGCGAGCTTCCGTATTTCCCATACAAGAGGGACACGAAAAGGCTTGCCCGAACCTGGGCCATTCCCGGAACACCAAATCTCGAGCATCGTATCGGAGGACTGGAAAAGACTGTAAAAGGTACTGTTTCATATGTTCCTGAAAATCATGAACTAATGGTAAGCCTGAGGGAAGAGAAAGTCGCCAGGGTTGCTGAGAAAGTACCTGATCTGGAAGTAAGCGGGGAAGATTCCGGCGACCTCCTTGTGGTGGGATGGGGAGGTTCCTACGGGTATCGCGTTATGGCAGTCCGCGGATTGCAGGCTGAGGGTTATAAGATAAGTAATGTTACATTTAACTATATCAATCCTCTGCCGCGTAATGTAAGAGAGGTTTTCAGTAAATTTAAAAAGATTGTGGTATGTGAACTTAACCTTGGCCAGTTTGCAAACTACCTCCGGATGAAATATCCGGAATTCCATTATGACCAGATTAACAAAGTCCAGGGACTCCCGTTTACGATCAGGGAAATTAAGGAAAAGTGCCTAAAACTATTGGAAAAGTAAAGATATGACTGAAACAGTTACAAATCAGATCAGTCCGAAGGATTTTAAAAGCGACCAGGAAGTAAGGTGGTGCCCCGGATGTGGTGATCATGCAGTGCTTAATGCTGTTCAGAAAGCATTAGCGGAACTTGGAATTCCAAGGGAGAAATTCGCCTTTATTTCGGGTATAGGTTGTTCTTCGAGATTCCCGTATTATATGAATACCTACGGATTTCATGGCATCCATGGAAGGGCTTCGGCAATTGCCAGCGGCGTAAAAATTGCAAATCCTGAACTTTCAGTCTGGCAGATTACCGGCGATGGTGATGCACTTGCAATCGGAGGCAACCATTTTATCCATGTGGTACGACGTAATATCGATATCAACATTATACTCTTCAACAATGAGATCTATGGTCTGACCAAGGGTCAGTATTCCCCGACATCCGAAAAGGGACTTGTAACAAAAACCTCACCTTTTGGAACGGTTGAAGAACCCTTTTCAGTTGGGGAACTCGTAATTGGTGCAAAAGGCAAATTCTTCGCGAGAACACTCGATACAAACGTATCTCTATCGACGCAGATATATATCGAAGCTGCAAGGCACAAAGGCACATCGGTTGTGGAAGTGCTTCAGAACTGCGTTATCTTCAATGACGGAATCCATGATAAAGTGGCCGGGAAAGAAGTCAGGGATGACAGAACTCTTATTCTTAAGCATGGTGAACCCATGATATTCGGAAAAGAGAAGGACAATGGCCTAGTACTTGACGGACTGAAGCTCAGGGTTGTAAAGCTTGGTGAAAATGACGTCACACAAAAAAATATTCTGGTTCACGACGCTACCGAGCCCAATCCCGGGATCCATTATATGCTCGCAAACATGAGATATCCCGAATATCCTGTTGCATTGGGTGTAATAAGGTCCGTTCCGGGACAAACATATGAAAAGGATCTTGAGAATCAGATAACTGAAATCAGGAATAAGTCCAAAATAAAGAATATGAATGATCTGCTGAACAGCGGATCAGTCTGGAAAGTCGATTAATTTTGAGTTCTATGCCTGCCAATGCCGATATAAGTCCCGAATTCCGACGATTAATGCATGAGCAGCGGGAAAGGCTTAAGGAACTTGGCTGCATTAATCAGACCACATATATACTCAAGGAAGGCAAACCAGTTGAGGAGACTCTTCAGCAGATAGCCCTCCTTCTGCCAGCGGCCTGGCAGTATCCTGAGTACACCGTCGCCAGGATCTCTTTCATGGGAAAAGAATTTGAATCTCTTGAATTCAGGGAAACAAAGTGGAAGATGACCCAGGAATTCAACACAATAGATGAAGAAACTGGGACCATTGAGATCTTTTATTTAAAGGAGTTCAGGGAGGAAAATGAAGGTCCTTTTCTTAAGGAAGAAAGGGATCTTGTTCTGAACATATCAAGCCTTATAACCGGCTTCATCAACAGCTACAGGGCAAGGGATATCATCCGTACAGCAAGCATCCCCAAAAAGGAAGAGGATGATTATACCCATATTTCAAGCAAAAAGCTGCTGCAAAAATTCCTTGACAGGCACAATGCAGAAAGGGATGTATTTCACGACCTTCAGCCCTTTAAGGTAAAAGAGATCCTGCTGGTTGCAAACCTGTATGATGCCTATTCGATTGAAGGAGAAGGAAGGTTTGCCGATCACATACTCGGGGAATATTACCAGATGAGCCTGACCTCCATACCAAGAGTTACAGGTGTCTCGAGCGAGGAAGAGGCGTTTAACAGGCTGAAAGCCAGGCATTACGACATGGTCATTATCATGATAGGCGTCGACAAGGAGAGCCCGATGGATCTGTGCCGGAAGATAAAAGACAAATATCCCTATCTGCCGACATACCTTCTTCTTAACAATCCGGCCGACATAGCTTTTGTTAAAAGACAGAAAGCCTTAAAGGTACCGTTTGATAATTATTTTGTGTGGACCGGCGAATCGAAAGTGTTTTTTGCCATGGTGTCGCAGCTTGAGGACAGGGTAAACGTTGAAAATGATACTCAGAAAGGACTTACCGGAGTCATTCTCCTGGTGGAGGACTCAGCCGATTATTACTCGAGCTATCTGCCAATGCTTTATAGCCTGGTGATGGATCAGACCAAGAACCTTATTCAGGATGTTTCTACGGATGAACTGTACAAGGTTCTTAAACTCAGGGCAAGGCCAAAAATCCTCCTTACCTCGAATTGGGAAAGTGCAATAGCGGTTTTCAATAATTACCGCGATAACCTGCTTTGCGTCATCTCTGATATGGCTTTCCCGAAAAATGATACAATGCACGAAAAAGCCGGGTTTGAACTTATCCAGCATATAAAGACTCACCTTCCGAATCTGCCCACTGTTCTGCAATCTTCAGATCCTGAAAGCGCCAAATATGCGTTTACACTTAAATCAAACTTCATTAATAAAAACTCAGAGAGTCTTCTTCAGGACCTGAAATCATTCATTAACTATTACCTGGGATTTGGCCATTTTGTCTACAGGGATAACAGTGGAAGGCAGATAGCTGTTGCCAAATCAATGAAGGAGTTTGAAGCATACCTGGAGACTGTTCCTGAGGATTCCCTGGCATATCATGCCATGAAGAACCATTTCTCGCTGTGGCTGATGGCCAGAGGTGAGGTAAAGATTGCAAAACTGATAAATCCAATAAAGGTCTCGGATTTTAAAAGCCTCAGGGAGCTGAGGGAATTCCTTCTGGAAATTATCAGGAAGAGGAGGCAGGAGTTGAATAAGGGCAGGGTTATCAATTTTGAAGAATCAGCCGCTATTGATGAGACAAATGTTGTGAGCATTACTCCAGGATCACTGGGAGGGAAGGGAAGAGGGCTCGCTTTTATAAATACACTGATCTATAGTTTTGAACTTGGCAGACTTATTACAGGAATAAATATCAAAACGCCCGTTACGGCAATTGTCGGAACCGACGAGTTTGACATGTTCATGGAACGGAACCATCTCTGGACCCTTGTCAAAGAGGAAAAGGACCATGATCTGATACAGAAGGCATTTATGACAGGCAGCCTGAGCTACACGCTCGAAAAGAAATTGAGAGTATTCCTCCGCAAGATAAACAGACCACTGGCAGTCAGATCATCAAGCCTTTTTGAGGACTCTATGAGTCAGCCATTTTCAGGGATTTTCGGGACATACCTTCTGCCCAACAATAATCCTGATCCTGAAACCAGACAGGAGCAGTTGTCGGATGCAATAAAGCTTGTTTTCGCTTCAGTTTATTCAAAAAATGCACGGGCATATTTTGAAGCGATCAACTATAAAATTGAACTTGAGAAAATGGCCGTGGTGATCCAGGAGGTGGTTGGACACAGTTATGATGATGCTTTCTATCCACATATAAGCGGATCGGCCCAGTCTTTCAATTTTTATCCCGTTGCACATATGACTCCGAAAGACGGATTCGCTGTCGTTGCACTGGGATTGGGACAGTATGTGATGGAAGGGAATTTAACATACAGATTTTCTCCGGCATATCCTGCACTTGAAATCATCTCCCAGAAGGATCTCTGCAAGAACTCACAGGTCCGGTTTTATACTGTCGATTTGTCAAAGAAGGAACTCAATCTTCTTGAAGGAGAAAATGCAGGCCTGAAAATGCTTGATATTGGTGATGCTGAAAAACATGGCACGCTTAACCATATCGCATCTGTATTAAATCCAGATAATGATACAATAAATCCCGGACTTGATTCTCCCGGACCCAGGGTGATCAATTTTGCCGATATTCTGAAATACAACTATATACCACTGGCGCCGGCTCTTAAGACTGTACTTGATGTGGTGACTGAAGCCTGCGGCACCCCTGTAGAAATTGAGTTTGCTGTTGACCTTACCAGAGATGAATCAGGGAATGCATCATTTTATCTGCTTCAGATTAAGCCTCTGCTGGGAACGGGAGCCGGGTATAATATTGACCCTGCGTCAGTCAATGAGGATGAACTGATCCTTTTAACCAGGAAGAGCATGGGCAACGGATTGATAAACGGGATTACCGATATAATATTCATAGAACCCGAAAAATTTGACAATAAGCTGACGGCTGCTATGGCTGATGAGATCGCATCTGTCAACGAGAAAATGATCAGGGAAGACAGGAAATATATATTGATAGGTCCGGGCAGATGGGGAAGCCGCGACAGATTTCTGGGAATTCCCGTTACCTGGCCACAGATATCGGGAGCGAAAGTTATTGTGGAGGTTTCACTGCCTGATTTTCATCCTGATGCCTCCCTCGGCTCTCATTTCTTTCATAATGTAACTTCGATGAATGTAGGCTATTTTTCGGTGAACCAGAATTCCGATCAGGATTCGGTCAACTGGGACAAGATCAGAAATCAGGAGGTTATCGCCAAAGGGGAGTTCTACAGGCACATAAGATTTGAAAAGCCTCTTATAGTACGAATGGATGGGAAAAAAGGTATGGCCGTTATATCAATGAATCATTAAAAAAATGACAGATGACGATCATTGAAGGAATACTCGATCTTCAGAAATATGATTTCACCGATACTTCCTTTAACCTTCTTATGCAGAAACGTATTCATCGCGTACTGATAATATGCAGTAATTACGACAATTACATGCTCGAAGAGGATGGACGGATTGATGAACAGATATTCAATGAGTATGTTTCACTTAACCTCAGGTATCCTCCAGACTTCGTACAGACGGATAACGCCGAGGATGCATTCAAAATACTGGAGAAGGGGGATGTGGATCTTGTCATTTCCATGCTTAGCCTGAGGGGGACCGATGTATTTGCCCTGGCAAAGATGATCAAGTCCAAATACGAACATATACCAATTGTGGTTCTGACATACTTTTCCCGGGAGGTTTCAATCAGGCTCGAAGGCGAGGATCTCAGTGCAATAGATTATGTTTTCTGCTGGCTTGGCGAAGCTTCGCTGATCCTGGCGATCATAAAGCTGATCGAGGATAAGATGAATGCCGATTATGATATTGAGAACATTGGTGTTCAGGCAATAATTCTCGTCGAAAATTCAATCAGGTACATCTCTTCCTATCTACCAAATATTTACAGGATAGTGCTTTTGCAATCGATAGATTTTCAGCGTGAAGCATTGAACGAGCATCAGCGAATGCTTAAAATGAGAGGGCGTCCAAAAATCCTCCTTGCCAACAATTACAACGATGCGCTTGATCTCTATAAAAAGTATAAGTACAATGTGCTCGGAGTGATATCGGATATCAGCTACAGGAAGGATAATGTCAATGATGAGAATGCGGGAATAGAATTGTGCAAAGCTGTAATGGCTGATGACGATAAGGTGCCTTTCCTTATCCAGTCATCAAGCCAGGTGCATAAGAAAATTGCCGAGGAGCTTGGAGCAGGGTTTATAAACAAATATTCCAAGTCGCTCTCGCTGGAACTGAGGAATTTCATTATTCAGAACCTTGCTTTCGGTCCGTTTGTATTCAAGAATCCCGAAACAATGGAGCCGATAGCCATTGCAACTGACCTGCAAAGCCTTCAGCAAAAACTTCTTACGATTCCCGACAAGACTCTTGAGTATCACGCCACAAGGAACCATTTTTCAAAATGGCTCAATGCCAGGGCCCTTTTCCCGGTTGCTCAGATGTTCAAATACATCAGGAAGGAGGACTTTGAGACAATGGATGAGATGCGCCGGTTCCTCTATGTTGCAATTTCAAGCTTCAGGCTTGGAAAGGGGAGAGGCGTAATCGCAAAGTTCGACAAAAGCAGTTATGACGAATACCAGGTTTTTTCAAGGATTGGCGATGCATCGATCGGGGGAAAAGCCAGAGGACTTGCATTTATAAACAGGATAATAAAGACTCATAAGCTTTTTAACAAATTTCCCGGTGTCCTGATCACAATACCAAGGACCGTCGTTCTCAGCACCGATATCTTCGACGAGTTCATGGATCATAATAATCTGTATACGGTTGCTCTTTCAGATCTTACGGATGAGGAAATACTAAACAGATTCCTGATTGCTGAGCTTCCGGGCAGGGTTTACCAGGACTTTTATGCATTCCTGGCAGTTTCAAGGAATCATCCAATAGCTGTAAGATCATCAAGTAAACTTGAAGATTCACACTATCAGCCCTTTGCAGGTATTTACTCAACCTACATGATCCCAAGGCATCCTGATAACAAGTTTATGGTTAAAATGATTTCTGATGCAATAAAGGAGGTTTATGCTTCAGTTTATTACAGGGGGAGCAAGGCATATATGACTGCCACGGCGAACGTGATTGATGAGGAAAAAATGGGCATAATCCTCCAGGATGTTTGCGGGAACAGACATGGTGACATTTTCTACCCTACCTTGTCAGGAGTTGCACAATCAATAAATTATTATCCGATCGGTTCTGAAAAAGCCGAAGACGGAATCGCTAACATTGCCTTTGGCCTCGGTAAGCTGATCGTGGAGGGAGGATTGTCGCTCAGGTTCTCCCCCAGGCACTATAAGAAAATCCTGCAGCTTTCTTCCATTGAAACAGCCCTTAGGGATACCCAGAAAGAGTTCCGTGCCCTTGACCTGAAGTTCGACAGTTTTGTCCCGTCAACCGATGATGGGGTAAACATTCTGAAGCTTGGGGTGAATGACATCAATAATGACGGGGCAATGAAATATGTTGCATCAACATATGATTACAACAACAATATCCTGCGCGACGGGATAAGTCATTCGGGGAAAAGGATAATTACATTTTCGAACGTGCTGCAGCACAAACTATTTCCCCTGGCCGACATTCTGAATACCCTGCTCGATCTCGGACAGTATGAAATGAATAATCCGATCGAGATCGAATTTGCAGCTAATCTGGAAACTCCTCCCGGTACCCCTAAGATCTTCAACTTCCTTCAGATCCGGCCAATTGTACATACCGATGAGACATTTGTTATAAGCCTTGGAAATATCAGGACAGCGGACACAATAATTTATTCAGAGTCGGCACTGGGGAATGGGGTATTCAAGGGCATACGCGACATTGTATATGTCAGGCCCGAATCGTTCAATCCGGCAAAAAACAAGGGAATCGCCATTGAGATAGAGAGGATCAACAGCGAATTCGTCAGGCAGGGTACCGGCTATGTGCTGATTGGCCCGGGCCGGTGGGGTTCAACAGATCCATGGCTGGGGATACCTGTAAGGTGGCCCCAGATTTCGGCTGCAAGGGTAATAATTGAATCGGGTTTGAAGTCATACAGGATCGATCCCAGCCAGGGAACCCATTTCTTCCAGAACCTGACATCATTCCGGATCGGCTATTTCACTATTAATCCTTATATAAAAGAGGGGTCATATGATGTTGATTTCCTTGATGGCATTGTTAGCCTCTATGAAGATGAGCACCTCCGGCATCTCAGGTTTGAGAAGCCCCTTGAAATTATGGTTGATGGCCGAAGTCACAAGGGTGTGATTATGAAACCGAATCGGTGATAACCTCCTTATTGATTTTTTTGATAAGACCCTGAAGCACCTTTCCGGGTCCGATCTCTGTAAATGAAACAGCTCCGTCCGATATCATTGTCATTATAGTCTGCGTCCATCTGACCGGTGATGTCAGCTGGGCAACAAGGTTCGCTTTAATTACTGCCGGGTCGGATGATGGCTGTGCGGTTACATTCTGGTAGATCGGACAGAGTGGTCTGTTGAAATGCGTGTTTCGAATAGCTTTTTCGAGTTCGAGCCTGGCAGGTTCCATAAGCGGCGAATGAAATGCTCCTCCGACAGCCAGTCTGACTGCCATTTTTGCACCTTTGCCCTTGAGGATCCCTATTGCCTTATCAATGCCTTCATTGGAACCGGAAATAACTATTTGTCCCGGACTATTGTAATTTGCAGGTACGACTATTTCCTCGATCTCAGCACACGTTTCTTCCACAACCTTGTCGTCGAGGCCAATAATTGCAGCCATTGTTGACGGGGATGCTTCGCAGGCTTTCTGCATGGCGTGGGCTCTGGCAGAAACAAGCACGAGCCCGTCTTCAAACGAAAGAGCTTTGCAGGCCACAAGGGCCGAGAATTCACCAAGTGAATGTCCTGCAACCATTTCAGGCTTAAATGAATCGGCCAGTAATGCGGCAAGAATTGTTGAATGGAGGAAAATAGCAGGCTGGGTCACCCTGGTCTGTTTCAAGTCCTCATCAGTACCATTGAACATCATGTCGGTGATACGGAATCCAAGCAATGTGTCTGCTTTTTCAAACAGATCCCTTGCATGTGAAGATCTTTCATTGAGATCTCTGCCCATTCCTGCAAACTGTGCACCCTGACCTGGGAAAACATAAGCTTTCATAATACTTATTTATTTTCCCGCTGATAGCGCTGATATACGCAGAATTAATAAGAGATCTGCGAAAATCTGTGAGATCTGCGGGGAATGGATACTAATGAAGGGTTGATCCAATGAGATGAACAAATTCCTCGCGGGTATTCAGTTGGTCAAGAAAAATTCCTGTGAAGGCCGATGTTGTGGTAACTGAATGCTGTTTCTGTATTCCCCTTATCTGCATACACATATGCTGAGCTTCAATCACAACGGCTACACCCATCGGATTGAGGCAATCCTGCAGGCAGTCGCGTATCTGTACCGTCAGTCTTTCCTGTACCTGCAACCGTCGTGCAAAAGCTTCAACAACCCTGGCAATCTTGCTTAACCCGGTTATATAACCATCCGGGATATACGCGACATGTGCCTTTCCGAAGAAGGGGAGCATATGGTGTTCGCACATCGAATAGAGCTCTATATCCTTGACAATGACCATCTGTTTGTAATCTTCCTTGAACTTCGCGGAATTAATTATTTCACAGGGAATCTGGTTGTAACCCATTGTCATGAAATTCAGCGCCTTGGCAACCCTGACGGGTGTTCCTTTCAAACCTTCGCGCTCCGGATCTTCGCCAATCAGCTTAAGGACCTTGTAATAAACAGATGATAATTCCTTTATTGTTTCAGCATCCCAGGTTTCGATTTTGTTGTACCCTTTCTGTGACTTACCGCTGCCGTTATTAGTCGTTTCTATTCTATCATCCATAATATTCAATAGTATTGTTTTCAGTCTCTCCGATTTTTACGCAATGAAGTAGAGCTCCTTCATTTTCAACAGCCTGTTTCAGTTCGTTCCAGATTGCCAATGCCAGATTCTCGGTTGTCGCAATTCTTCCGCTCATAAAGCCGACTTCAAGATTCAGATTCTTATGATCAACCTTATCAATGATCTTATCTTTGATTATTTCCTTGAGTCTGCTCAGATTAATAAAAAAGCCGGTCTCTTCAGATACTTCTCCCCTCACTGTGACATGAAGAACATAATTATGTCCATGCCAGTTGGGATTTGAACATTTGCCGAAAACCCTTAGGTTTTCTTCATCTGACCAATCTTCCCTGTACATCCTGTGGGCAGCACAGAATTGCTCCTTTCGGGTAATGTAGATCATAAACAGGTCATTAATGTTGCAATATTAACCATTAATGTTGATCTTTTTCAATCTTAAAACAATATATTTATGGAGTTATTGGATCAAACCATATTTCCCGAAACAATGCCTCTGAAGATTTTAGCGGTTGCAGCCACTTCTGCCGAAGCAGGGGTGCTTACAGTTATACCGGGTATAGAATTAATTCCAATTGTGACGGGTGTTGGATCGGTTGCCACAGCCTGGGCAATGACAAAGCATTTTTCATCAGGTTTGGTAACGGATCTTGCCATAAATATTGGTATTGCAGGCAGTTATAACGATGAAATTCAGACCGGGGAGGTAGTATTACCCGTCTCGGACCGTTTTGCTGATGCAGGTATTGAAACAAAATCAGGATTTCTGACTCTTGCCGAAGCAGGGTTGCAGGATCCTGATGACTTTCCCTTTAAAGCGGGCAGGATTGTCTCTGAAAACAGTTTTGTTTCTCAGGCAGTCAGAATTCTCCGTCCTGTGAATGCTGTTACAGTCAATACTGCAACGGGATCTGAAGATAGTATCAAAATGATAATCCAAAAATATCATCCTGATATTGAAACAATGGAAGGAGCTGCGTTTTTCTACATTTGCAGCAGGGAAAAAATCCCTTTTATCGCGATAAGGGCCATATCGAACAAAGTGGAACCAAGGGACAGGGATAAATGGAATATTCCGCTTGCCCTTGAAAACCTTTCGGTGAAACTTAAGGAAGTATTATTGACACTTTGATAAAATGAAACTTACTCTTGGCTTTTCGCCCTGTCCGAACGATACATTCATCTTTGATGCGCTTGTCAATGGACGGATTGATACTGAAGGGCTGGAGTTTGATTATTTTCTTGCCGACGTTGAAGATTTGAACAAACGGGCATTCGCCTCCGAACTTGATATTACAAAAATAAGCTGTCATGCTTATGCATATGCTGCATCTGAATACCTGATACTTGATTCCGGCAGCGCTCTCGGCTATGGTAACGGCCCCCTTCTTATAAGCAGGAATCCGCTGGAGCCGAAAGGATTCACGGATGCAAGGATAGCGATCCCGGGAAAGTATACGACTGCAAACCTATTGTTCAGCATTGCCTGGCCCGGGGCTAAAAATAAAAAGGAGTATCTTTTTTCGGAAATAACAGATGTCCTCATGAGGGATGAAGCCGACGCGGGGCTCATAATTCACGAAACGAGATTTACATACCAGAAAATGGGACTCCTGAAGATAGCCGATATGGGTGAATTCTGGGAGCAGCTCACCGGACTACCCGTTCCACTAGGCTCAATAGTGATTAACCGGAGGATACCCGAAGAAATTGCATTGAAATTTAACAGGATACTTCTCCGAAGCATCGTGTACGCGAGGGAGAATTCACTCGATTCCTGCGATTTTGTGAAAGCTAATGCAAGAGAGATTGAAAGTTCAGTTATGAGGAATCACATCAACCTGTTCGTAAATGATTTTTCACTTTCGCTTGGAGCCACCGGCAGAAAGGCTTTGATGGAACTTTTCAGGATTGCCGGTGAAAATGGGATAATACCTGCTGTGCCTGGCCGTATTTTTCTCACCTGACCTCCATAAGAATGAGGTTAAAAATGACTAATTTTGGAATAAACTATTGGAAATGAATCTAAAGGAACTGGTTTACAAAACACGCACCTGCAGACGGTTTGAGGAGTCGCATCATATCGATCTGAAAATCCTCGAAGGGCTGATCGATCTTGCCCGCATGTCAGCATCAGCGGCAAACAGACAGCCTCTGAAATACCTCCTTTACAATACTCCCGATTTTTGTGAGAGAATATTCCCTTCCATAGCCTGGGCCGGATACCTGAAAGAGTGGCCCGGCCCTTTAGCCGGTGAAAGACCATCAGCATATATTGTTATCATGGGGGATAAATCCATCACGGAGACTTACAGCGTCGACCACGGGATTGCGGCGCAGAGCATTATGCTGGGTGCCACCGAGGCAGGGTTTGGCGGATGCATGATCGCTTCAATCAAAAGGGATCTCCTGAGGGATGAATTAAAAATCCCTGAAAGATTTGAAATTCTCCTGATTCTTGCCCTGGGGAAACCGGTGGAAAAAATCATTGTCGATGATATTAAGGACAATGATATTAAATACTGGAGGGACGAAAAGCAGACTCACCACGTTCCAAAACGGCGTCTTGACGAATTGATATTAAAGCTTTAACTTAGTCAGTTCAGTGAAAAAGGCCTGTATTGTATTATTTATGAACCTGATTTGCAATACATTCGGGTATGGTCAATCAGTTAAACCCCAGGAAAACAAAATCATTTTCAGCGGGATTATCAGAGATGCGGCCACTCTTTCACCTCTCCCCAATTCTCAGATCAGCATAAACAGATCATTTGTTGCAGTAAGTGATGAAGAAGGCACTTTTTCTATCGTTGTTAGCAGGAGAGATAGTGTGGTTTTCAGCATTCTGGGTTACAGGCCTGCTTATTTTTACGTGAGCGATACCCTTACAGGACGCAATTTTATGGCAGGTGTCTATATGAAAACTGATACTCTCTCAATTGGTGAGGTAATTGTTGTTCCACGGATGCAAAGTCTTAAATATGATATTTTTAAGGCTCCTGCAACCACTCCTGAGATGGAAAATGCGAAATACAATATGGCGATTTCAGCTTATCAGGGGAGAATGGCAATGACTCAGCTGGGAGATCCTGCATCCAATTATTCAATCGTTCAACAGAAACGCCTTAGAGATGCATCAGAAAAAGGGACCATTCCTTCCGACAGAATGGTGGGTTTCAGCCCGTTTATGCTTGTTGGAGGAGTCTATCTTTTAATAAATGGATTACCCGGGAAACCTGTACCAATGAAATCAACCCTTACCAGGCAGGAACTCGATCAGATCCATGAGAAATACCTCGAGTCGGTAAGGACGAAGAAATGACAAAAGTTTACCCCTTGTAGAATAGTGCTTTAATGATTTGGCTGGCCATTTTCGGGTTCTCTTTAAGGCGCCGTGTGGAATAGCCAAACCACTTTGTTCCGAATGGGACATAAACTCTCATCCTGTGTCCATCTTTTACAATGCTTTCCCTGAGATTGGGAGTAACACCGTAAAGCATCTGAAATTCATACATGCTTTTTGGAACCTTGTATTTCTTAATAAGCTTGTAGGCTCCTTCTACAAGAGGCTTGTCGTGGGTGGCTATCCCTGCATATATCTTATTCTTCAGCATGTATTCCAGATCTTCGAGGAAGTGCTTGTTTATTTCTTCGTATTTTTTATAGGCAATTTCAGCGGGTTCAATATAAATACCTTTGCATAATCTGAAATTCAGCGGGTGTTTCTCACTGTTCAGGTCCGATAAACCAATAACATCATCTAATGTTCTCTTAAGGTATGCCTGCACCACAAGTCCCACGTTCCCCGGAAATTCTTTTTGCAGCCTGCGAAACAGTTCAATTTCCATGTCGGTACAGGAAGAATCTTCCATGTCAATTCTAATGAAGTTATTATAGGCTGATGCCTTTGCCACTATCTCCCTTATGTGTTTATAGCATATCTCCTCGTCGATCAGCAATCCGAAAAATGTTGGCTTGACTGAAAAATTCCCCTCAATACCTGACTTATAGGTGACATCTATCAGGTTCAGGTACTCTTTCTTGTTCTCTTCAGCTTCATCGAGGGTTGTGATAAATTCACCCAGAACATCTAATGTAATATCTATGTTATCCTTTTTCAGCTCTTTTGAAACCCTTATGGCATCATCAACTGTCTCACCTGAAATATATGATTTGGAAAATAGCCATATGAATTTTTTAGGAAACCAGGGCAGAATTGCAGCAATGAATCTGTTGAACATTTTACGGGATATTAAAGATTAAATCAATATTGTCAATTACCTAATCAAATATAACCATTAATCAAGCGCTGTAAATAAAGTAGATTTTTAACCTTATTTAAATGACGTTTGTCACATTGTCAGAATGATCTATAGCAGAAAATAATGCCTTTGGATTTGCAGCTTTAAGCTTGAATAAATGCATTTTATTACCTGAGCAATAAAAATTGTTTAATAATGATATCACTTTTTTAGGAAATCTGCGTTTATATACTGTTGTGAAATAGTGAAATAGTCAAATAACCTAATCGGATCAAGTTTGTTAAAGAGGATAAAATATTCATTGTTAATATTTTGCGTCATTCTTACCAATAGTTTCGGCCAGGATCCTACTTTTTCCCAGTTTTACGCCAATCCGCTTTATCTTGCCCCTTCATTCGCCGGTGCAACCGAAGAATACAGATTTGCACTTAACTACAGAAATCAATGGCCGGCAGTTCCGGGGGTTTTCCACACATACAGCATATCATTCGATAAAGCCCTTTTGAATTTCAATTCAGGAATTGGAGTTCTGGCCACATACGATGTAGCCGGTTCCGGAGAATTGAGCACGACAAATATCGGATTGCTGTACTCATATGATTTTAAGATCAATGATGACTGGCATATCCGGCCAGGTGTCAATTTCAAGTTTACTTACCTGGGATTAGATATTTATAAGCTTGTTTTTGCCAGCCAGATGACGGGCAGCGGTACCGTGCCATCTGTTTATCCACCACCTTTCAGCAAGGTTGCCGACGTAGATTTTGCTACATCCGCCCTTGTTTACAATGACAGGTTCTGGGGAGGTTTTACTCTCGATCATTTGCTGAATCCCAAGCAGTCGTTCTATGGCAATGAATCAGTATTGCCTCTCAAGATGAATGTTTTCGGAGGTATCCAGATAATGAGAAAAACCCGGCTTCGTCAGACATATCACGAAGTCCTCTCTGTAGCAATAAATTTTCAGAAGCAGGCCAAGTTCTATCAGACGGATATTGGATTATACTATTTCAGGGATCCGCTCATTTTCGGAGTATGGTACAGAGGCATTCCATTTGTGACATCCCAGCCCGGTGATGCCGTTATCGGACTTGTAGGACTTAAGACAAAACAGCTTCATATAGGATACAGTTACGATTTTACGATATCGAACCTTATATCTTCAACGTCAGGCGCTCATGAGATTTCGCTGGTTTATGAATTCAATTCCTTCTTAATGGGCCAGCGAACAAAGATCAGGGCAATACCGTGCCCCGAGTTTTAACCTTAAGGGCTTCTTAATCCAATACTTATAAAAATTAGCTAACGGGAGCCGGTTAAATAATTAAATTGCTATATTTGCGCCTGACAAATATTTACCAATCATATATTTTTACAATGAAGAAACTAACTGCCGCTCTGTTTGCTGTTTTATTCCTGTCTGTTGCCGCATTGTTCATCCTTAACTTTACCGGAAACAAGAAAAGCAATAAAAATGCACAGCCTGAAACATCTGTTAATGCCGATGCAAGCGGTATAGCTTATGTGAATATTGATACCGTTGTCTTCAAGTTCAACATGTATTCTGACAGGAGGGATGATCTGCTTGAAAAACAGAAAAAAGCTGAAGCTGAGCTTAATTCAAAGGGAACCCAGTATGAAAGGGGTGTTAAAGACTATCAGGATAAAGTAAACAAAGGGCTGGTTACCAGAGCAACTGCTGCTGAATTGGAACAGTCGCTTTACCAGCAGCAACAGGAGCTGGTCACTCTTCGTGACAAGCTTCAGTCGGACCTTCTTGAAGAGGACCAGGTTATGAACAGGCAGATCCTTGAATATATAACCACCTATCTCGATGAAAACAAAGCTCAGTATAACTATGAGTATATATTTGGCAAAAGCTTTGGAAGCGTTGTTCTGTATGGCAACTCTGCCTATGATATTACACAAAGGGTTGTCGATGGACTAAACGCCAAATACCTGACTGAGAAAAAGGACTGATTAAATGGGTTTTGCCTCTGCCTGGCTTAAAGATAGAGCGCTTTTTCCCGAGCTTATCAATGATGCGCCTTCCCCGGATACAGGTATAATTGTTGTTGTTCCTGCATTTGATGAACCGGAAATTACTGGCTTGCTCGATTCCCTTGCATTGTGCCGTGAGCCTGACTGCCGGGTCGAAGTGATAATAATCGTCAATGCTCCTGCCGGAGCAAGTGAAGAGAGTCTTAATAACAACATTAAAAGCATTTTAAGTTCCGAAACCTGGAAAAAGGAGCACCCTGAATGTTTCTTTAGCCTTCATATAATTGACGGACCATTGCTCTGGTCGTCAGGCTGGACCGTTGGCCTTGCAAGAAAGACCGGGATGGACGAGGCTGTCAGGAGGTTTGACAGGATTAACAAACCTGATGGAATTATTCTCAACCTTGATGCTGACTGCAAAGTGAAAAACAATTATTTCACAGCAGTCTATTACGAAATGTATGACCATAAGGATAGATCAGCCTGTTCAATATATTTTGAGCATCCTGTATCGGGAAATGAATTTCCTGAAGAGATTTACAAATCAATAATACTTTATGAGCTTCATCTCAGATATTATCTTCAGGGACTGGCATTCACCGGTTTCCCCTGGGTCCATCACACAGTGGGTTCAGCCATTGCTGTCAAGGCTTTGGCCTATATTAAGTCGGGAGGTATGAACAGGAAGATGGCAGGCGAGGATTTTTATTTCATTCAGAAACTGCTTCCTGCCGGAGGCTTCTTTAACCTGAACCAGACAACCGTTTATCCCTCACCAAGGTCATCAGGACGTGTTCCCTTTGGAACAGGCTCAACAATCTCGCGCCTGACACAAGGTAATAACGGAGCACTTCTGACATATAATTTTAATGCATTCATCGAGCTTAAATCACTTTTCAGTCTTGTAGATAAAATATTTTTGTGTGATAACAATGACACTGAATTTTTCTATCACGAACTGCCTCAGGGCATTATGCAATTTATGGGTGTTGATGAATGGACCTCAAAGATAAGGGAGATTAAAGGCAACACCTCCGCGATTCAGTCATTCCGGAAGAGATTCTTCGGATGGTTCAACCTGTTTAAAATCGTCAAATACCTTAATTCAATCCACAATTCTTTTATGGTAAAAAAGCCAGTTGAAGAATGTGCTTCGGAACTCCTTTTTGCTATCGGCATTGATTTTAATGGGGACGATCCGGCTCAACTGCTGGGCTGTTACAGGTCGCTTGAACTTAATAATTAGTTATTTTGCCTGGTTATCCGGCGGTTTTCCTGGGGAGTAAGAACAATGTAAAGGTCCTCATCAGCCTTTTTCATCCTGTATTGTTCCCTTGCAAATTTCTCAAGGTTACGGTCGTCGGTTTTTAATTCATGAAGCTTCCTCTTGTCCTCCTCAATGCGCTGAACATAATATTCTCTGTCGGCCCTGAGCTTTTTGAGATTTTTCATCTCCTTTCTCCTTGATATAAGGTTGTTTGAATCGAGAAGAACGATCCAGATGAGGAAAATAATGATGGTGAGGAGATACTTGTTCCTCAGGAAAGGGGGTATTCTTTCTATGAATTTAGATTTCATCATTATAATGCAAACCTACAACTTTTTTTTTAACCTCCGCTCATAAGATAAATCATCTGTACTTTGTCTCCGTCATTTATGACTGATGAACCATAATCATCCCTGGAGATGAGCTTACCGTTAACCTTTACTATTCTCATTCTGAAGGAGAATTTTTTCAGATCCAGCATTTCGCTGACACTCATTGCCTCCCTTTCAAATTCTTCTTCCCTGTCGTTCAATATGATTTTCATACTTTCACATTGCTTTCAGTGAAATTCTTAAAAGTATTTCAACAACTGCATTGGCCTGCATATTTGCAACAATCCCAACTCGGGGAGCCATTGTCGGTAGATCGTCGGATGCTTCGGTAACCTCATCCCCGCAGACATAAAGTGTTTCATCGATCTTCCTGAATTTCAGCAACTCATTCCTGCCCCAGCCGGCCAACCCTGAACCGATAATAAGTGGAACACCGGGCAATTCCTTTTGCACGGATTCAATAATCATTTCTTTCATATCGGATTTGTCGAATGCCTCCACTATAACATCGCAACCTGCAAAAACTAATGGAATGTTTTCCCTGTCAAGTTTAACCTGGAAGGTAAGTATCTGAATTTCCGGCCTGATCGTGACAAGATTCTCTTTCAGGGCTTCAGTTTTCATCATCCCGGTCTGACCGGAGAAGTAATACTGCCTCGACAGATTGGATTGCTCAACTCTGTCAAAATCAGCGATCACCAACGTACCAATACCGGTTCTGGCCAGAGCAGCAGCACAATTTGAACCGAGCCCCCCTGCCCCGGCAATACCAACCCTGAATTTCCTCAAATGATCCTCAATCTCAGAAAGTCGCATCGAAATCTGGTTTATTCC
>Ga0105106_10000937_pt1 | contig 20711 bp, 20 predicted proteins | sample PPLLaktember2015_5_FD_79109 | JGI IMG/M metagenome (GOLD analysis project Ga0105106, IMG submission 79109) | Freshwater sediment microbial communities from Prairie Pothole Lake near Jamestown, North Dakota, USA - PPLs Lake P8 Core (1) Depth... | ecosystem: Environmental > Aquatic > Freshwater >...
CATCGCCGTGATGCGACCTGGCTTCCGACGCTCGCGATGATCGCGCAGGTCACGGCGCTCGGAGACGACCGCGAGAGCGCGCAGAGACTCGTCACGCTGCTCGAGCCCTACGCCGATCGGATCCTCGTGCTCGCCCAGGGCGTCTGCAGCTACGGATCGGTCGCGCGGCACCTGGGCCTGCTCGAGGCCTCGCTCGGCCACTTCGACGCGGCCGTACGTCACCTCGAGCGCGCGCTCGAGATCGCGGCACGCTGGGACGCCGCGATCTGGCTCGCCCGCGGACGCTGCGAGCTCGGAAGCGTGCTGCTCACGCAGGGCGATCCGCGCGAGCGCCGGCGCGCGCAGGCGCTGCTGGCCGAGGGCGTCGCCGCGGCGCAGCGGCTCGGCCTCCGCCCGCTCGCATGGCTCGCCGCGCAGGCATCCGGCGCGCCTCGGCGGCCGAGCGCACTTCCTGCCCGCCCGAGCCGCGGCGTCGCGCTCACGGAACGCTAAGGAAATCCTCGCATTCGCAATTCCGCCGTCCGCTTACGCTGCTCCTTCAGGCGGCAACGACACATCTGGAGGACGAGCAATGGACGCGCGGACGATTCGACGGCTTCGGCTCCTGGGAGTGGTTTCCCTCGGCGTGTGCCTGGCGGGCGCGAGCTCCTGCCCCAAGCCCTGCACCCGATCGGGCAGCGGCGTGATCCTGGGCACGGACGGCCCGGACGTCCTCTGCGGCAGCCCCGAGGTCGACTACATCTACGGCGGCGGCGGCGCCGACGAGCTGCGCGGCTTCGGCGGCGACGACGTCCTGTACGGTGAGGGGGGCGACGACATCCTGCGAGGCGGCAGTGGTCACGATGCCCTGTACGGCGATGTGGGCGACGACCGCCTGCTCGGCGGCGACGGCAGCGACCTCCTGAATGGTGGCGGCGGGAACGACTGGGCGGACTTCAGCGATTCGTGGAACGCGGTCATCGTGAACCTGACCGCGGGTGTCGCCGTTCCCTCGTTCGGCGGTGGCAACTCCGGCAGCGACACGCTGATCTCGATCCGCCGCGTCGAGGGCTCCTCGTACAACGACCTGATCTATGGCGACGACACCGGCAACGTCCTGAACGGAAACGGTGGCGACGACTACCTGCTCGGCGGCACGGACGCCGACACGCTACGCGGCGGCGCCGGCAACGACCAGCTCTACGGCCAGAACGGGCCCGACACCCTCGAAGGCAACGAGGGCGACGACTTCCTGCAGGGCGGGCGTGGCGCCGACACGATCAACGGCGGCGCCGGCTCCTTCGACTGGGTCAGCTACGCGGACTACCCCGAGGCCGTTGCCGTCGCAGGCGGCCTCGGCGGCAACGACTCCTATGGCAGGGACACCCTCGCCGGGATCGAGAGCTACGAGGGCTCCGAGTTCGACGACTACCTGATCCCGACGAGCCCCGAGACGCTCCGCGGCCTCGGCGGGAACGACACCCTGGTCGGCGACATCGCGAAGACCACGGTCGACTACAGCAACGCGTCGAGTGGAGTCACCGTGCACCTGGGGAACGGCACCGCGAGCGGCGGAGAAGACGACGACACGCTGAGCGGGATCCGGAACATCATCGGCTCGTGGTACGACGACTCGCTCACCGGCGAAGAGCACAAGAACGTGATCCTCGGCGGCAACGGAAACGACCAGCTCTTCGGCAAGGCGCAAGACGACACCCTCGATGGCGAGGGCGGCGTCGACACGGCAGACGGTGGCGCCGACATGGACGGCTGCATCGCGGAGACGACGATCAACTGCGAATAGCTCGATCCCGGCGATCGGCGGCGAGGCGGCGCTCCGCGGGCACCCGCGCGGAGCGCCGCTAGCCGCGGCCGGCCGTGGGTGCTCGTGGTCCGGGTGCCCCGACAGCGGGCGCGGCGCGGCGCGTGAAGCGCTCAGTCGCGCGCCCACCCCTCTGCCGCGATCCGCTCGAGGACGGCGCGATCGCCTCCGAACGGCTCGTCGCTGCGCGGCCAGTGCACGACGAGATCGGTGAAGCCGAGCTCGGCGTGGCGACCGAGCGCGTCGCGGAATGCCTCCACCGATGCGAGCGGGCGCTCGTCGAAGCCGAGCAGCGCGAGACGCTTCAGGCTCCTCGGGTCGCGTCCGACTTCGGCACAGGCCTGGTCGAGCTGCGCGAGGCGCTCGGGCAGCGCGGTACGCGAGTCCACCGTCACCCAGCTCTCGCCGTGCCGCGCGGCGAGGCGCATGCCGCGCGGGCCGTCGGCCGCAATCGCGAACGGGATACGCGGTGACTGCACGCAGCCGGGAATCGAGCGCGCCTCTTCGGCGGCGTAGAAGCGCCCGCGCTGCGTCGTCGCGCGCTGCGTGAGCAGCCGATCGAGAAGCTCCACGAACTCCTCGAATCGCTCCGTCCGCTCGCGCCGCGACCACGGCTCCTGGCCCAGCGCACGCGCATCGAAGCCCTCGCCGCCCGCGCCGATGCCCAGGGTGAAGCGCCCGGCGCTCACGTCGTCGAGCGTCATGAGCTCCTTCGCGAACGGCACCGGATGGCGGAAGTTCGGCGATGCGACGAGGGTGCCGAGCCGGATGCGCGAGGTGACGACCGCGGCCGCGGCGAGCGTCGGGACGGCGCCGAACCAGGGCTCGTCGCGGAAGCTGCGCCAGGTGAGATGGTCGTAGGTCCACGCATGGTCGAAGCCGAGCGCTTCTGCCGCCTGCCAGCGGTCGCGGGATTCGGCCCAGCGGACCTCGGGCAGGATCAGGAGACCGACCCTCATGTTGCGCATTCTACCGGCCCCCGTCGTCGCCGGCGCGGCCGACGGGGGCTCAGCTTCAGCTCCGGAGGAACGCCAGGAGGTCGGCGTTCAGCTGATCCTTGTGCGTGTCCGTGAGCCCGTGCGGCGCGCCCGGGTACACCTTTAGCGTCGCGTTCTTCACGAGCTTCGCCGAGGCGAGCCCCGCCGCGCCGATCGGGACGATCTGGTCGTCGTCGCCGTGGATGATCAGGGTCGGCACGTCGAACTTCTTCAGGTCCTCGGTGAAGTCGGTCTCGGAGAAGGCCTGGATGCAGTCGAAGGCGTTCTTCGCGCCGGCCTGCATGCCCTGCGCCCAGAACCAGTCGATCATGCCCTGCGACACCTTCGCGCCGGGGCGATTGAAGCCGAAGAAGGGTCCCGCCCCGAGGTCCTTGTAGAGCTGGGCGCGGTTCGCGACGGATGCCGCGCGCAGGCCGTCGAAGACGTCGATCGGGAGCCCGCCGGGATTCGCCGGCGTCTTCAGCATGAGCGGCGGCACGGCGGAGATCAGCACGGCCTTCGTCACCCGCTTCGTGCCGTGGCGACCGATGTAGCGCGCGACCTCGCCGCCACCGGTCGAGAAGCCCAAGAGCGCGATGCCCGTGAGGTCGAGCTTCCCGATCACGGCGGCCAGATCGTCGGCATACGTGTCCATGTCGTTGCCGCCCCAGGGCTGGCTCGAGCGGCCGTGGCCGCGCCGGTCGTGGGCGATGCAGCGGAAGCCTTGCGATGCAAGGAACGTCATCTGCGATTCCCAGCTGTCGGCCTGGAGCGGCCAGCCGTGGCTGAAGACGACGGGCGGCCCGCTGCCCCAATCCTTGTAGTAGATCTCGGTTCCGTCTTTCGTGGTGACGAAGCTCATGGGGGAGTCTCCTCTTTCGTCGTGGTGGGCGGCCACGCACCAACGTAGAGAGCCAGATGCCGGATTGCAGGAGGGGGGTGCCGCGTGTGCCGATCCTGGCCGGCACTCGCTTCAAGCCGTGCGCTCTCGCAGGATCGGGAGACGCGCGTTCGGCGAGGGTCGGTAGGCGGGTGCGATGCCCAGACGCTCCGGCGCGAGCCCGGCTGCCAGGAGACGGGAGACGCCGGCGGTCGCCATCGTGACCGCAAGGTCCCGGCCGGGGCATGCATGGGCGCCGGTGCCGAAGCTGAAGCTCGGTAGCCCATCGCGATCCGGTGCGAAGCGCTGCGCCTCCGCGCTCGCGCCCGGATCCCGATTCGCGGCCGCGAGGACCACGAGCACCGCATCGCCGGGCTGGAGCGCTCGATCCGCGATGGTGACGGGCGCTGCGACGAAGCGCCGCGTGTTCTGGATCGGCGGGTCGAACCGTGACACCTCGACGACGAGGCGGCGGAGGCGCTCCGGCGCAGCCTCGATCCGCTCACGCCGGGCTGGATCGCGCGCGAGCGCGAGGAGAGTCGCGCAAACGAGACCTCCCGTGGCGTCGTGGGCCTGCGCGAGGAGGCCGATCGCGTTCACGACTGCAGGCGTCGGATCCGCGCCGCGCGACGGATCGCCGAAGCGCTCGAGGAGGGCGCTTGCGGCGCGCTTGCCCGCCTCGACCTCCCTCGCCGAGCCGCCCGGGAAGAGGCAGCGCACGAGCGCGCTCACGTCCTGCGTGAGCGCGCCGAGCGCCGAATCTTCGATGCCGAGCAGGGTCCCGATCACGTGGCTCGGCAGCGCGAACGCGAGCTCGCCGAGGCGATCGATCGTGCGCGCAGGATCGAGATCTCGCGCGAGGCGCTCCGCGCACCGAGCGCTCGCCGTGTCGACGCGCGCGGGCGCGAACGCGTCCACGAGCGCCGTGGCAGCGCGCCGCGCGCCTGCGTGCGCAGCGCCGTCGTTCATGCGGGCGAGCCCGCGGAAGAGGCCCTCGGCGGGCGAGCCGAGGAGCGCCGTCGGTACGGGCTCCGCAGGCGGACGCACCCGGCAAGCCGGCGATGTGAGGACGGCGCGCACCGCGTTCGCGCCGGCCGCGACCCAGAGGCCGAGCGACGGATCGAAAGCGAGCGGTCTCTCGGCGACGAGCCGCGCGTAGAAGCCGTAGGGGTCGGGGGCCGTCGCCGCGGCGATGGCGTCCCGCGGCTCCGCGGCACCCATCACCCGTGCACCTCCCACGCGTCGGCCGGCGCCTCGGCGCGGCGCTCGAGCCCGTAGTCGCGCAGGACGGAAGCAACCCGGAGTCGATAGCCCGCGAACACGCCCGTCCTTCCCTTCCCCTGCGCGCGCCGGTGGTCGCCCTGCCGACGCCACGCGGCGACGGCCTCCTCGTCTCGGAAGAACGACAGGGAGAGCAGCTTCCCGGGCGCGGCGAGGCTCTCGAAGCGCTCGATCGACACGAATCCCTCGATCGCCTCGAGCTCGGCGCGAAGCGCGGCGGCGAGCGCCAGGTACTCCTCGCGCCGACCCTCGGCCGGCTCGACTTCGAAGATCACGGCGATCATGGCGCCACCTCCTTCGGGCCCGCATGCGGGCATCGCGGGATGAATCGCACGCGGGGTGCCGCGTCGCTTCGGCGTTCGCCGAAGCGACGCGTCCTGTGCAGGGCTGCGCTCGAGGCGGAGCGGCGCCGGTACAGCCATCGGCGGCGGCCGCTTGATCGCCCGCCGCGCCTGAGGTTCCCTCGAGCCAGATGCCGCATCCCCGACGCGCGACCGCTACGCCGGCTCTTCGACCCGACGTTCCCGACGTTTCCCGCATCGCCGCCGCTCTTGGGCATCGCACGCGCGCGCGCATCGTTTCCGCGCTCATGGGCGGGGTGGCGCTCACGGCGACGGAGCTCGCCGCCGAGGCCGACGTCGCGAGCTCCACCGCGAGCGAGCACCTTGCGCTGCTGCTCGACGCGGGCGTCCTGACGCTGCTCCGGCAGGGCAGGCACCGTTACTACCGGATCACCGGCCCGGACGTCGCACACGCGATCGAATCCTTGATGGCGGCGACCGAGGCCGTGCGCGGCCCGCGCCGACCGCCGGGACCGCGGGACCCCGCCGTGCGCTTCGCGCGCACGTGCTACGACCATCTCGCGGGAACGCTCGCGGTGGTGATCGCCGACCGCCTTCTCGAACGAGGCGCGCTCGCGACGGACGGCGCCGGCTGGGCGCTCACGCCTGCGGGACACGCGCTGGTGGCACGCCTCGGCAGCGCAGCCGAAGGACACCGGCATGCGAGCTGCCGGCCGTGCCTCGACTGGAGCGAGCGCCGCTACCACCTCGGCGGCGCGCTCGGCGCCGCGCTCCTCGCGCGCTTCGACGCCCGTGGCTGGCTTGCCCGCACGCGGGGAAGCCGTGTGGTGCGCCTCACGCGCGAGGGACGCGCGGGGCTCGCGCGTTGGGCAGGCGTCGCGGTCCCGCCGCCGGGCTCGCACGACGGCGTCGGCTGATCCCACCGCCCGCGACGGCGAGACGCGGAGGCGCGCTCAGAGCTCGATGTCGAAGCCCTGGCCGAAGCTCGCGGCGTCCTGGGTGACCCAGCATTTCGCGCAGATCGCGGCCAGCCGGTCCATCAGACGGTGCTGCGGGATCTCGGTCTCGCGGGTGTCGCCGTAGACGCCGCGACAGGTGCTGACGAGCGCCACCGTCTTGCGTCGCGGCTTCGCGAGCAGGCCGAGGACGTCCGCCTCGCCCTCGAAGGGCATGCCGTTCCCGCTGCCGTGGTGGGCGAGCTTCAGGAAGTCGACGGGGCCGAGGACCTTCTTCGCCTTCATGATCGCCCAGCTCTCGGCCTCGGCGTCGCCGGGGAAGAGCAGCACCTTGTCGCCGATCGTGAGCCGCAGCACGAGGCTCGTGTTGTTGGCGGCCTTGTCGATCGCGAGCAGCGCGCTGAGATCGAGCTCGCCGATCGCGTCCCGCAGCTCGGCGAACTCGTCCGGCGCCATGTGTCGCGGGCTCTTCGGTGCGCCGGCCGACCGCTGCGTGCGGCGACGCGCGGCCGTGGCGCCGAGGCGCCCGGCGACGTCGAGCCAGAAGCGGCGGTCGCGGGCGCCGTAGTACACGCTCGCGTCGCGCTCCGGCGCGAGCACCTCGATCTTCACGCCGCTCCCGAGCGCCGCCGAGCGCACGGCGGCCTTGCGGCGGCTCAGGTACCGGAGCGACTTCTTCGGGACGAGCTTCCGCAGGTACTCGATGCGGTCCTTGTTCGCGAGCGTGAGCACGTTGTTCGCGACCAGCGAGCGCAGCGGTGCCGGCAGGCGCTCGAAGCGCCCGTCGGCCTCCCAGCGCAGCGCCGTGTCGAGGAGCGCGAGCCGTGCCCGCAGCTCCGGCTCGCAGTTCGGATGGCGCTGGTAGTAGTCGGGCGCGCTCATGGCGGACATCCAGACCTCGCCGATCGAGAAGTCGTCGAAGACCCCGCGCTCGGCCAGGAAGCCCTCCATGTGGTCGAGGTGCTCGTGGCTCATCACGAGCAGGTCGACCCGCTTCTTCGTCTGCTTCGCGAGGTCGCGCGCCACGGGCGCGAAGACGTCGTTCCTGCCGCCTCCGCGTCGCACCATCGAGGGCGCGTTGCCGAAGTCGATCAGCACGTGCCTTTCGTCTGCGCCCGTGCCGAACGACACCAGCACGCAGTCGCCGAAGCGGACGTTGTAGGCGCGAACGCGCACGTCGGAAGAGGCGCGTGCCGCCATGGCTAGCCGTTCCGCCCGTGGTGCATGCGCGCGGTGTTGACGACGAGGCGGATGCCGCCGGCTCCGTCGGCCTCGGCGACGAAGGGCCGGCTGCTCGCGAGGCCGCGCACCGGCGCGAGCTCGATCGCGCGATCGCGCAGCAGGCGCACGGCATGGGCGCTCGTCTCGTCGTGCCTCGCCTGGGTCGATTCCTGCGGGCTCCAGTGCACGAGGTTCGCGAACTCGTCCACGACCACGGTGCCGCCCGAGCGGAGCACGACGTGGTCGAGGGCGGTCGAGCGCAGGTCGCGCGGCAGCTCGACGCGCTCCTCCCAGACGTACTGCACGATCGTCTCCGGGGCAGCCCGTTTCCCGTAGTCGAGATCGCGGCGATTCGTGGCGACGCCGAGCACGCGGAAGTCGCGGTTCAGCGGGATCCGGAAGTTCTTGCGGTTGGCGTCGAGGAAGCGGTAGGCCCCGACCCGGGAGCTTCGGATCATCGCGATGTCGCGCTCGCGGATCCTCCTGTCCTCGGGCATCTGCGACGTGGCGTCGAGCTCGCGCGCGACCCGGGCCGGGTGGAGCTTCCGCTTCTCGAGCGCGGCCTCGATCACCTGGCGGTAGCCGAGCCGATCCGAGGGCGAAGCGCGGCGATCGACACGGAGCAGGATCGCCGCGTACTCCGGGAAGCTGATCTCGCCCGGCGGCAGCAGGTCGAGCGGACGCAGCAGGATGCGCAGCGTGTGCCGTGCGGCGGCCTGGAGCTCACGGAACAGATCGTTCCGCCCCTCGGCGCGGTCCCGGCTCGCCGACTGTGCGCGCCGCTTCGCGGACTCTGCGCGCCGCTTCTTCATCAGCCCCTCGAGCACGTCGAAGGCGAAGCCGGTCAGGACCTGGCTTCGGGCGTGGGGATCGACCTCCTGCGCGACGTCCGGGTAGGTTTTCCCATTGCGCGCGCTGCGCAGCGCCGCGCGGTCGGCGTTGCCGTAGACGCCGACCGCGACCTGCGGCGCGAGGTCGGTCACGAGGTCGAAGAACGAGCGCTGCGCGATCGGGATCATCACGAGCTGCCGCAGGAAGTCCCGCTGCCGGAAGAGCGACAGCATCGCCACGACGTCGCCCACGTACTCGTGGAACGCGGCGGCGTCCGGGTGGACCGACTCGAGGTAGTGCGGGCGCAGGCCGTCGAGGATCGCGTGGGAGGTCTCGTGGGTCACGATGTCGTGGCTGAGCGAGGTCTTGATCGTCCTGCCGTCGCGGCCCTCGAAGTAGCCGAAGTGCAGCGCGCGCGTCTGGCGGCTGTAGTAGGCGTTCGCCTCGTACATCCCCTGCGGCAGGATGCGCAGCCAGTTGCCGTCGAAGGCCCAGGGGATCTCGCGCCCGAGCACGTCCGGCTCCTGCAGCAGCTCGAGGGTCGCGACGGCGGTCGCCCAGGCATTGATCTGCGCTTCCTGGCGCGTCCCGGCCGCAGCGCTGAAGTCGTAGAGGTACTCGCCCTTGCCGCGCGCCCAGTTCTCGACGCGCTTCCGCGGCAGCGGCGTCGGCGGATGGACGCGATCCGTCGAGGCGTCGTAGTCGACGACCAGGAAGCGCGACGAGGTCGGGCCCGGCGCGATGCTGGTGTCGCCGCCGACGATGGCCTCGCCGACCGGGAACGTGCCGCGCCGCGAGAGCGCGAGGGGATCCTTCAGGTAGACCTTCGCGCGCGCGCGGGTGCGAAACGGATCCGTGATCCGGATCGCGCGATCCGATCGGGCTCTCGCGGCCACGGCGCTCCTCCCGCGAACTACCACCACATCACGCCGGTCTCTCCCGAGTCCGACGCGTAGTAGAGACGGATCCGGATCAGGTACGTCCGCCCGCCCTGCAGGCGACGGCGAATGTAGGCGTTCCGATCCTCGCCCGTATCGTCGTCGGCCGTGAGATAGACGTCCTTCCCGTTTCCTTCCCGGGCGTAGAGGCCGACCACGGTGTCCGAGGCGCCGAAGGTGCGGATCTCGTAGTAGCGCGTCGCCCGCGGCCGCAGCAAGAAGTTCCGCTGGCCGCCGCGCGGGATCGAGAGGCGCCGCGACTCGAGCAGCGGCAGCTCCGCCTCCTGGGACGCCTGGATCGGCGGATAGAACGAGCGCGCCCACTCCTTGTCGCGCGCCGAGAGTCCGCCCGCGGGCGTGAGGCCGTTGCGGTAGCGCTCGGGCTCGCGGATCAGCCCGGGCTCGAACGGGTAGTGCATGATCGAGTCGGGATCCCAGCTCGAGCCCTGCACCGCGTCGGCCTGGATCTTGTCGATGATGTTGTCGAAGGTCTTCTGGCGCGACCAGCGGTTCGGCGGCTTCGCGAGCGAGGCGTAGACGGCGTCGTCGTTCCAGACGATGCCGGCGTGCGGGTTCTGGTGCTCGTGGGGGAACCCCAGGGTGTGACCGATCTCGTGACACGCGACGTCGACGCCGTAGCTCCCGCTCGCGATGCCATCGGCCGGGTCGAGGTTCATGGTGCGATCGTCGCGGCCCTGGTTGCGGACCTCGCGACCGACGTACGACCAGTGCCCGTCGTCTTCCTCGAAGCCGATCCGCACCTCGGCCTGGGCGCGGTCCGCGACCTCCTCGAAGCGCAGCCCGATGCCCACGTCCATCCACTTACGGAAGGCGCGGCGGACCTGCTCCTCGAGCTGGCTCGTGCCCGCCCACTTCCGGAACACGCCCTGGTCCTCGAAGAACGCATACTTGAGCACGGTGCCGTTCAGCCACTTGGATGCGTTCATCCGGATCAGCCGCACGCGTTCGCCGGAGACACTCGCCGAGAACTGGCGCGGCGGGCCCTGCCGGATCTCGCAGCGGACGAGGTGCGACATCGCGCCGGCTCGACCGCGCGGCGCGGCAGGCTTCTTCACGGACTTGGTCGCGCGACGCGTTGCCATGGCAATCCTCCTTTGGGGGTGGACCCGCCTTCGAGGATCGTGAGCCGGGCGACAGCTGGCGGGTAGGTGGAGCTACACACTCCGCGCGCTCCGAGCGGTCTCTCAGGGCAGCAGGATCTCGTCGATCATCACGTCGAGCAGACGACGGATGATCCGCCGTCGCACCGGAGCAACGCCTCGGTGACGCCGAGGAGCTTCAGGGGATTGGGAGTGGGCATGGGGGCATCCTCCGCCCGGAGCAATGCCGCTGGCAAGCCCCGCGATCGAGGGGCCCTTGTCCTCCCGTACTTCGATCTGGGAGCATGCGCGTCGCGATGCGCATCCAGGCCCGGATTCCCCTGCCGCCGCACCTCGTGGCGTCGATCGACCCGATCCGGCGGCGCTGGAGCCCTCTGCACGCGCGCGGGAACCCGGCCCACGTGACGCTCGCGTACCACGACGAGGCGCCAGAGCCCCACCTGCTGCGCGAGCGCCTTCGCCTCGCGGCGGCCGGGACGCCGCGATTCGACCTCGCAGTCGGCGGCGCGAAGCGCTTCGAGCCGCCGGTCGCCGGCGCCTACCTCGAGGTCGCCGACACGTCGGGCGTCGTCGCCGCGCTGCGCGCGCGCCTGCTCGCGCCGCCCTTCGCGCCGCGCGCGCGCTTCGGCCCCCACGTGACGCTGGTGCATCCCGCCGAGGCCGCGCAGCTCGAAGCGGCCTGGCCGGAGCTCGTCGCCCTTCCGGCGCCGGGCCCGTTCGCGGTCGATGCGCTCGAGCTGGTGGACCCCGCCAACACCGTGGTCGGTCGCTTCCCGCTGCCGGCGTACGCGCCGCCCGGTCCGGCATGATCGTGCCCTCCCCCACCTCGCTCGACCCTGCGACCCGCGACGAGATGCCCGTCCTCGCGAACCTGCTCGAGCTCTACATCCACGACCTGAGCGAAACCTTCCCGGTCGTGCCCGACGCCACGGGCCGCTTCGGCTACGAGCGCCTGCCCCTCTACTGGCAGGAGCCCGGCCGGCGCTTCCCGTTCCTGATCCGCTTCGATGGCGAGCTCGCGGGCTTCGTCCTCGCGACGCGCGGCTCACCGGCGACGGACGACCCCGAGGACCTCGACGTGGCCGAGTTCTTCGTGATGCGCCGGCACCGCCGCGCGGGCGTCGGGCGCGACGCGGCGTTCGCGCTCTGGGACGAGCTGCCCGGCCGCTGGATCGTGCGCGTATCGGAGGGGAACCTGCGCGCGCGACCGTTCTGGGAGCGGGTGGTCGACGAGTACACGCGCGGGGACTTCCAGCGCTGGATCCGCCCGGGCACGCCGCATCCCTGGATCGTGTATGCGCTCCGGAGCCGTGCGCGCTGAGCGGCTTCCGCGGGCGCGCGGCAGGGGCAGTCCGCGAACTCCTCGACGGCGGTGATGCCGATGCGTGGTAGGCTCGACGGGTGCCCGAGGTCTTCCCGATCGTCCCCGCCGCGAGCCGCGCCACCTGGTTCCTCGGCGCCGTGGGGCTGGTCACGGCGCTGTTGACGCTCCTCATGGCGTACCTCGCGTGGTCGGCGCAGAACTCGCGCGTCGAGGTGGACGCGTCGCGCGTGCGCCTCGTCGGCGATCTCTGGGGACGCTCGATCCCGCTCTCCGCGCTCGATGCTTCGAACGCGCGCATCGTCGATCTCTCGCGTACGCCCGAGCTGCGACCGAAGGCCCGCACGCTCGGGACCGGCCTTCCCGGCTACGCGGCGGGCTGGTTCCGGCTCGCGAACGGCGAGAAGGCGCTGGCGTACCTGACCGATGGGAGCCGCGTCGTGTACGTGCCGACGACCGAAGGCTACGCGTTGCTGCTGAGCGTCGCGTCGCCCGAGGCGTTCCTCGAGCGAATCCAGGGCGGGACCGGAGGGTGAGCGATGCCTCTCGACTATGACCCCTTCTCCCCGGACGTCCGCGACGACCCCTACCCCCACTACGCCCGCTTGCGCGCCGAGGCGCCGGTGCACTACGCCGAGGCGTCGCACGTCTACTGCGTGTCGCGCTACGACGACGTGCGCGCCGTGCTGCGCAACGCGACGCTGTTCTCGTCGGACTCCATGCGCACGATGCTGATCGCCTCGAATCCCGGCCTCGACCCGTCCAAGGACCCCGAGCTGCTCTCGCGCATGATGGCGTTCGCGCAGTCCCTGCCCTTCGGCCTCGAGGAGCTGATGACGGCGCGCAACCTGATCTCCGAAGATCCACCGCGCCACGGCATGCTGCGCGCGATGGTGAATCGCGGCTTCACCCCGCGCCGCATCGCGGCCTGGGAGCCGCGGATGCGCGAGATCGTGGCCGACTGCATGCGGCGCATTCGCCGGGACGACGGCTTCGACGTGATCGAGGACCTCGCGGTGCCGCTCCCGGTGCGGATCATCGCCGAGATGCTCGGCGTCGAGCCCGAGCGGATCGACGACTTCAAGCGCTGGTCCGACAAGCTGGTCGCCACGAGCACGGGCTCGCAGCGCGGCGCGGACCCGGTCGCGAGCGGCTTCACCGCCGTGATCCGCGAGGTCGCGCTCTACGTGACGGAGGTCGCCGAGCGGCGCCGGCGCGAGCCTGGCGACGACCTCGTGAGCGTGCTCGTCGCGAAGCAGGACGACGGCGAGGCAGGCCTCACGACGGCCGAGGTGGCCTTCCTGGTGCAGCTCCTGCTCGTCGCGGGCAACGAGACCACGACGAACCTGATCGGCAACGCGACCAACAACCTGCTCCGTCATCCCGAGCAGCTCGCGAAGGTGGTGCGCGACCCCGCGCGGATCCCGGGCCTGATCGAGGAGACGCTGCGCTACGACGGGCCGGTGCAGTTCGTGTTCCGGCGCGCGACGGCCGATGCCGAGATCGCGGGCCGGACGATCCCCGCGAACGGCCAGGTGTGCGTGCTGATCGGCTCCGCGAACCGCGACGAGCGGCAGTGGGGCTCGACGGCCGAGACCTTCGACGTGATGCGCGACGCCCAGAATCACCTCGCCTTCGGCTTCGGCAACCACTTCTGCCTGGGCGCTTCGCTCGCGCGGCTCGAGGCGCGCGTCGCGCTCGAGGCGCTCGTGCCCGAGCTGCCGCGCCTCGTCCGCGTCGAGCCGAACGTGGTCTACGTCGATTCGTTCCTCGTCCGCGGTCCGCGCCATCTCGCGCTGCGACCCGCGGCGTAGCTCGGAAGGAGCCTCCGATGAGCCTCGCGAAGCAACACCTCGACCCCGCGGGCCTGTTCTCGACCCAGGATCTCGGGTTCACCCACGTCGTCACGTCCGCGCCGGGCAAGACCGTCTACGTCTCGGGCCAGACCGCCTGGGACGCCGAGCGCAAGCTCGTCGGCGGGAACGACCTCGCGAAGCAGGCCGAGCAGGCGCTCCGCAACCTGCGCGTCGCGCTCCAGAGCGCCGGCGCGACACCGCGCGACGTGGTCTTCACGCGCGTGATGGTGGTGGACTACAAGCCCGCCGACGCCGCCGTCGTGGGCGCCGCCCTCGGCGCTTTCTTCGCAGGCGGCCCGCCGCCTGCGAGCACCTGGATCGGCGTCCAGGCCCTCGCGGCGCCGGGCTTCCGGATCGAGATCGAGGCGATCGCCGTCGTCGGGGCTTGAGTCAGCCCTTTGCGATGAACCTCTCCGCGAACGCGCCGAGCCCGCGCTCGATGCCCTCGCGGTCGAAGGCCGGCGGCGGGATCACGAGGCGCGAGACGCCGAGATCGGCGTAGCGCTTCACGTCGTCGGGGCCCGAGAGCGGGCCGCCCGTCGTGATCTCGATCTTCGCCGGGTCGCGGCCGACCTTTCCGCACTCGTCGCGCAGCGCGGCGAGCAGGCCCGGCAGCGTGTCGAAGCCACCGCGGGCCGGGAAGAAACCGTCGCCGAGACGCGCCGCGCGGCGCGCCGCGCCCTCGACGTGGCCGCCGACGATGATCGGCACGCCGTCCGGCTGCACCGGCTTGGGATTCGACTCGACGGCGCCCCAGCGATAGTGCGCGCCCGCGAAGGGCGCCGGCTTCGCGCCCCAGAGCGAGCGGATCGCGCGGATCGACTCCTCGGTGCGCGCGACGCGCTCGCCGAAGGGCACGCCGAGGGTCTCGAACTCCTCCTTCAGCCAGCCGATGCCGACGCCGAGCAGCGCGCGCCCGCTCGACAGCACGTCGAGGGTCGCGATCTCCTTCGCCACGTACGCCGGATGGCGTTGGGGCAGGATCATCACGCCGGTGCCGAGGCGGAGCGTCGTCGTCACGGCGGCGACGTAGGCCAGGGGCAACACGGGGTCGGGGATCGGCGAGTCCTCGGGGCCCGGCATCTTGCCGCTCGGGCTGTAGGGGTACTCCGAGCGATAGCCGACGGGCACGACGACGTGCTCGACGGTCCAGATCGACTCGAAGCCCGCGGCCTCGGCCGTGCGAGCGAGGTGGGCGAGACCGTCGGGGCGCGCGAAGGGCCCCACGTTCGCGAACATCAGGCCGAACTTCATGACGTCTGCTCCTTCGTTTCGAAGACGATCGCTTACGGAGCGAGCCAGTCGGGCCGCAGCAGCAGCACCAGACCGAGCCCGACGATCAGCATACCCGCGATCCCGTTCAGCCAACGGCCCTCGTGCTCCTGGAGCTTCCGGCTGCCCAGGGTCGCCACGGCCAGGGTGAGAAGCGCGGCGTCGTCGAGCACGTAGGCCACCACGTAGAGGGCGAGGTAGGCGTAGTGCGCGGCCGGCGAGAGCGGCTGCAGCGAGAGCACGTGCGTGTAGAGCGCCGGCAGGCCGGCGGTGCAGAGCATCTCGACGCTGTTCACGAGGGCCGCCAGCACGACCACGGCGACGAGCGCGCTGCCGAGGCGCTCGGCGTGGAGGATGCTGCGCACGCGCGCGTAGAGACCGGGCTTCGCGCGCTCGGGGATCGAAAGCGAGGGCCCTCGGCCCGGGGCGATGGCGTCCTTCACGTGGATCGCGCCGATCCCGATCGCGAAGAGCCCGAGCACGACCTGCACGCCACGGGCGAGCCCGACCCAGAGGAAGACGTTCAGCCAGGCCGCGAGGAGCGCGTAGTACCAGAGCCCGCTCACCAGCACGAAGGTGCCGCCGACGGCGAGCATGCGAGCGCGACTGCGCAGGTGGACGAGGAGGGAGAGCAGGAAGAGCAGCATCCACATCGCGCACGGGTTGAAGCCATCGAGCAGGCCGAGCACGATCGTGAAGAGCGGAAGGCCGAGACGCTCGACGCGCACGGTGCCGAGGATCGGCACGCGCACCGCATCTCGCGGCGGTGCGCGCGACGCCGCCCCGGCGAGCAGGGCCTCGAGCTCGCGGCCGGTCGTCTCGGCGTCCTGGAAGCCGACGACGAAGGCCTCTCCGATCGCGAACGCGGGAACGCCCGGCGGATGGATGCCGGCCTCGCGGCAGCGCCGCTCGAGCTCGACCCGGGCGGCGGGGTCCGCCACGACGTCGTGCTCCACCACCGCGAGCCCGGGCCGACGCGCGGCGAGCGCCGCCAGGAACTCCTTCGCCCGCTCGCAGTGCGGACAGCCCGGGCGCGTGTAGAGCTCGATGCGCTCGGCCGCGGAAGCGGGCGCAGGGGCCGGCACGACCGGGAGGAGCAGCACGGGCAGCAGCAGGCGCAGCAGCGTCCTCAACGCACTTCCTCCCCCGTCTCGCCGCGGTCCGATCCGCCTGCTGCAGCATACGCCGTTTCGTCCTGCGGGCTGTCCGAGGCCGTGCTCCCGTGCGACAGTCGCGGCGTGCAGCAGATCCTCATCTATGCCGACTCCCTCACCTGGGGAATCATTCCCGACACGCGGCGGCGTCTCCCCTTCGCGCTCCGCTGGCCCGGCATCCTCGAGGCCGACCTCGGCGCCGCAGGCCGCGACGCGCGCGTGATCGAGGATTGCCTGAACGGCCGCACCACCGTCTGGGACGACCCGTTCAAGCCCGGAAGGAACGGGCTCGTCGGACTCGAGCAGCGGATCGAGGCCTGCTCTCCGCTCGCCCTCGCGATCCTGATGCTCGGCACGAACGACTTCCTCGCGACGCACGCCCGCGACGCGTGGCACTCGGCGCAGGGCATCCGCGCCCTGGTGCGCGCGATCCGCCGCGCGCCGATCGAGCCCGGGATGCCGGTGCCGGAGGTGATGGTCGTGGCGCCGCCGGAGATCCGCGATCCGAAGGGGCCCATCGCGCCGAAGTTCGTCGACGCCAATCGGCTCTGCGGCGGCATCGCCGAAGCCTACGCGCGTGTCGCCGGCGAGGAGCGCTGCCACTTCTTCGACGCCGGAACGGTCACCACCACGAGCCAGGTCGACGGCGTGCACCTCGACGCCGATCAGCACGCCGCGCTCGGCCATGCGCTCGCGAAGCTGGTGGCGCCGATCCTGCCCGCGGCCGCCTGAAGCCCGAAGGCGTCAGTCGGCCGGCGCCACCTCGTAGAGCACCCACTCCCGCGGCGTCGCGCTGCGCGCGCGCACGACGAGCCAGGCGGGCGCCGTCTCGGGCTGCAGCAGGGACGCGAACGCCGGCCGGTAGTAGAGCTCCGCGGGCCCGTAGTAGAGGAAGACGGGGCCCTCGCGCGCCTGGCCCCGCGCAAAGGCCTCGAGCTCCGGGAAGCTCTCCGTCAGCGGGAAGTGGAGGCTGCGCGCGTCGAGGTGGAACGCCGCCTGGGGCTTCCGCGCGACGAGGCCCGCGCCGGGCGGCAGCAGCTCTCGCAGCACGGGCAGGATCTGCGCCATCTCCGCGTCCTGCGCGTGGAGCCGGCGATGGGCCTCGATCACGGCGTCGCGCACCCCGACCGCAACCAGCGCCGCGAGCGCGGCCGCCACCGCAAAGCGTCGAAGCGGTGCCGCGGAGCCGATTGCAACGCGCTCCCAGCAGGCGCCGGCGGCGGCGCCCAGGAACGGCACCAGGAAGAGGTTGTAGCGGGGGTCGTAGGCGCGCAGGTTCACGAAGGCGACCTGCACCGCGAGCGTCGCGAAGAACAGCCACGCGAAGCGCGACCACGGCGCGAGCGCGAGCAGCACGAGGCCGGGGAGCGCGAACGGGAGGATCGGAAAGGCGACGATCGCGTCGCTGCCGAGATTCGTGCGCACGAGGGTCAGGAAGTCGCGGGCGTAGACCGACGCGACGTGGGCCGGATCGTGGAGGATCACGTCGAGCGAGCTCGAGAAACGGCCGAGGTTGTAGTCGTTCGCGTCGCCCGACCAGCGGTCGGCGCCGGGCGGGAAGTAGGTCGAGGCGATCCCGACCTCCGTGTGCTGCGGGAAGGGTGTCGCCCCGGTGGCCTGCGCGAACGCGAGCCAGGCGAGCACGGGCAGCGCGAGGGACGCCGCGAGGACGAGTGCTCCGCGCGCGGCGCCGCGACGGGGTCCCGCCGGTGCGAAGAGCGGGCAGAGCGCGAGCGGCAGACACGCGAGCGCATTGGTGCGCGTGAGCAGCGCCAGACCGAGGAGCAGCCCGAGGCCCGCCTGGGCGCGAAGAGAGCCGGTCTCGATCGCGCGACCCGCGAGCAGGAACGCGCCCGTGGTGATCGCCATGTAGAGCAGGTCGGAGCTGGCGGAGGCCGCGACCAGCAGGAACGCTTGCGACGTGACGAGCGCGAGACCAGCGCCCCACGCCGCGGCTTGCCCGAACAGGCGCCCGTAGAGCAGGGCGCTGCCGAAGGCCATCGCGATCGCTGCGAGCCACGAGATCGGGAGGGCATCGCGCCAGCCGCCGCCCACGACGAGGTGCGCCACGGCCACGGTCGCGGGATAGAGCGGACCATGGAAGCCGAGCCGGACCGGCTCGCCCGCGAGCAGCTCCCGGGCGTTGACCTCGAACGTCGAGATGAAATCGGTCTCGACGTCGTAGGTCAGCTCGGTTCGGGGCCAGGCGAGCACGGCGACGATCGTGGCGATGGCGAGGGCGGCGGCCAGGGGAGCAAGCCCGGTCGGGCGCGCAGCTGCGGTTGCGGGCACGATTCCTCCGCCGTTCCTCGACGGACTTCCGGCGCGCCCATCGTATCATGGCGCCGGCTCCCGGAGGCCCTCGATGAAGCTCTCGATCGTGATCCCGGCCCTGAACGAGGAAGCCGCGATCGGTGACACGATCTCGCGTTGCCTCGACGCGCGGGCGCACGTCTGCGCGGCCGGCGGGGTCGACGACGTGGAGCTGCTGGTGGTGAGCGACGGCTCGACCGATCGCACCGAGGCGATCGCGCGCGGCTTCCCGGAAGCGACGGTCCTCGCCTTCGAAAAGAACCGGGGCTACGGCGCCGCGATCCTGTGCGGCTTCGCCCACGCGTCGGGCGATCTGCTGGGCTTCCTCGACGCCGACGGCACCTGCGATCCGCTGATCTTCGCCGACCTCTGCCGCGCCCTCGAGACCGCGCCCGCCGACGTGGCGCTCGGCTCGCGCATGGGCGAGGGCAGCGAGATGCCCTGGATCCGCAGCCTCGGCAACCTGATCTTCGCCTGGATCCTCGGCGTGCTCGCGCGAAGGCGCGTGCGCGACACGGCGAGCGGGATGCGCGTGCTGCGCCGTGAGGCCCTGGCCGACCTGCTGCCGCTACCCGACGGCCTCCACTTCACGCCCGCCATGAGCGCCCGGATCCTGCTCGAGGGGAAGCTTCGGCTGGTCGAGGTGGCGATGCCCTACGCCGAGCGGGTCGGGCGTTCGAAGCTCTCGGTGCTGCGCGACGGGGGGCGCTTCCTGCGCTGCATCCTGCAGGCAGCGGTGGCCTACCGGCCGGCGCGGCCGCTGCTCTTGATCGCGGCCGGCCTCGGCCTCGCGGCGATCGTCCTGGGCTTCGGTCCGGCGGCGCTGTGGCTGCGCCAGCGCCACGTCGAGGAGTGGATGATCTACCGCGTGATGGCCGCATCGCTCCTCGCGACGACGAGCGCCCTCGTGGTCTGCTCGGCGGCGGTCAGCGAGCGCATCGCCCAGCTCGCGCACGGGCGCGGAGCACCGCAGCGCGGTGTCACCGCGGCCCTGGTGAGCGTGTTCCATCCGCACACGCGGCTCTGGGCGGGCGTGGTGCTGCTCGGCGCGGCGTTCGCGCTGGTCGCGCACGGCCTCGTCGAGTACGTGACGTCCGGCCACGTGACGATCCACTGGTCGCGCACGGCGCTCGCTTCGCTGCTCGTGGTGCTGTTCGTGGCGCTCGGCACGACGACGTTCCTGCTGCGGATGCTCGAGCTGATCCAGGTGCAGCGCGCGCCGGCGATCGCTGCGGCGCCGCCCGATCGGCTGCGGCGCGGGCAGCCGGGGCCGTCCGTCGCCGCCTGACGGGACGCGCTAGCGCCGGAGCGCGGCCTCGAGCTCGTGGATGCTCGCGATCGCGGGATGCGCCTCGGGGTGGTCGTGGTGCAGCGCCGGCGCCACCCAGACACCGTGGAGGCCGAGCCGCCGCGCCGCGATCACGTTCTGCCGCGTGTCGTCCACGAACGCGCAGCGCGCGGGCTCGGCGCCGACCCGCACGAGCGCGCGCTGGAAGGCGAGCGTCTTCGGCTTCGGCACGTAGTCCTGGTCTTCGAGGGCGATCACCGCCTCGAAGGCGTCCGTCACCCCGAGCAGGCCGAGCACGTTCCGGGCGTGGGCCCGCGGAGCGTTGGTGAACACGATCTTGCGGCCCGGGAGCCGTGCGAGGAGCGCCCGCAGCGCCGGGTCGGGCCGCAGCAGGTCGGAGAGATCGGCGTCGTGGACGAAGCGCAGGTAGTGGTCGGGATCGATCTCGTGGCGCGCCATCAGGCCGTGGAGCGTCGTGCCGTGGGCGTCGCGCAGCGTCTGCCGCAGGACGTCGACCTCGGCGGCGGGGATCCGGAGCTCCTCGCGCAGGTAGGCGTTGATGCGCAGGTCGAGACGCGGAAGGACGCCGCTGTCTGCGGGATAGAGGGTGTCGTCGAGATCGATCAGCAGGACGTCCACGGGCCGCGAGGCTAGCATCGGCCGGCCATGACACCGTTCGTCGTCGCCTGCCTCGCCTTCCTCGCCCTGCTCCTCGTCGCCGAGTGGCGCGGCTCGCAGCGGCTGCGCTGGATCGCGAAGCCCCTGGCCTCGCTCTCGTTCGTGCTGGCGGGGCTCGAGGGCGGCGCCCTCGAGACGCCCTACGGTCGCATGGTGCTGCTCGCCCTCGCGCTCGGCGCCCTCGGCGACGTGCTCCTGATCCCGAAGGTGAACGCGGCCTTTCTCGGGGGCCTGGTCTCGTTCCTGCTCGGGCATCTCGCCTTCGCCGTGGCCTTCACGCTCCGCGGCGTCTCGGCGCCCGCCGCGTTCGTGGGCGCGCTGCTGGTCGCGCTCCCGGCGGCCCTGAGCTGGCGCTGGCTCTCGCCGCATCTGCCCGGAAAGATGCGCGTCCCCGTGCTCGCCTACGTCGCCGTGATCTCGTTCATGGTGATCGGCGCTGCTGCGGCCTTCGGCCAGCCGCGCTGGCCTGCGATCCTGCTCGGCGCCGTGATGTTCTACGTCTCGGATCTGGCGGTGGCGCG
>Ga0105106_10000938_pt1 | contig 20707 bp, 16 predicted proteins | sample PPLLaktember2015_5_FD_79109 | JGI IMG/M metagenome (GOLD analysis project Ga0105106, IMG submission 79109) | Freshwater sediment microbial communities from Prairie Pothole Lake near Jamestown, North Dakota, USA - PPLs Lake P8 Core (1) Depth... | ecosystem: Environmental > Aquatic > Freshwater >...
GGCCATTCCAATATAAACCTTCAGCTTCCCCTGTTTTGAGGAACGTATAAGATTAAGAAATCTTTCTGCCGATATGGAAATTTGCGGCTCCATGTTTCTTGTAACTAAATTAAAAACTTATTTGAGAGCTTGTTAAATAAACTTATCATAAATACTAATTTTAATATTAATATGTAATATTGTTTGAATACTTTATTTTATATTCTTATTTCATCAAGAGCAAGATTGAGTTTGAGAACATTGATTCTTTCCGTACCAAATATTCCCAAGAAAGGTGGCTCAATACTTTTTTGAACTAATTGCCGAAGCCTGTTTCTATCAATATTTCTTTCTTCGGCTACTCTCGGAATCTGGATTAAAGCAGCTTGAGGAGAAATATGGGGATCAAGCCCGCCGCCAGATGCAGTAACCATATCAGCCGGAATATCTGATTTCTTAATACCAGGATTATATTTAAGCAGTGAGTCAATCCTTTCCTGGACTAATTTTAGATAATCAGGATTTGTAGGTCCTTTATTTGAACCGCCGGTTGCAGCGGCATTATAATCGACTGCAGATGGACGCCCCCAAAAATATTTTGGATCGTTAAATTTCTGACCGATATTTTCAAAACCGATTAGCTTGCCGTCTTTATAGATTGGTAATCCATTAGCCTGGGTGGGGAACAATTGTCCTATTACCCAGATAAGAAGCGGAAATAACAATCCAAAGAGAATTAAAGTTGAAAAATGAAGACCTAAAACATTTCTAAGTGATTTCATAATTATATTCCTTTAAAAGAAAATGCTTACTAATAAATCAATTAATTTTATTCCGATGAACGGGATAATGATTCCGCCGAATCCGTAAATTAAAATATTCCGTCTGAGCAATGCGCTTGCACCAATCGGCTTATATTTCACTCCCTTTAATGCAAGGGGGACCAATGCAAGAATTATGAATGCATTAAAAATTACTGCAGATAAAATCGCCGATTCAGGAGTAGCAAGATTCATAATATTCAGAGCTTTTAATCCAGGTATTGCTGCAGCGAATATTGCAGGAACAATAGCGAAATATTTTGCTACGTCATTGGCAATTGAAAATGTTGTAACATTACCGCGTGTTATTAATAATTGTTTTCCTATCTCAATAACTTCAAGCAGCTTTGTCGGATCGCTGTCAAGGTCAACCATGTTTGCCGCTTCTTTAGCAGCCTGGGTACCGGAATTCATTGCAACAGCTACATCAGCCTGGGCAAGAGCAGGAGCATCATTTGTTCCGTCACCCATCATAGCAATAAGATGTCCTTCTTTCTGCTCTTTCAGTATATAATTCATTTTGTCTTCAGGCTTCGCTTCTGCAATAAAATCATCCACTCCGGCTTTGTCTGCAATATATTTTGCAGTTAAAGGATTATCGCCGGTTACCATAACAGTTTTAACCCCCATTTTTCTCAAACGGGCAAACCGTTCCTGTATTCCCGGTTTAATAATATCTTCAAGCTGAATTACTCCCAGGATTCTTTTATTTACCGCTACCGCAAGCGGTGTACCTCCATTCTCAGCTATTTTCCCTACGGTTATTCCAGCCTGAGAAAGTGCACCATCGCTTCTATTTGCATACATTTTAATTGCATCCCATGCACCTTTTCTGATTTGAGTTCCGTTTGGCAAATCAATACCGCTCATTCTCGTTTCGGCAGAAAATTTTATGAATTGTGCATTGGCAGTTCCCCCATTCTTTATATTTATATTACTCTTTTCGACCAGTTCGATAATTGACTTACCTTCAGGTGTTGAATCGGAGATAGAGCTCAGATAGCAATACTTCATGAATTCATTTTTATCAATCCCTTCAACCGGGTAGAAGTTTGTAGCTTTTCTATTGCCGATAGTTATTGTACCAGTTTTATCAAGCAGGACAACATCAATATCGCCGGCATTTTCAACAGCTTTACCTGATTTTGCAATAACATCAGCTCCTAACGCTCTGTCCATTCCTGCTATACCGATGGCAGAAAGAAGTCCGCCGATTGTAGTCGGAATTAGGCATACAAATAAAGAAACCAGTGCAGAAACGGTAATTATTGTATTAACGTAAAAGGCAAAGGGGAAAAGTGTAACTGTTACAAATAAAAATATTAAGGTAAAGCTGGCAAGTAAAACTGTTAAAGCAATTTCATTCGGTGTTTTCTGTCTTTTTGCCCCTTCAACTAGCTCAATCATTTTATCAAGAAAAGATTCGCCAGCATTAGTTGTAACCTGCACTTTGATTCTGTCGGAAAGTACTCTTGTTCCTCCAATTACGCCGGAATGATCTGTACCTGCTTCCCTTATTACAGGTGCCGATTCACCGGTAATAGCGGATTCATCTATTGATGCTAAGCCTTCGACTATTTCTCCATCAGCAGCGAGCGTATCACCCGTTTCTGCTAAATAAATATCACCTTTCTTTAAGTCTGATGAATTAATGATTTTAATTGAGCCATTGCTTAATACAAGTTTTGCAGGAGTGTCTTCTCTTGTTTTTCTTAATGAAGCCGCTTGTGCTTTGCCTCTTTCTTCTGCTATTGCTTCGGCAAAATTTGCAAATAGGAGCGTGAGTAAAAGCAGAATTGTTATAATAAAATTGTAAATAAAGCTTCCCTGTTCTGAAAGAGGATTAACAATAGTTAGGATTGATACTATTAACATAATTACTGTACCAACTTCTACAGTAAACATTACCGGGTTCTTCAGCAGGTATACCGGATTAAGCTTTACAAATGAAGAACGGATAGCTTCTTTTACTATTGCCGGATCAAATAATTTTAAAGTCTTTTTGTGTTTCATTTTTTTATTCGCTTATAATTTTACATAAACATTTATTAGACCTCACCTTTAATACCTCTCCTTACCTCGCCTCACTTCGCTCGTCGAAGCGGGTAAAAAGAGGGAAATAGGGAAAGGTTACATAGAAAAAAATTCAGCTAAAGGACCTATTGCAAGTGCAGGGAAGAAATTCAAACCGGATACAATAATAATTACTCCGAGCACCATTACAGCAAATGTATAACTATCGGACTTAAGCGTACCTGCAGATTCAGGAATGTATTTCTTCTCAGCAAGCATACCCGCTATTGCCACAGGTCCAATAATCGGGATATACCTTGCAAGAAACATGACAATACCGCACAATATATTCCAGAAATAAACATTGTCACCTAATCCTTCAAAGCCAGACCCGTTGTTTGCATTTGAAGATGTAAATTCATAAAGCATTTCTGAAAAACCATGATAAGAAGGATTATTCAGCCACGGTATGCTTGCATCCTTGGCAACCATATATGATGAAATCGCAGTTGGAACCAAGACCAATAAAGGTGTTACTAATACAACAAGCGCAGCAATTTTAACTTCCCGGGCTTCTATTTTTTTCCCGAGAAATTCAGGTGTACGTCCTACCATTAATCCGGAGATAAAAATTGCAATTATGATATAAACAAAGAAGTTTATAAATCCGACACCAACTCCGCCATAAAGAGCATTTATGTGCATATCAAACATGTAGATCAAACCTGAAATAGGGGTGTGGCTGTCGTGCATAGAATTAACTGAACCGTTAGAAGTTGAAGTTGTAGAAACTGCCCAGTACGCTGATGCTGCCGAACCAAACCGTACTTCTTTTCCTTCCATGCTTCCAAGTGATTGATCTACTCCAAGTTTTGCTATTTCGGGGTTTCCGGCTGTTTCAAAACTTACGGCGGTAAAAACGAAGGTAAGAAATAGGACTGTCATAATTCCAAAAAAGATCCAGGAAAGTTTTTTCCTATTTAGGTAATAGCCAAATGCAAAAACCAAAGCTATAGGGACTAAAAGGATGGAAAAATTCTCGGTTATATTTGTCAGGTAATTTGGATTCTCAAAAGGATGAGATGAATTGGGCCCAAAATATCCGCCCCCGTTAGTGCCTAACTGTTTTATTGAAATCATTGAAGCGACAGGACCTGTTGCTACATTTACTGTATCGCCGTTTAATGTCGTTGTCTGATACAGTCCCTCAAAAGTTTGAGGCATTCCATTAAGCAAAAGAATTATTGATACCACAAAAGCTAATGGAAATAATATTCTTGTATTACTTTTTAAAAATAAATTATAAAAATTGCCAAGGTCTGTTGCCTGCTTTAGCGATAATCCTTTGAATATTAAAGCAAGCGCTGCAATCCCTGTTGCGGCACTTACAAACTGGAGGAATGTAAATACTAGCATCTGCGATAAATAAGAAGCACCGGTTTCACCTGAGTAATGCTGGATATTAGTATTTGTAACAAAGCTAACAACCGAATCGAAAGCAAGAGCCGGTTCCATATTTGTTATACCTGCAGGATTTAAAAAAGGAATTGATCCCTGTAAAAGAAGAATCAAAAACGACCAGGCAAAGAAAACACTATTAAGTAAAAGCAATGACTTCATATTCTTTTTCCAGTCCATCTTTTCATTTGGATCTATCCTTGAAATTCTGAATATGAAATTTTCAAGAGGAGCGAGAAAGTCTGTCCAGACTTTTTCTCCTTTAAAAACCTTGCTTATATATTTTCCAAACGGAATTGCAAGAATGACCGTAATTAAAAAACTAAATAAAATGCCAGTTATTTCAGAATTCATCATCTCTCCTTAAAATTTTTCAGGTTTGATTAATACATAAAAAAGATACAGACCTATAAGAATGCTGACAATTAAAAGAATGACCACTTGACTCTCCTTTAAAGGCTGTTAAAAAAATCTATCGATTTGTAAACTACCCAGAAACAAAACGCACTTAGTAATATCATTAAGAAAGTAACCATATTTATTTCTCCATTTTTTTTAAAAAGGATTTTTACCGCAATCTGGCAGGTTATACGCAAAGAGCAGTCCAATCCAATTATTGTTCAAAAAATGAATGGATTTTGATTGAAATTGTTTTTAGGAAAGGCTGCAGTCTTTCATAATGGAAAGAGGATTTTCAAAATGGCATGGTAGAAAAACGATACTGTTGTGTATTCGAGAATAAAAAAATGTCAGATATTTTGCATAGATTTTGAATATAGAAATGAAAAAAAACTTTTTCTATGAAACTACAAAATAAAACCATCAGCATTTCAACCGGGAAGCAGTATTTCTTATCAACTTTTGCACTATTTGTCTTCATAACTATTTTGTATTTTATACAGGGTGTTGTAGGATATCAAACTGTTTCCTTGATCCTTTTGTTAATAATATTTCTTCTTCCGCTTTTTAATTTCGAAAGAGGACCAATTATATTATCTGCCGTAATAAGTGCACTTGCATGGGATTACTATTTTATCCCGCCTCATTTTACCATGCACATTACCAAACCGGAAGATGTAATGATGTTGTTTATGTTTTTTATCGTAGCTATTACCAATGGTGTTTTAACCGCAAGACTGAAAGAGCAGAAAAATAATATGGCCGTAAAAGAAATAAGATCGAATGCATTGTATAAGCTGCTAAAAAGTTTGTCCGGTGCCAGAGATCTTAATGATGTTTCCGAAAAGGCAGCTAAAGAAATAGAGGCTACATTTGGATTTAAGTCGGCGATCTTTTATTCTATTGATTATAATAAATTGAATAGAAATCCTCACCCGGCTAGCAGTTTTATTCCGGATGAAATGGAATGGCTCGCTGCTGAATTGTCTTTTGTGAACAAAACCGAAACAGGTAAGACTACTGCTACCCTGCATGATACCGATGCTATTTATTTTCCCATAAAAACTAATGGCTCTTTATTTGGCGTTTTAGGAATAAATATAAATGATGATATAAAATCGAATCCTGATGAGATGCAGTTTCTTAGAAAATATGTTTCGGAACTTTTTCCATTTATTGAAAAGTACTCAGTTCATTCAATCCCGTAAGACTGCAGTTTACGATACAGAGTCGTTAGCCCTATTCCCAATATCTCAGCTGCCTTGGATTTGTTTCCGTTTGTCTCTCTGAGAACCGATAGAATATGATTCTTTTCTACCTCATCTAGCTTCGGTGAAAAAGAATGATTTGCTGTTTTATTAATAATATCTTTGGGAAGCAACGATTCATTTAATATTTTTCCTTCGGATAAAATAACTGCTCTTTCAATTATATTTCTTAATTCTCTAATATTACCCGGAAAGTTATAATCTTCTAATTTTTGATAAAAAGAAGGAGCAACCTCAAAGATGTTTCTGCCGATTTTTTGAGAATAAAATTTAATAAAATATTCAGCCAGCGGTTTTATATCCTCTTTCCTGTTTCGCAGAGGAGGAATTTCAATTTTCATAACGGAGATTCTATAGTACAGATCTGCCCGGAAATTACCTTTTTCAATTTCTTCCTCAAGGTTCCTGTTCGAAGCCGTAATAATTCTTACATCTACCTGAGTTGGTTTAGTATCCCCGGCTTTTATAAAGTTATTTGTCTCTAAAACTCTTAAAAATTTTGCCTGAAGAGACTGGTCCAATTCACCGATTTCATCTAAGAATAAGGTCCCTTTATGCGCTTCCTCAAATAATCCTTTTTTATTTTTTGTTGCACCGGTAAAAGCACCTGCCACATAACCAAATATTTCCGACTCCAGAAGGTCCTTTGCAAAAGCGCTGCAGTTTATGGCTACAAAATTATTTTTACTTCTCTCCCCGCAATAATGAATTGATTGTGCGAATATCTCTTTGCCTGTTCCGGTTTCACCGGTTAATAGAACCGGTACATTTGTTTCTGAAACTTTCTTTGCAATATCAACGGCATCTTTTATAACTTTAGAGGTACCGGTTATGTTATTAAAATTATATTTTTCTCCAACTTGCTTCTCAAGCTGCTCAATCCTGTATTTCATCCCAACATTTTCCATTGCCCGCTGAATAACAGGAATAATTTTATTATCTTCATCACCTTTGGTTATATAGTCAAAAGCACCTTCTTTAATCGCATGCACTCCGTCTTCTATGGTACCGTAAGCCGTTATTACAATTACTTCAGTCAAAGGATTAAGCTGCTTAATCTTTTGAATTAGATCTAATCCGTTGATATCCGGTAGACGTACATCTGCAACAACAACAGCAAAGTCTTCCTTTTGCGCTAAAGCCAAGCCATTTCTGCCGTTTTCAGCACAAAGTACTTTAAAACCTTCCAGAGTTAAAAGTTTTGTCAGAAGACTTCGAAGATCGGCTTCATCATCTATAATTAATACAGAATCTTTCACTTTTTTATATTCTGCAATTTTTATGCATTAAAAATAACTATAAAGTTTCTCTTATCCTTCATTTAATTTATACAAAAGTTGCATCATTTCTCTATCTTGGTTTTGCCTAAATTGAGCTATAATATTAGAATGGTTATTTTGAGGATAAAATAATACCTTAAAGTTAAAATCATAAAAAGTGTTGTATACTGATACTTATTCCAACTATTAACTTAACCTGTATCTAAATACTGATTTCATTCCTACTTTTGTTCCAAGAATTTTGCATTTGATAAAAACAGCAGCTTCAATGAAAAATAATATATAAGAAATCTATTAATTGAAAAAACATAAATATGATAATGTAAAAACCGAACTCTTAAATAAATCTTACGAAGAGCTTGAGCTTAGAGTTTTGGAAAGAACTAAGGAATTGGAAAAAGTCAATGCAAATCTTAGAAAGGAAATTCAAAGACACGAACTAACTCAGCAAGTTTTAAGGGACACCAAGGCGCGTTTATCCTGTATTGTTAAGTCGGCTATGGATGCAATTATTTCAATTAATTCAAATCAAAAAATTATTCTTTTTAATGAAGCCGCAGAAAAAATGTTTATGTGCAAAGCTGAAGAAGTAATCGGTACATCTATCTCAAGATTTATTCCGGACCGTTTTAAGAAAGTTCATGCACAGCACATCAGTCTATTTGGCAATACCGGAATTACAAACCGTTCAATGAGCAGCCTTGGTGCAATCAGCGGGATTAGAAATAACGGTGTGGAATTCCCTATTGAAGCATCAATTTCCCAGGCAGAGGTATCAGGGAAAAAAATTTATACGGTAATCTTAAGAGATATTACTAAGAGAAAACGTACAGAAGAAAGTATGGAAGCATCTTTAAAAGAAAAAACAGTGCTGTTAAAAGAAATACATCACCGGGTAAAAAACAATATGCAAGTAATTTCCAGCCTTTTAAACCTCCAATCCAACTATATACGGGATAAGGAAGCCCTAGAAGTTTTTAAGGAAAGCCGGAATCGAGTCAGATCGATGGCGTTAATTCATGAAAAACTCTACCTGTCCGGAAATCTATCCAGCGTGAATATTGAAGATTACATTAAGGACCTAAGTGAAAAATTATTCACTTCTTACCGCCATGAAGCAAAGAATGTCAGTTTAAAATTAAATGTGGATGAGCTTTTTCTTGAAGTGGATAAATGTATAGCAATCGGACTTATTCTAAATGAATTAATATCAAATTCACTTAAACATGCTTTTGTTAATAAAACAGGCGGGGAGATTTTTATAAGTCTCCGTCAGTTAAAAGATAAAATACTCCTTACTGCTGAAGACAATGGCATTGGATTAACTGAAAATTTTAATTTTAGAAATACGGAATCATTGGGATTGCAGCTGGTTGTTTCTTTAGTTGATCAGCATAACGGCAATATTGAATATGACGGCAGAAGCGGAACTAAATTTACAATATCATTCCAAACAAGCTAGCTTATAATTTCTTCGCGTCTTTTTAAAAAGATCTTTCACTAATTCGATTCAAGTCCATTCTTTGCGCCATTCTTTTGCTTCTGCATTAGCTCGGAGAGGTGTTTCGCTTTTTATCATAAAAGAACTACTAGGTCACTAAGATTTGACAAAAACTCAAATTAATTCTCCTCTGCAGAAACAAAATTTGATAAAAGCGGTAAATCATTTATAATTAAGAGGGGGAAATTCCCCCTCATTTTAATTACCTGTTCTTAAATGCTTTTATTCCGGCAAAAGAAGAATTATTTCCTAACTCTTCTTCAATTCTAATAAGCTGATTAAATTTTGCTATTCTTTCACTTCGGCACCCGCTTCCTGTTTTTATATGCCCGGCATTAGTTGCAACTGTCAAATCTGCAATAGTGGTATCTTCAGTTTCGCCGCTTCTGTGCGAAATGAAATTATTGTAATTGTTTTTCTTTGCCAGATTAATTGTTTGAAGCGTTTCGGTTATGGTTCCAATCTGATTTAATTTTATAAGGATAGAATTGGCGATTCCTTTTTCAATTCCTTCTTTTAATATTTTTGGATTCGTACAAAAAATATCATCTCCAACAAGCTCAATTTTATTTCCAATTTCGTTTGTAAGGTTTTTCCATCCATCCCAGTCATTCTCAGCCATTCCATCTTCAATTAAAATAATTGGATAATCATTGACCCATTTTTTCCATATTTCAATCATTTCATCGGATGAAGCTAAATGTTGGTCCGATTTAAAGAATTTATACCTGCCTGTCCGGTAGGCAGGCTTGCCGTCTTCCCACATTTCACTCGTGGCTGGATCAAGACAGATTGAAACATCGTCACCTGGTTTATAACCTGCCTGTTCGATGGCCTCCAAAATAACTTCTACGGCTTCTTCATTTGATTTTAGGTTCGGGGCAAAGCCGCCTTCATCTCCTACTCCCGTCGAGTAGCCTTTTTTCTTAAGGATTTCTTTTAATGTGTGAAAAACTTCCACGCCCATTCTGATTGATTCTTTAAATGAAGATGCATTATGCGGCGCAATCATAAATTCCTGGAAGTCAACATTATTATCTGCGTGCTTTCCTCCATTAATAACATTCATACAAGGAACCGGCATAATGTATTTTCTTTTATCATTTAAATATCGATATAGGGGGATCCCTTTCTTCAATGCCGCGGCACGGGCAAAGGCAAGTGATACTCCAAGAATTGCATTAGCTCCGAAGTTAGATTTGTTCGTTGTTCCATCAAGTTTGATTAAAGCAATGTCCACTTCTTTCTGCGTCTCAAAAGATTTTTTTACAAGATTTTCAGCAATATCAATATTAACATGCTTAACTGCTTGAAGTACTCCTTTTCCCTTAAATCTGCTTTTGTCGCCATCCCTTAATTCAACTGCTTCACGCTCGCCGGTGCTTGCACCGGATGGAACTATTGCTCTTCCCAAATATTTTTTCCCAATGGTAACGTCAACTTCCACCGTGGGATTTCCACGCGAGTCAAGAATTTCTCTTGCAATTATTTTTGTGATTTTCATATCTTCCCTTTAATGTTTATGGTTTATGATTCAAACTATTTTTCTGTTTCTCTGGCTATATACTTAATTATTTCTGCTTTTTCCATTGTTATTAAACCGCCGCAGTTTGCTTCTTCAAAAATATCGTGAAGAATAGGAAGGAATTTTTCTATTTTCTGTTCTTCATCTACAATTTCAATTACCATCGGCATATCCTCCGAAAGACGCAGTATCTTAGCAGTATGAATCCGGCTTGTTCTGCCGAATCCCATCACTCCTTTAAATACAGTTGCTCCTGCAAGATGAAGTTTTCTTGCTTCCAGTACTATCTTCTCATAGACCGGAATATGATGCAGAATATCTGTTTCGCCAATAAAAATTCTGACAAGCTTTGCTTCACCTTTCATTTCCATTTTAAGCTCCTTTATTATCCAACTTCAGTTAGTTAGTAGTTTAGAAATTTTATATGCTATAAAGAGAGCAACAAGGGTAATTAAAACATTTGCAATAACATTTAATCCTGCTAGAAGAAATTCTCTTTCTTTTAAAAAATTAATAGTCTCGTAAGAAAATGTGGAGAATGTTGTAAGTCCTCCGCAAAAACCTATAGTTAGAAAAATTCTTAATTCCTGGCTTATTAATTCGTTAGTGTTAAAATAATACATCACAGTACCAATTATAAAGCTGCCGAGAATATTTACTGCTAAAGTGCCGTAAGGGAATGTGGGAGGGAGAAATTCATATACAATATTTGAACCCCAGTAACGTAAAATACCGCCGAGTCCAGATCCAATAAATACTAAGATATAGTGTTGCATTTGATGTTATCCTACCTTTGTAATTGACAATTAACTATGTACTTCAATAAATAAGAGAAAAAAAATCTTCCAAAATTGTTAATTGTTGATTGTACATTTTTAATTCCCAGGCAGGAGTTATCAGTCCGGAAGACTATTTGGACGGTTTTACCCACTTTATTAAAGCAAGTCAAGGCGAACTCCATCGCCTTTGTAAAATTATCTCATTAGCTTCTAAAAAACAATTTCTTAATTATTTGTTATGTAATGTTCCCAATACTGATTTTTTTATGTTCAGTCTCTGAAGGTTTCTTTTTCAATCTTTCAATTTTGAAATTTCTTCTATTGCCTTCTCATATTTAGCCGATTCATTCTTTTGACTTTTAACCACATTCTCTATTGTCAGCAGTTCATTATATATATATTTAGAAACTATTTGCCTGTTTCGCTCAATTACTTTGCTGATGTTCTCTGCGATATCTGAAGTGAGGCGATTTAAATTCTTTTCAACTTCATAAGGAATTTTCTTCTGAAAAAATTTTTTAAACATACCTTTGAATATAAACATAGGGAAAAGAAACCAAAGCAAATCAATATGAATATCAAAGGAATAACTAACGGATATATCCGGCTGCTTTATTTTTTCAACTTCTGTTTGTAGTTCAATATTGTTTAGTTTTATACCCAGCACCTTTTCCACATTTCGATTCAAACGCTCTGCAAAAGAAGAGGCGAATAAATGGAAATGATTTTGTATACTTCTGACATAATCATCTAATTGCAGTATTGATTTTTCACCGCTCTTAAATAACTCTTCTTTCAATTTATTTTCCAGCCATTGCTCGAATTTTCTCGACACCTTAAATAAATTACCCTGCCAGCTGTCATATTCTTTCTGAAAATCATTTTCTAATTTATTCCTGTTTTCTTTTAAGAAAGACATTACTACACTTGATACACTCTCTCTGTTTTTATCTTTATATGATTGAGATATAATATCCAACTCGTTTTTAATGATTTGAAATTTAAGATGCTCATCAATTACAGCATCTTTCAGACGCTCTCTTTCTTTCTCGGTTTTATAACTTGATTTAAAACCAACTTCTAAGTATGAAAGGCAACTTTGAATAATCGAATAAATTTTATGCCGGAAAATGTTCTCAAAGCTGCGAGAAAAATTTTCTTTTAGTGGGGAAAAAACTTTTTCAGTCAATTGATTTCGGTTTTTATCAACATCCTTTATTGTTGAATATGGTAATATCTCTAAATCCTGCTCTGCGGGATTCAATTCCGCTTGGCTCAGGGAATTTTTAATATATTCCATTACTTCCTTCAGTTGATTTGATGAAAGCAAATCTGTTTTGGTAAGAATTATTTTTATCTCCGACGTATACCTTTTAACATCCTTTAACAGCAATATATCATCTTCAGAAAGCGGTCTCTCAACGCTTATTGCCAATAACGCTAAACCAATTTCCGGCAGCCACTGTATTGCTACATCTGAATTATGCTTAAAAAAGCTTCCGATTCCAGGTGTATCAATTATCCTGATTTTTCCAAATTTCTCCAGCTTTGGAAGGAAAAGATCAACTACCTCTACTCTTTTTATGTTCTTGGAATTTTTTGATTCTGCAATAAAATTTTCTATTTGCTTCGTGCTTATGTTAATTGAAGAACCATCTAAAAACTGCACCTGTGCTTTTTCTTCAGTATAATATTGCAGTCTTGTTATTATCGAGGTTACCGGCACTACCCCAACCGGTAAAATATCTTCATTAATAAGACTATTAATTAGAGAACTTTTCCCGGATTTAAATTGACCGAGAACCATTACATCTATGTATTGCTCTGTTCCGCTCCTAGCAGAATACCTTTGGGCAATTGCAATTTCTCTTTTAAGCGATTCAATTTGAAAGTTATTTGCAATCTCTTTTATTTTTACTAAAGGCAGCAAAGTTTTAGAATCTACTTCTTGTGATTTTTTGTTTGATGTAAATATTTTAACTCCATACTATTTCCGTAAAACGGACTTAGCATCGGCTCAAAAGTAGGAGTTATTAGTCCGGCGGGTAAATTCAGGACAGTTTCTTGCAAATAATGCAAAGGCGAACTCCATCGCCTGGACAAATATAAAAAGCCTCCTAATTCGCTTCAAGCTGCAGCTGACAATAACCTAAAAATCGACTCTCATTTGCAAAAAAAAAGAATTAATGGAAAAAAATTCCATACAATAAAAGCAAAATCACCGGGATTATTTGGCAGGCAAAAAGAAAAAGGGTTGAAACTAAATCATTTTCTCCAAAGGAGTCCTTTGGACAAACCTTTTATAGCTGCCCCCGTTAGGGGTCGAACCTAGACTTTCCTGATCCATTTTTATAGATCTGAGTCAGTATGGAATAAAAAAAGTACTATTTTCAATACACTTTATATTAGATATTCAGTTCATCTTTGACATTCTTAGCCAGATTTACATAAGGAACATTTATTCAATTAGTTACCAAACCATCACCTTACAATTGAATATTCATAATTTTCTAAAAAGCGTGAAGAAAAAAAGGGTGATTTATTTTCTGTTCTTTTATTGAAAAAGAATTATTTGCACAATTCAAAAATTTTACAAAACTTTTTATGAAAGAACTATTGATTAATTAAAATTTATTATACATTTTGGTATAGTGAACATTTGAACACTACGGAGGTATCAAAATGGATCTCAAAGATGAAAAATTTAAGGAATTAACCAATAAAGGTTACAGATTCAAATTTTTTAGTGAAGTGATGAATTTTACTAATACCGGTACGTACACTGCATATAATGTTTCAGTTGAAAAAAACGGAATTGAAAAAGCAAATATTTATTCACTGAAATCCTTCGAAACAGCTTTGGATTTAGTTCTGGATTTGTTAAAATCTGTAGATGGAAATTCAAAGAGCCAAACTAAATTAAAACTCTAATATTAAAGAATAAATAATAAAAATATTTCTCTTTTATTATTGAAATTGCTCTTTAAATTTTTCGTAATTAAGAATTCTTAACCTTGAACCATCTAGTTCAATTAATCCTTTTTTTACAAAGGTATGAAGTGTTCTGGATATTGTTTCTCTCGAAGTGCCCGCCATATTTGCTATATCATGCTGGAAAGGAAGCTTCTCTATTTCAACTACTCCATTCTTTATTTTTCCGATATCATCTGCAAGCTGTAAAATTACCGTTGCTACTTTCCCTTCAGCATCCAGCATCGAAAGAGATTTAATTTTCATATCCGCAGCTCTTATACGTTGCGTTAATTCCTGTAGCAATGTAATAGATATCTCCGGATGGCTATGCAAAAGATCTAAAAAATCTTCTCTTTGAATAATAAATAATTTCGAATCTTCCATCGCAGTCACGGTAGCTGACCTTGCAAGCCCATCAATAATAGACATTTCTCCAAAGAAATCTGATTCACCAAGCATAGTTAAAATAACTTCCTTACCTTCGGCACTTACACGAGATACTTTCACCTTTCCGCACATTATGGTAAATAGGGCCGCTCCTGTTTCATGTTCAAATAAGATAACAGACTCTTTTTTAAACTCCTTATGAACTCCCAGTTTAGCAATTTTTTCTAATGTTTCATCGTTTAATTCTGAAAAGATAGGCACATATTTAAGAGATTCCTTTATTTCTTCCATTTTAACACCCCGTCAATTGTTTTTAATTGATTCTCCCATACTCTGTATATTTTCATCTTAATTTACTTTTATATTTCTAACTCCGCAAGAAGAAAAAAAAGAAGTTGTATATATTTTCATATTTCCGAATCTTCATTTAATTCCGTTGCCTCTCCATAATTAAAATGATATTTTACATTGTATTTGAACCCCCTAAAAATCTTTTCTATCGACTGGGGTAATGCTAAGAGTTGATGGATAGGAATGTCTATGTTGTTTCTTTAAAATTCTCTCGTTGGAATAAATATTTTTAGAATTTTTAATATAACCTCTGTCTGAGTCAATTTAGATACTTAACCTAAAATTTGGAGGAGTTATGGCGCGAATAAAAATTGATGAAGTTTTTGAGAAGCTTGAATCGAGCTTTCGCAATGCACTAATAAGTGCTGTTCAGGAAGTCATTCCGCAAGCTAATTTCGACATTGATGAATTGTTCCAAGCATTTAAAAGAGCAATAAGGAGAAAATGTAATATTTGGGAGACTGTGTCAGATAATTATGTAGAAATAGATTAATATAACTTAGCTGTTTCAAATTATTCAGGCAGAAATATTTTATCCTAAAGATTAAACCCACTTTACATTTGATATCAGCTCACCTGCCCCGCCAAATTTCTATTTTAAGATTGCTATTGATAAATTTAGCGTTTCCCGCCGGCTTATATAAGGCAATAAAAAAATATACTTAAACTCTTATGCTTTTATAAAAAAAAGGCACTTAGGACATTGATTTGAGCGATGAAATATCAACATCCAAGCGCCTATATTAAGAACTTATGCTCCGGGTATCCTATTTTAGTACCACCATTTTTTTTGTATCTATAAAACTGCCTGATCTAATCTGATAGTAATACACACCGCTTGAAAGATTTTCAGCATTAAATTTTACAATATGATTTCCGGAATTTCTATATTCGTTCAATAAGATTAAAATTTCATTCCCTAGTATATCATAAACTTTAATTTCAACATTCTGGCTTTTTTCAATAGTAAATGAAATGTTTGTTGATGGATTAAATGGATTCGGATAATTTTGATTTAGTGCAAAAATATAAGGGATATCATTTACGGAATTCTCCACATCTGTTTGTATATCATCCTGTCCCGGTGAACCATTAATTTCATAAGAGGCTCGCCAATTTGCCGGATCGTTCAAATCGCCTGTTGGATTAACTTCTATAGGAACTAATGAAAAGCCTTCCCCGTTAGGTTGTTCCGGCCAGGGGGTTTGATTACTATATGTTACGGAAAAAATTGTATTTCCTGTTTCTTCAAATAAGGTGATCGTCTCTCCGCCATTATCTAGCTGGGCTGAAAATTCACCAAAAGCTAAAAATCCATATCTATTGAGAAATTGCTGTTGATTCGAACATAATACAATAAATTGTGAAGGATTAATAATACTGCCTGAAGGGAAAGTAAAAGTAATTCCTTTTTCAAAAAACGCCAGCGAGAGATCAATTGGAATGGTGCCGGTATTCTTTAATTCTATAAATTCATATTCATTATCCTTTACAGTATCTAAACTCATAGGATGATAATGAATCTCGGTAATTTTAATATTTTCCTTGTATCCTTCCATATAAAGGGTGATCTCATGAAGGGCGCTCCATACCGTTCCGTTAAGAATGCGTGCTTTAATTATTCTAGGTTCATTTATTATCAATTCAATATTATCTCCGCCGTCTTGAGATGAACCGGATTTACTGCCGCCTATTGCTCTGGGATCATTTCCATCCAATGTATATTGAATACTTCCGGTTGTACCATTTGAATTCTGAAGTTTTAAAATAAATCCGGGTTCAATTTTCAGATCATTGGTTAGAATTTCCTGATCATTATTTACAAATACCGGCGGATTAATATCCGGATACAGCCCGGCATTCTTAAGCTGAGTTAATACAATATCTGATCGGTATGGAAAATAATTATCAACTATATCATCAACTGCCCGCTGCCAAAGATCTTTGGTTCCTATGGGATTTAGATATGTATCACCCCATCGTGCAGATTCGGCGATAATTGCCGTGTCAATTTCCTTTGCACGGGAAAGGAATATGGCAAGCGTTTTTTCCGGCGTCATACTTCCTTGATTAAAAAAATTCTTATATATATGATCAGAAAACCGGATTTTGTATTCTTTATTACTGGTTAATTTATAATGCAGCCACTGCGGATGAAATTTAGAAAAATCGTTTACATTCATTCCTATATCTACACGATTTTCATAAAGACCTATTCCCGGTCCTTCTCCACCGGTTGTCCGTAAAGAATGTTCGGCATCGTGTGCAAAGAATTTAAACCCATCCCTGGCATTCCTGTTATAGATACAAAAAAAGTTATTCGGGCCTGAATCTCCTCCGAATTTTGATGTCGGGCTGTCAAAGTTTCCTGCATAAAAAATAACCATCATATAATTTATTAAATTATCAACATCTACAAGAACATTATATTCTGGATTACTTGAACCGTCTTCATTTAATCCTTGCAGTTTAAAATAATTTGAATTGTTTTGAAATCCGGATACACATAAATCCCAAACCGATTTCCATGCGTCTATTACTCCATCAGTAGCTTCTACCGTATAGGGATTAGGATCTGCCCACCCGGTTACCTTAATAACATCATAGTCTTCAACATTTCCGCCAAAATAACTTGCGGCATATCGAGCCTCGGCTCTTTCCTGAGTTTGATATAACCCCCAGTAATAACCATTTAAATATAGATGGTAATACCTGCTTCTTGTATAAGGCTGCCCCATTTCTTTTTGCAGGTCACGGGAAAACACATCTCTGTTCATTGTATTATATTGGCCAAGATGGCCGGGATAACTCCATGCATAATTCTGACTGGTTCTTAAATCTATTTTATCAAATTCATCAACTCCCTCATTCCCGAAAAGAGGATATCTTAAATTTGCTTTACCATATTCACTGCGAAAGAATATTCGGAAAGCAAGTTTAGGACAATCTCCATGCCTGCTCCACCCTCCACGAATACGAATACCGGCATTTATTTGAAATCCTTCTCCATTTCCTGAATAAGCAGGCGGATTAATTAATTCAATTGAAGCCGGCCTTTCCCATTCCCTTCCATCTTCATCAGCATTCATATATATCCCGCTATCCGGATTAAACAAATTCTTTAGGTCTGTTGAAAGAGAAATAGATGGTATTGAAAGCAATGCATCGTCAATTAAATCTTGATATTTAGGATCATTTAATACCTTGAGATCCATTCCATAATCAATAGCATTTCCGTCTGATGAACCCTCTTCCGGCCAATTTGAACCCGGTTTAATATGACCCGGAGATAGTTCTTTAATTTTATTGATAAATAAATATGTTTGTGAAACCGGTAAGCTTACAGTATCACCGGGGATCAGGGTACAAGCCCGCAGAATGACACCGGCAGTTTTCGCTCGCTCTCCGTTTGTACTCTCAGGATCGATTCGAATAGTAGCCGGAGAATTCAGTATTAATGCTGTGGTTGAAGTTCGAGGATCAGAACAATCAAGGGTATATTTTATTGAAGCATTTTCTAGCTGAGTGAATACAATAACGTCAAAATTATTCTCATAAAATCCGTGTGTTACTGAAAATTCCGGAATAGGAATCGTATCAACAGTTATTTGTGATATTATAGGTGTGTTTGCTGCAATAATAAAAACGAAAAACCCCAAAATTGAAAAATTTCTCTTCATTTTTCTCCTGCATTTAATACTAAAGAATACTACAATTTTTTATAAATTTCAAAGAAATTACAATTTTAAATAACTCAAGAATCAAGCCATCTTTCCCATATTAAAAGATAAATATTTATAGGAATGTATAAGGTAACCTTTAATTTATATACAAATTGAAACATAAAACTTTATCAATTTGATTTTATGGTTCAATACTGAGAAATTTTATTTATCAGAAGGGATAATCAAAAAAAAATTAGACTCCAAAATCATCCTACTTATTAACTAAAATTTTCCGGATTATTCCAGATTATATTTTGTTAATGTAGCATTGCCTTTCTTTCCTTCATCACCAATTAATATATTATTATTTATGTCAAATGTAATGCTCTCAGGCTTCTTATGAGTCTTTTTAGACAATTTAATCCCTGATAATATTTTTCCATCTTTTGCCACTTCAATCATTGCCTTTTCTTTTGAGGAAAGAATAAAAAATGTGTCCTTTATAGGATGTCTTTCAATCGAGGAAGGAGAAAAATCAGTTATTCTAAATCTATTGTATAATTCATCAATAGAAATTATAAATCGCGGTTCCGGATTAATTTTTTTCTTAGATAAGCTGTAGGAAAATACTACCTTGGAATTTGGATATTCAGTGCCGGTATTTTCTTTACATGTAATCAACAATGAAAAAGTACCGGGGTCATAACAAAGCCCTTCCATATTATATGATGGATCTATACCTATATTTGTTTTTTTATAAGAAGAATATTGACCATTAGGCTGTTCAAAAAAACTATATAGATCTCCGTTGCTGGCGATCAAATAGAAATTGACTCCTTCAATAGCCAATCCTTCAAAATCATTTAACACTTTCTCTTTACCCAGAAAGAAATATTTCATTACCCTTCCGTTTTTCGGATCAAGCTGATAAATAAAACCTTCTTCATCATTATGCGCAAAAAGCCTTCCGTCTTTTGTGGCTGCTATGCCTGAAATTTCATTCAATTCGCTTACTAATTCAAATTGCTCGGAATTATTTATTGATAGATTATAATTATCCGTAACACCTGTTTGGTTATAAACAGGCTTTATACAAAAAAAAACAAACGTAATCAGTAAAATATTTTTAAAAATCATTTATGCTCCTTATCGGCTTTAATTTTTTATTAGTTAATATAATAATAAAGAAAATACCCTGCCTTACTTTAATTATAATAAACAAAGGCACTTAGGATATGGATATGAGTGATGAAATATCAACATCCTGGTGCCTATATAACAACCTGCACTCGGAATTCAGAACATTACTTTTCTAAACGGGAGGCTTAATGTAATTTTCTTGAGCTTTATGTCTTTATATATTGCCATATACATACCAAATTTTGGATAATTTATTGCATTTTTTGCATTGGTAAATTCTGGATTCGGTAAATATATTCTGTAAACTTTTATTGATCATGTAAGAATAATACTATAAATATTTTTTTCTCAATGTCACATTTTATGATAATCCCAATGTGCAAAAAATGAATTGAAAAATAGACCCTAATTATGAACAAGATGCTCCTTGGGATTTATCCCTACCTTGCGGTATTTGACTTATATATCTAACTTTTTACAAAATTTTTTTTCTTAATAGGAGTTGATAAAGTGAGAACATTTTATTTTATAGGCGGGCCTAAACGGGATAAAATTTTAGAGTTTTTTAATCGTCTTGAAAGCGTAGGTGGCAAACCTCCAACCTGGAAAGTCTATCCACATTCTGCTAATGATGGAAGGGCTCTCCATATTATTAAAGCTAATTCAAAACAAGAGATTCTTGACCATCTTAATAATTTTAGCGACATATATGAACACGATGAAATCATAGAAGTAACCGAAACTAATTGATACTTCTGGAAAATATCTTCTCCAGATTTTTATGATAGCTTATTTCAAGTTCGATTCTTTTATTCATACAGCTTTTAATTCAGCTGAAATCTCTTCACCAATAATTTTCTTTTTGATTGTAATTTCATAGTCGCCGCTTTCTTCAATCTTCTCTGCTTGCCCCAGATATTGTTTCCCTAACCAAATAAGCACAGTTACATTTCCTTTAATCGCTACTTCAATTTGTTTCCGTTTTAACCGTTCTTTGAGATTAGCCTTCCCTTTTAAAAGAAAAATCTCAAAATTCCGTTTAAGGGTATTTTCATCATATCCCAACGCCTCAGCAATTTCCTTATTGGTCAATCCATAAGAAGCCAGCTTTTCTATTTTCTTTTCTTCAATTACTTCTTTTTTCTTTGGTTTTCTGTCCATATTTGCA
>Ga0105106_10000940_pt1 | contig 20700 bp, 16 predicted proteins | sample PPLLaktember2015_5_FD_79109 | JGI IMG/M metagenome (GOLD analysis project Ga0105106, IMG submission 79109) | Freshwater sediment microbial communities from Prairie Pothole Lake near Jamestown, North Dakota, USA - PPLs Lake P8 Core (1) Depth... | ecosystem: Environmental > Aquatic > Freshwater >...
AGGAAGATGTGGGGGTTGTTGGCGGGCGAAGCCCGCCAACAACCCCCACATATAACCCTCTACCCCGGAAAATCCCAAAGAACCCTATTTGTTATCCTGCGGAAGGTGAGACTGAGTTCAACCGATAAAGGCCATACCGGGTTAAAACCGGATGGCTGGATCTCCGCGCTCTTTACGTCTCGGCGGTGAAAGAATGATTACTTGACCTGGAATGTGATGAAAGTCAGCAGACCGGGCTGGACTTCCACCACGCGCTCGTACAGCTTCGAATTAAACCAAAAGGAAATCTGGTACGAGCCCTCCGGCAAATTGCTGGCAGCGAAGCCCTCTTCCCACGGGCTTAAGCCCTGCATATCTCTTTCGAGATAGGTCTTCAAATACAGCTGCTTGATCAGGCGCTGCACAGATTTTTGGACAGGCTCAACCAGAACATTGGAGACCGCCTGGTACTCGCCTTGAGCATCCACCACACGCCCCGCCAGGGCGCCGGTGGGTGCGCCCTCAGCATCCGGCAGAAGCGCCAGCCAAAGCTCCGGGTTGCGAGCGGCGTCGTAGCTGTTTTCTCCCACGCGCACCTCGAAGTACAACGTGCTGCCAAACACGGAACCGGTCATGCCCACCTGACCGATCTGTTGCCCGCTTTGTACGGTCTCATCGGCTTTGACCGATATTTGAGACAGGTGGGCGTACAAGGTGTAAACCGGTTCCGCGATTCCAGGCAGAGAATGCTGCAAGATTACCAGGTTACCATACGTGTTGGGCTGCAATCCATAGGCGACCTGGATGTCATCGCCCGCCACTGCCACCACGCCGTCTGCCGCGGCCAGCACCGGGGTGCCCGTGGAATTAAGGAACTGGACTCCATGATACATCAGGCGAGTTCTTTTATTGAGGGTGCCATAACGGGAAGAGGTGTCGATGGTGTTCCTGCCATCGGGCCCAATCGGGCGTTCCAGCAGGAAGGTCCCATCTTGAATGCAAACCGCATCCGGGCAGGCATTGGATGGTTGGGAGGCTGCTTCGGCGGGCGGTGTGGGCGAAGCGGGGGCGGCCTCTGTTGGCTGGACAGGAGACGCGGGGTTTTCGGGGGCAGCCTCGGGTGATTGCGAATCGGGGGGTGAGGTGGGAGAGGCGGGCACAGACGGCCCGGTTGTGGAAACCGAGGCTTGATCTTCGGGCGCAGTCGTCGCCTGTGGGCTGCCGAACAGAGAGCAGCTAAGCGTAATCATCAAAAGCGCGCCTGCCATCAACAAGATTGAGTAGCGATAGAATCTCATGGTCGTCATTCCTCCAGTCTTGCGAACAACCTGACGATTTCGCCAGACGATAATGGATCACTAGAAGACACCCCAAATTACCATTTTTGAGACGAGTGCTAAGAAAAATCTACACCTTCGTCATTATAAGTTTTCTTGCGCGAATCCATCTTAAGGATTGGTTTTATTTTGATTAAGTACATATTTAGGACCTACGCAGTTGGTGGGAGGGATGTAAAAGGAATAACTGCCGATTTCATCGCTGCTTGCGTCGTAACTTGTCGCAGAAGATGCACGACAGCCCGGCGAAGACCAGGATCTTCGCCAGCTCAGCTTCCCCACGGAGACCGTGGGGACGAACGCAGGATTAGCGCGCGCGCGACGGTAAATCCGATATCCTGGAAATTCCTGGACCAATAGAAAATCACCCGATCCCTCGAGCGGGGCGTAGAGCTGCCAGTTCTCTGCGTAGGGACCTACCACCAGGTAATCCGGATCGGCAGCTAATGGATCGTACGAAATTGTGATGGGTTGCTTCAAGAAAGTGCGCCGGTTCAGGTCCATCTGCAGGCTGTCCGGAGGGTAATGGATCGGCTGGCGCAGCAGGAAATTCAGCTCGCTGTCATATGTTTCGACCAACGCGTCGGGGTCAACCTGGTCGTGGAAATACTCGGAGACCTGGTAAACCCCTAACTTTTCTTCGGATGGAATATATTCAACCGACTCAATTACATATCCCAAGTTCAAGATGATTAAAGTGAGGGCAACGAGCGCTTTCCAGAAACTCCCCCGGCTGTTCTGTAGCAAGGCGGGGGTGGGCCATCGGCTGAAGCTCTCGGTCCAATCGGACAGCAGTTTTGCCAGAAAACCAGCCGATAGCACAAAGATCGGGTAATAATAGCGCGCCCAACCCAGCGATCCGAAGGCATACCAGAAAGACCAGCTCCCCACCAGCATGATCAAAGAGAACTCACACCATGCGGAAGCGGAGATTTCTGCCGATTGGCGGGAACGCCGGACCCAGTGGATGGCGCACCCGATCAGGCCTAATGAGGAAAATAATCCAAACCTTATTAACCCTAATAGGCCTCCCAGGCGCACCTCCGGCACCCAGCTCCAGGCAGCGAGGCCGTACAAGCCTCCTATCGAGAAGGATCCGTTGGAGGGCCAGTCAGACACCAATCCGGTGTCAATAAAAAGGCAAATCGCAGTGGCAATTGCGGCGCCAAGGCCGGCGGTGATGGATAGCTTCACCACACGCCAGTCACGGCGCAGCGCGGCGACCAGGATCATAATTGACATGGCTGCCAGCCAAAAAGGCAGGATTTGCCTCTTGGAGATCAGCGCCAATCCCCAAAAAAGGGAGACCCAAACCAGGCTGATTCTTGACCCGCGCAGGGCCCTCAGCCAAAACCAATACCCGAGCAGCAAGTAGAAAAGCATGGGCGTTTCGCCAAGGACCTGCCGCCCAAATAAGATCGGATTATTGCGAAGGTGGGGCGCCATGAACACCAGGATCACCAAAGTGATCCATGCCGTCTTCGATCCATACATCTGCCGCGCCAGGACAAACAGCAGGGCCAGTATCCCCACCGTAAACAAGATACTGGGTAAGCGCCCTTGCAGCACACCAACCCCCAAGGAGCGAAAGCTGGCTGCCACGGGGACGGTCACACTGAAGGCATGCGCCATGGGGGAGGCCGAAACCCACTCGTCCGCAAGACGGATGGCATAGTTGCCGTGCTCAACCCAATTGCGCGCAACGACCAATGTCCAGCCTTCATCAAACCAGGGAGAAGGCACCTTATCGGCGCCAATCCCTCCCATTACCCCCAAAACAACCAAGAGGATCAAACCCAGCCAGGCGTTTTCTTTACCTTTATGGAACACCGTTACGCCTTCTCTGAAATTAACAGGATCGCAGTTGTTATGGATCGAAAACGAGCCGTGAGCATGTTCAAATAATAGCGCCTGAAAAAAAAGTAACGCCAGATTCCCAGGTAATCGAGCAGATGGAAATGCGAGCGGACCTGTTCCAGCCAGAAGGCCCGCTCTCTTCGATGTATATGACTTGGATCTTGATCCAGGCGGTCTACCAGCCAGCCCAACGGGCCATCATAAACAGGGACGGTTATCACCAGCAGTCCTCCAGGGTTGAGCAGGTCCTGTAAATTCTTCCAGACCAGATGCAGGTCTTTCATGTGCTCGATGACATCAAAACACGTAATTACGTCATAACCCTGATGCGCGGGCAACTCCCCGAGCGAGCCCTGGAACAAATCGACGCTTCCAGGCAGCCCATGGCGGGCATATTCCAGGGCATAAGTCGATATGTCACAGCCAGAGCAGGTAAAATACTGGCTGGCATGCTTAAGAAATGACCCTAAAGCACAACCGACATCCAGCAGCCGGCCTTGTTGGCGGTGTCGCAGGATTTGCCGGAGAAAAGCCCTCCATTTATAGGCCGGATTGCGCAACAGATAATCGCCTCGATAAACCTGGGAAAAATACGCTTCCTCAAAGAAGGATTGCGGCGACAAGGATTAATTTCCTTTGCTCAGGCGTTCGATTTTTTCACGCCGGGCGAGCGCCAGGGTCTCGAAGATGGTTTTACGCACGTCCATTTTGCTCTTTCCCCGTTTGTAATCATAATGCAAGATCATAGGTACTTCGGTCATGATGGCATTGAGGCGGTTCAACTTCAAGAGGATATCCACCATGCAGCTAAATCCGGACTGGCTGATGAATTGATTATCCCATTTCTGGAAGGCAAGCTGCAACACTTCTGCTCGATATGCCCGGTAACCGCAGCTGTAATCATGCACGCCCGGGATGGGTAGCAGCAACCGAAACAGCCAGCTCATGCCTAAGCTTAGCAACTGCCGGTGCCAGCTTAAGCCGATCGTACGAGCACCTGGACGGTAACGGGATGCAATCACCACATCATTTCCCTCTTCAAGAGCCATGATCATGCGCATGAGCAAGCCCGGAGTGTGCGTGTTATCCGAATCCATCGTGACAATCACATCGACCTCGGGTGATAAATGGATGGCGTGCAATAACCCCGTCTTGATCGTTTCACCCAAACCCCGGTTATGCGAATGCTGAATCAATATGAGATCGCTGCCTGCTAGAGCTTGAACACGAGCAGTGGTATGATCGGTGCTGCCATCGTCCACCACGATGATTTTCACCCCCTCTGGCAGGCGCATTCGGGCAGTCTTGCGAATCTGCTCGATGAGTAATGGTATTGAGCTTTCTTCATTGTAAGCCGGCAGAACAATCGCAATCATCTTTATTGGATCTCATATATCTGGGGCATCTATCTACCAGGCAACACACCCGCTATACGCTGGCGCAAATTCGAATTGAATCAAAAAGGAATATCATCTAATTATACCGTCGTAGTAGATTGCATGCCTGAGCGCACAGCCCGATGGGAATACAAAAAGTGGAAGTTCGGTCTACAAGGATGAATTGCGGAGCCTGGTAAAGGCAAGCCTTAACAGCCCGGCGACGATCAGGATCAAGATCAAACCCCCCAGCAGCCATTTCATCAAGGAGAAAAAGCTGGCAGCCCAGGCTACAGGGGTGAGCGCTGGCGGGTAAGCCAGGAACAGACAGGCCAGGCTGGCGTTTTCCGATAGATCCGCCAACCAAAGACCGAAGGGCAGGTAAGCCAGTTTGTGCATGGGCGCAGCGGCGGGGGCGAGGCGCCGGTAGATCAGGGCTAAGGCGACGATCAAGAGCGGATTGTAAAGCAGGGGAAAGACGAAATCGAGGGTCAGCTCGCTGACGGCGTAAAGGCGGCGCGCCTCGAGCCCAAAGCTGGGCAAGTCGCGCAGCAGCTCCTGGGGAGTATAGGCAATGCGCACGTCGAAGGTGGGCTCAGCTAAATGGGTGAGCTTTACCAGGCGTTCCTTGCGCCAGGGGAAGGCGACCAGCACCAGGGGCAGGCACAACAGGAAAAGCGCCAGCAGGGTTTTCCAGTTTATAAATCTGGATAAGATACGATTCATAAGATCCATCCGATCATAGATAATTCCCTCGCTCCCACGTGGGAACGCAGTCTGCCTGATCCCTGTCCGAGCTCTGGCGCCCCCACGCAGAGCGTGGGTGCCAGGAGGGTGAGCGGGCACCCCTTGTGTCCCTCGCTCCCACGGTCCTCCGTGGGAACGCAGTCTGCCTGATCCCTGTACGAGCTCTGGCGCCCCCACGCAGAGCGTGGGTGCCAGGAGGGTGAGCGGGCACCCTCGCGCCCCTCGCTCCCACGGTCCCCCGTGGGAACGCAGTCTGCCTGATCCCTGTCCGAGCTCTGGCGCCCCCACGCAGAGCGTGGGTGCCAGGAGGGTGAGCGGGCCCCCCTTGTGTCCCTCGCTCCCACGGTCCTCCGTGGGAGCGCAATCGCTCACTCCATGATAACCACCGGTATTAATCCAGCCGAACCACCATAATCCCTGGCGCTCGAGTATTGCCAGTCCTCCGGTTCATCCACATATCCCCGCTGTACAGGATTCTGATGGATATATTCAACCTTCTGACTCATCATCACCTCGTCCTTAATGCGCTGAGGGTGAGATCCCTCTTGCCAGAACTGGTGAGGTCGGTCTGTTTTGTGCTGAAGTTTAAGGCTTCTAAGCTGTTCCAATAAATCCTGCATGTGCCTATCCAGGTAAAAAGCAATGCATCGCCGGGCAGTGAAAGATTTGAAGTTCGCCATCTCCTTGGATAAATTTTCAGCGGAAGCGATCAGGTGGATGTGATTTTTCATGATCACGTAGGCATATAAGGTCATGCGTTGGTGACTGATAAGGAACTTCAGCGCATCCACCAGGATATCGGCAATATGAGGGTCACTAAAGAGTGGCAGCCATCCGACTGTGGTTGAGGTGAGGAAGTAGGGAACGGTATCTTCGGGCAGGAACTTGTATCTAGTTCTGGTCATGGTCGGAGATGGTGCTATATCAGAGTGTCAGGTGAGGGCACCCTCGCGTCCCTCGTTCCCTTCCCTCGCTAGCACGGTCCTCCGTGGGAGAGCTGGCGCACCCATGTAGAGCGTGAGTGCCAGGAGGGTGAGCGGGCCTCCCTTGTGTCCCTCGCTCCCACGGTCCCCGTGTGAACCCAAGGTATGCACGCGCCTTCCGTCAAACCTCGTGGCAAGCCACCCAGTGTCCCGCCGAGATCTCGCGCCACTCGGGAGTGACCTTTGCGCAATGCGCCTTGACAATTGGGCAGCGAGGGTGGAAGCGGCAGCCGGAGGGTGGGTTGATGGGGCTGGGCACGTCCCCGGGCAGGATGATGCGCTGGCGGGCGCGGCTCTTCTTCGGGTCCGGGATGGGCACTGCCGAGAGCAGCGCCTGGGTATAGGGATGCAGCGGATTTTCGTAGAGCTCGTTTCGCTCGGCGAGCTCCACGATCACCCCCAGGTACATCACCGCCACGCGGTCGCAGATATGGCGCACCATGCTCAAATCGTGGGCGATGAACAGGAAAGTCAGATTAAACCCATCCTGCAGATCTTCCATCAAGTTGACGACCTGCGCCTGGATGGAGACATCCAGAGCGGAGATCGGCTCATCGCAAACGATGAAATCCGGGTCAGAGGCCAGGGCGCGCGCCACCCCGATACGCTGACGTTGTCCGCCGGAGAATTCATGCGGAAAGCGATTGATCAACCGCGGGCTGAGCCCCACCAGCAGCATCAGCTCATGGACACGCTCCCTGCGGGCTTTATCATCAGCCAGCAGCTTGTGCACCCGCAGCGGCTCGCCAATGATGGCGCTCACCGTCCAGCGCGGGTTGAGCGAGGCATAGGGATCCTGGAAGATGATCTGCGCTTTGCGGCGCAGGGCTTGCAGCTCTTCCCTGCTGATCCCACCGACCTGGATTCCGGAAATGGTCACGGAGCCGGCGGTGATGGGATACAGGCCTAAAATGGTGCGCCCGGCGGTGGTTTTACCGCAGCCGCTCTCGCCCACCAGGCCAAGCGTTTCACCGCGCTGGATATCAAACGAAATACCATCGACCGCCTTGACCGAGCCGACTTCTCGCTCGAAAACGAGGCCCTGCCTGACCGGAAAATACTTTTTCAGGTCACGCACCTGTACCAAAGGCTGAGCTTCTGGCGATGGTGTGGGTGGGGCATCTGTCAACGGATATCTCCTCAGCCTACACGCGCGGCTTATTGCTGGTCACATCCATCCAGCAGGCGGCTTGATGGTTTGGACCGACCTGGATCAAGGGCGGCATTTCGACCCGGCAGCGGTCGAAGACCAATTCGCAGCGCGCTGCAAAGGGGCAGCCCTTGGGCTCCACCAGCAAGTTGGGCGGCGCGCCGGGGATGGATAGCAGGCGTTTATCCCGGCGGCGGTCGATGCGCGGCAGGGCTGCCAGCAGCGCGATAGTGTAGGGGTGGCGTGGGTCTTCATACAGATCGTCTACCAGCGCTTCTTCGACGATATAACCGGCATACATCACCAGCACCCGCTCGGCAATTTCAGCCACCACACCCAGGTCGTGGGTGATCCAGATCACCGCCATGCTTAAATTTTCACGGATACGCTGAACCAGCTCGACGATCTGGGCCTGGATGGTCACATCCAGGGCCGTGGTCGGTTCATCGGCGATCAGGATGCTCGGCACACAGGCCAAAGCCATGGCGATCATGGCGCGCTGGCGCTGGCCTCCGGAGAACTGGTGCGGGTAATCGCCTAATCGGTGCGCAGGGTCAGGAATGCCCACCTGGTCGAGCAATTCGATCGCCCGGGCGCGGGCCTGTCGGTTGTCCATCCCCATGTGCACCCTGAGCGGCTCGCACAGCTGACGACCGATCGTCAACACTGGATTGAGGGAGGTCATCGGATCCTGGAAGACCATGGCGATTTCCTTGCCGCGTACATGCTCCATCTCCCTTTCGGTAATTTGAAGCAAATCGCGCCCATGGTACAGCACCTGCCCGCTGGCGATTTCAGCAGGCGGGATGGATAGCAGGCGCAGCACAGACAGCATGGTCACAGATTTTCCGCAGCCACTCTCGCCTACCACTGCCATAGTTTTACCGGGCTCCAGCCAAAATGAAATGCCGTTTACGGCATGGACGGTGCCCTCGGCGATGCGAAAGCGAGTGCGCAGGTCGTTGACTTCGAGGATGTGGTCTGCCATCGTGTTTTTCCAGCTATACCGAGCGGCTGTGGGGGTCGATGGCGTCCCGCAGCCCATCGCCCAAGAAGTTGATACTCAGCACCGTCAGAGCAATCAGAACGCCGGGAAAAAACCATAGCCACCAGGCAGATTCGACGTAGTTGTATGCGCCTTCCAGCATATTACCCCAGGTGGCTGTGGGAGGGCGCACCCCCAGCCCCAGGAAGCTGATATAAGCCTCGAGCGTGATCGCGGCTGCTACGCTCAGCGTGGCGGCTACAATGATGGGGGCGATGCTGTTGGGCAGAATATGGAGCAGGATGATATCACGGGTGGAAGTTCCGGTTGCCCGTGCAGCCAGGATAAAATCGTTCTCTTTGATCGAGAGGAATTGCGACCGGACAATGCGCGCCAGATAAGGCCAACTGGTTACACCAATGACGAAAATAATGACCAGGACGCTGCCGCTGAATGTGCGGCCCAACAGCTCGATATTGGGGATCGATTGGGCGAAATACTTGGCCATCACCAGCAGCAAGAAAATCTGAGGGATAACCAGCACTGCCTCAGTCAGGCGCATCAGGATACTATCCAGTATGCCGCCGAAATAGCCAGCCAGGGCCCCAATCGTGACTCCGATAATCAGCTCGACAAGCATGGCGGTCAGGCCGATGATAATAGAAATCTGCCCACCATAGATGGTGCGCGCCAGGATATCGCGTCCGATGGTGTCCGTGCCGAAGAGATGCTCGCGCGAGGGCGCCTGAAGGCGCGAGCCAGTTTCGACAAAATTGGCGTCGGCTTCGCTGAAAACGAGCATGCCGCCAAAGGCGTATAGGATCATGAGAATCAAGGTCACCGAGCCGAAGATCGCCATCTTGTGCCGCCGGAAGCGGCGCCAGGCGAGCTGCCTGAGGCTGAGGGGCGGCGTTTCCAGTTCGTCGGGGAGGAGCTGGACAATACCGGATGCAGGCTTGCCGGGTTGTGCTGTACTACTCTCCATAGCGATGATCCTGACGCAAAGATTTCAACTTGTGATTCATAATGAGCATCAGATTGGGTTCACCTGCCCGCTATTCGGGTTATTTGTAGCGGATTCTGGGGTCCAACCAGCCATAGGCAACGTCGGCGATGATCTGGAAGACGATCACCGCCACGGCGATCATCATCAAGATGCCCATCACTACCGGTGTGTCGGACCTCGAAACGTGATCCAGAAACAACCGGCCCGTGCCAGGCCAGCCGAAGATGCGCTCGGTGACGATCGCCCCGCCCAGTAAAAAGGGCAAATCCAGGGCGATGATGGTGACAATCGGCAGAGAAGCATTCTTCAAGGCGTGGATGTAAACTACTTCCTGGCGGGGCAGCCCCTTGGCCCTGGCAGTGCGCACGTAGTCCTGCCCCAGGGCTTCCAGCATGGTGCTACGGATGTAGCGGCTGTAGCCAGCGATGAAGCCGAAGGACAGCGTCGCCACTGGCAGGACCATGTGCCAGATGAGCTGACCGGTCGTTTGACCGACTTCTGGGTCAAACATACCGACCGTGGGCAGGTAAGGTAAGCCCCATTTTTTAAAATTTACCGCAAAGATGTACATCGTCAACAGGGCAAAGAAGAACACCGGCATGGAATACAAGATAAAGGTAAACGTCGTGACTATGTTGTCCATGGCTGTGTATTGGTGCAAGGCCGAGTAAACTCCGATCAACAGCGCAGCGATCAGGATCACGGCTTCTGCGGTGAGCATCAACAGCAGCGTGTTGGGCAGGCGCTCGCCAATCACCTCCGTGACCGGTTTGCGGTTGACCAGCGAGACGCCCCAATCGCCGCGCAGCACGCCTTTGCGCACCCCGGGGGTCTCAGCCACGCCATCGCCATCCATATCGGTCTTCGCCCAGTCATTGCCCACCAGCCAGTAAACATACTGCATCAAAATGGGTTTATCCAGGCCGAGCTGGCGCGCCAGGCGCAGGCGGTCTTCACTGCGGGTCACCTTACGTCCGCCCATGGTCGCCAGGGGATCGCCCATGTTCTGCATCAGGACGAACAAAATCAGGCTGATGAGGAACAACAGCGGGATGGCTTGCAGCAGGCGTCGGAGTATGTAGCGAGTCATGTTGGGCTCTTGGGGTTGGCGTGCAGGCGCTATCGCCTGCACGCCAACTGGAGAATGCGATTATTGGGCCATGTCCCATTCGGAAATATTGAAGAACGGGGTGGCGCCGGAGATCTTCACATTCAACAGGCGATCGCTGAAACCGAAGAGATCCGGATCCTCCCACAGGCCCAACCACAAAACATTGTCATAGATATAGCTGGTAATCTGGTAGAGGGTCTGCTGGCGGGTTGCAAAGTCCACCTGGGTTTCCTGCACGGCGAACAGCGCTTCCAGCTCTTCATCGCACAGGCCAGTGCCGTTCACGCCGGCAGGATTCTCATCCGAGGGGATCTCCGAGCAACGCCAGACGTAGGTATTGGGGTCTGGGAAATCGGGCGAATCGGAGTATTCGATGATATCCAGAGAGAAGTTGGCCGACGGGCCATCTTCTGCATAGCTGGCGAAGAAGATATCCGAGTCGAAGCTCTGCAGGTCGAGAGTGATGCCCACCTGAGCCAGGTCTTGCTGGGCTACCGCCTGGGTATCCTGGCGGACCTCACGGCTGGTGGTGCCGTACTTCAGCACCAGCTCAACGCCGTCTTTGTCACGGGTGCCATCGCCGTTGCTATCCACCCAACCGGCCTCGTCCAGCAAGGCATTGGCTGCATCTGGATCGTAAGGCCAGGGCTCAATGCTCGGATCGACCCAGGGAGAGTTATCCCAATCGGTTGCTGCCACGCCTGTGCGCCCGAGCAGTAAATCTTGCACAAGCTTCTCGCGGTTGAAGGCCTGGGCGATGGCCTGGCGCACTTTTACATCCTTGAGCGCGGGGTGACCCTTTTCGGGATGCTGGTTGAAGTACCAGCCTTCGTTGTAGCCGGAGAAGGAGTTCATGATCTTGATGCCGGCGGCTTCGAGCTGGGGCAGGTCACTGTACGCGAAGAAGGTGCCCACATCCCCGTCGCCTGCCACCAGGGCGGCAATCATAGAAGCGTCGTCCGGCACGAAGCGGAAGAAGAGCTCATCCAGCTTGGGCCTGCCCAACCAGAAATTCTCATTGGCCACGAAGCGGGTGAAGCTGCCCGATTCCCATTCATCGAATACGAACGGACCACAGCCCACTGTGGGTTGTTTATTCCACTCAGCAGTGTCGATGGTGCCATCCGCTTCGAAGGCAGGCTGAAGAATGTGAGCGGGTACGATGCTGATGCCAGCAAGCCCGCTGAACAATTGAGCCAGCCAGGGCGCATAAGGCTCCGCAAAGGTGACGACCACGGTGCGCTCGTCGGGGGTTTCGAGGGTCTCAACCAGGTCATACGGACTGCGTGAAGCCACGGCATTACTATCTGCCATGAGCATATCGTAGGTGAACTTGAAATCCGCCGAGGTGATCGGCGTGCTGTCCGACCATACAATATCATCGCGCAGCTTCAGGGTGATCGTTCTGCCGTCTTCAGAAATGCCCCCATTGTCCAGCGACGGGATTTCTGTCACCAAATTGGGCACCGGGTTGTTCTGATCATCGAACCACCAGGCCTGGCACATGTAGATCGGGAACAGCACCGAAACGAACCACATGTTGGTGTACAGGGGATTGAGGGTATCGAATTCTTGCGTCCAGATGAAGGTCACCACTTTGCGTTCGGCGGACGCAGGGGGTTCTGTTTCAGCAGGCTGTTCCACTGGCGGCGCCTGGGTGGCAGCTGCTTCGGGGGGTGGCGCTTCCGTTAGCTGCGTGGAGGCTGTAGGGGCGCAGGCAGCCAACAGCATGCTGGCAATAACCAGCAGCGAGAGCCACTTTAGAATGTGTTGCTTTTTCAACATAGAATTCTCCTCCTTGCTAAAAGATCTAGAATGGAACAACTTTGTTTGGCGTAGGGGAAGTTTCTCCCCATTTGGTTGTCCATGGCTGATCCGCTCGGTAAACACCTCCTTGCTAGACTACCTGTCTATCACTCTTTTTGTTGGATTCACAATTCTGGCACTGCCAGTCATTACGGCTGAGAATTATTTATTTAGGACCTACGCAGTTGGAGGAGTTTTGGGGGTGTTTGGGCGGGCGTAGCCCGCCCAAACACCCCTTATTTTCCCCTGAACTGCGTAACTTCTTTTATTATTATATATGCAATACGCCAAAGCGTAACGAAAAGATCGAATAGATTTCAATACGAATAATGCGACGGTCTGTATGGGATTGCGCGCACCGGCAGTGATTTATCGGCGCCCGGCGCAATGCGATAATTACTCAATTTCCTGCTTACCTAAAGCTCCCGTCAGCAGTTCGACCAGGCGGGAAAGCTCTTGAGGGGAAAGCGATGTGGGGGAATAGTCCACCTCGATAGATCGTTCTCCCGCCTGGGTCTTGATTTTCACCCGGCGGTTTTCGCCCCTCAGAGTCCATGATTGCAGGTATTCAACCAGCTTGGTCAGGAAAGACGGTAATACCACCAAGGCCAGTGAGCCCAAGGTGACAGCCTCGGCTGATTTCGTCCCGCCGGGCGTAGCTTTGCTGTGGACCAGCTCCACGGCGCTCACGCCCAGTTCCAGCAACTCATCGCGCAGGTTACGCGTCTGCATATCCAGCGCATCCTCTCCAATTTCCTCGCCTGCATCGATCTCGAGAATCAAGCGCATTTCCTGATTGTGTGATTCCATGGTTGGCTCCATAAAAACAGGTGATACGATAACTGAGTTGGATCGTTCACACTTCCTCTGCCACGACAGGCAGGCTGAATCCGATGAAACTTACCGGCACGCCGGGTGTTCGTCTGCCTACTCGATTAAACCAAAACTCAAATCATCGATGTAGCCGTAGTTGGTTGTGTTTGCGTAGTGTAATAAGTGCACGAATGCGTCTGTGATCCTGTTCGTGTTTCCAGTGTTCTCGGGTTTGAGGGTCCCCAGGGGTTGCTCATCCATAAAATAATCGAACACCACAGGGTCAAGCTCTGATAACTCGATGCGAACCCTATGCCATGTGCCCGGGGTAATTACCTTGCACGGCAGCGTCTGCTGCTTATTCGCGACGAAGGTCCAGCAACAAATCTGGTCAGTAGACCAAGCTTGAACCTGGCACTCCGCGTACCCACTATTCAACCCTAAAAATACTCCCAGATGAGCTCCATAAGAAGATACATCCACCATTAACTGGGCTTCAATAAAATGGAGATCAGTGAGTGGAAGCTCATTTACCTCATTCACATGGAAACTAACCCCACTATCTTTAGTTTTTGGACCTTCAGTGCTCAGTTCCATGATTCCATCTTTCTGTGCGATGGTGAAGGCGGAGTCACTTTTATCTACATACCACAGGATTGGGTTATACCCACCTTCATAAGCGGGGTTAGTAAAGTCATCGTAAATTGGGAACACAATCCCTGAGGTAGCGGTAGAGGCCGGTGCGCGCGTCCTGGTTGCCTGCGCCTTGCTTGTGGAAGTGGGGCGCGGGGTGCGGGTCGGGGCGGATTCGCCGGGGGCGCCTGCCTGATCCGAATCCGGGGTGAAACGTAAGTTGTTTGCCTGAGTCGGTTTACTGGTGGCAGGCGCTGCTGCCGCGGGTAAACCCGCCCCATCCTGCTGGGCCAGGCGTTTGCTCCATTCAGGATAGTTAAAGATCAGAAACAAAGCGATCACGCCCACCAGGCCCAGAGCGCCGATCGCCCAGCGTGGCAGCTGGCGTTTTGGAGCGCCCACCTGGGTGAGTTCCATGAGCTTCTTTTTGGCGGTTGTCTGCACTTTGTGCCGGTCGGGGTACGCTGGGTCGAGGGCCAGCACCTGCCCCCACTGTTCCAGGGCCTGTTGGTATTTACCCGCGTTCAGGAGCTGCACAGCCTGGGCATAGCTCGCCGAAAGCTCGATCTGGCGCCGGGCTTCGGCCTGTTCGCGCTCGATTTCGGCTCTTGCTTGCGCTTCAATCCCTTCCGGATCGGGGAATTGAGCGTCCAGCTCCTGGATTACCTGAATTTTTTCCAATGCCTGTGACCACTGCCTGGCGTGTGCCAGTATCGAGGCTTGCTCATACAGGTTGGCGATGTACTCGGAGCGTTGTTGGTTGGCTCGCTGCTGGGCAATACTCGCCTCAACCTTTGCCAGCAGCCGGTCGGCTCCCTGGTAGCCGGCTTCCATCTTTTCTAGATCCACCAACAGCTCCTGGGCTTTTTCCCAACTGCTGGTATCCATGGCGCGCAAGGCGCGCTGGTACAGGCTGTCCATGGTCTGGCGACACTCGACCTCGGCGACTTTCTCCTGGGCAGCGAGCAACAATCCATCCGGGTCGGGATAATCGGGCTGCAGCTGGGCAATTTTGGAGAAAACATTGACTACCGCCTGCCATTTCCCCGCTTGAAAAAGCTGTTTCGCCTCCTGGTACAACTTCAATAGCTGCAGGGCGCGTTGGGCCTTTTCCAGGCGAGGGGCGCTGTCTTTGTAGGCAGGCGCCGTCGAGAGCAGCTCTTCCAGCCGGGCGATCGCCTGCGACCATTCTCCGGCAGCCTCGGCTGCCACTGCCTGGTTGTACAGGGCTAGCAGGCGCTTGTTTCGCCTGGACATCTCCAATTTGTTGACCGCGTCCAGATAATCGCCGCGCAGCTCGATGAGGGCTTCGAAGCATCGCACCGCTTTATCCCAATCCTCTAGCCAATAGGCGCTCAAGCCTTCGTTGTAGATCTGCTCAAGTCGTTGCTCTTGATCTTGATCGAGATCGGGTATTTTGATCCGCAGGCTGCTTAACTTTGCGGGTGACGGTGCTCTGGCGAGCACGATCTCGCCTTGCTCTTTGTAAGACCATTTCCCCGGCGTCTGTTTGGGGGTTTGTCGGATCACCTGTTCATAAACGTAGTCATACAGCTCGTCGACTGTAATCCGCCCGTCAGCATCCAGATCCGCTTTGCCGGTCTTAATCCCCTCAAGCAAATAATGGGTGAACAGCGAGTTCTCTGCCCGCCCGATCACCTGCTCACCTTCCCAGGCAAACTGGGTGGCATCGCTGGCGGTCAGGACCACGCGCCCGTAGCCGGTGCCTTCAAAGACGGTCGCCGTGCCCACGGATGAGCCGATCTGGCCCTTGGCGCCCCGGGCGAACGCGCCGCTGTGACAACAATCCAAAATCAATACCTGGCGCTGGGAGTAGCTGGTATTCATCTCGGTTGTAATGTAACTGGCAGGGATTGCTGTGCCGCTGAGCAGCTTGCTGTCCGTATCCCTGACCGCCAGGAACAGTTGGCCCTGGTCGTCCAGCACGCCATGACCGGAAAAATATAGCAGTAATAAATCTTCGCGGGCTTTCTTGGAAAAGAAACTGGCAATCGCTCGCCGGATTGTATGAGAGGACATGTTGACCATTACCTTAACGTCATCAAATCCTCCCCGTTCCAGATCTAGCAGCAGCTCTCCCAACGCGCCGACATCCGCATCAGGGGTTAATAAGCGCGAGAGCGTGCCATCCAGATAGACGCTGTTGCCAATGATTAAAGCCAGGCGTTGAGCCATCTCTGCCCATCCTTCAAAAAGAGCACTCGCAGGGCAACGCTAAAATTGTATTCCGGCTGTTAGCAGCTATGTTTTGCGAGTAGAACCTCTCCCATGACCCCACCAACCTGAAAACAGTTACCAAAGGTAAAGATTAATTTTCATTATACAGGTTTATGATTTAGATTCAATCGCTAATTTAAAGGGATCAGTGGGAGTCGCCGTGGTGACGGGAAGATGTGGGGGTTGTTGGTGGGCGAAGCCCGCCAACAACCCCCACATATAACCCTCTACCTCGGAAAATCCCAAAGAACCATTTAAAGTGTACTGGTGATGGTAAGACGAAATTGCTCTCAAATTCGATGGACTGACGCGGCGTATCCAGCCCTTATCCCTCTTCGACCAAACCGGCGATTTTCAATGCGTAGGCGACCTTGGTATCCAGGTCCGCCAGGCGGGCGAGCGTGATGCGCTGGGCCATCGGCGACCCGGCGCCGTGCAGGGATTCGACCAGGTAGCCCACCCCACCCGCCCCCAGCGTGAGATTCTCGATCAGCCGCAGCAGGCGTTGCCGCCACTCTACGGGGTATTCAGCAGACCCCACCAGATATTTTTGCAGCAGGGGTCCGATCTCTGGATGGTTGAAGTCTTTCTCGGAAGGCAGCGTAACCAGCAAACCGCCGGCAATATCCTGGGCGATTCGGGCAATCTCATAAGGAAAGCGCGTGACGTTCAGCTTGGTGACATTGGCAAGGAGTACATCGATCTGATAGGTTCCGGAAGGCGTGCGCCTGCCCTCATAAGAGGTCGCCAACCCGCAGGCGTACAAGGTTTCATTCAGATAGACCATCTCGACCAGCTTATCCCGGATGTGGGCCGCCTGTTGGGTGCCCTGCACCCGGGCAATGGCCTGCACTGCGCCAATGAGCACGTCGCCCACGCCCACCTTGCACCCGCCGTAGCTTGTCCGGTGGTGCGCGGCAAATAGCTCTACCAGGTCGCCCGCATAAGAATGCTCACGGCACATAAAGACCCATTCCCAGGGCACAAAAACATCCTGGAAGAGGATCACCGCTTCATGTCCGCCGAACTGGGAATTGCCCACATCGATGCTGCCGCCTTCTAGTTTTCGAGTGTCGCTCGCTTGGCGACCCACCACGTAGACGATCCCGTGCGCATCCGCCGGAACGGCGCAGGCCACGGCATAATCCCGATCGGCTTCTTTCAGGCTGCGGGTGGGCATCACCAGGATTTCATGTGAGCTGAGTGCCCCGGTCTGGTGTACCTTGGCGCCGCGGATAAAAATCCCATCTTTGTTCTCGTCCACAATGCGTACATGCAAATCCGGATCCGCCTGCTGGGATGGAGACAATCTCCGGTCACCTTTGGGGTCGGTCATGGCGCCATCCACCACCAGGTTATCTTCCTGCACATGGGCAAGATACGCCCGGAAGCGCCGGTTGTACGGTGTGCCCAATTCCTGTTCCATCTGGTAGGTGACCACGTCCAGGGCATTGAAGCTATCCATCCCCACGCAGCGCTGGAAACAGCAGGCTGTACACTGGCCCAGCAGGCGCTGCATCTTGACTTTGTTGACCAAATCTTGCGTGCTCTGGTGCAGGTGGGTAAAACGGTTGACGCGCCTGCTTGTCAGGCTGGATTCCGCCGTCATCAGCTCGACATGCGCAGGGTCATTGGCAAGCTCATACGTCATGGCTACTGCGTTCAAGGATGGGCGGATCATGGGATGGTCAACGGAATTCTCAATCTCCTCCCCAAACATGAAAATGCGCTTCTTCATCCCCCGCAGGCTTTCCAGGTATTCTTCTGGAGTTGTGATCTTCGCATTGGATGGCATTGCCCAGCACCTCTCTACGTTTGGTGTTAGCGTTGGATGAAGGGTATGTAGATTTTATTCACCTGGCTGATGCCGGTTCCCTTGATCGCGAATGTGTAGGGACTCTCGTCACTATCGTCATTGGCGATGCTGACAACGGCATTTCGCAGCCCCAAACTGCTGGGGTCAAAGGTAATGGTGAAAGTGGTGGCTTCGCCAGGGGCAACGGGTGTTTGGGGTTGCAGCAGGACGCTAAAATCAGCCGCATGGGTACCGGTGATCGTCACCATTGGCTCGCCGCTCAGCGTTAAGGTGAGGCTGCCCGTATTCTGAACTGTAAAGGTGTGCTCGACCTTCCCGCCCGTGATGCTGGCAACGCCAAAATCGGTGCCATCCCAGTAACCAGGCAGCGTGTCCCCATTGAATATGGAGAAATCGTTACCCAGCACATCAATCTCCTGCGGCAGGATCGCACTATATTCCCAGGCGCCCCGATCGACAACTGCGTGCGTGTCGCCATCCCCATCCCACAGGCGCAGCTTCTTGTCCAGATCCTGCGGGCCAATGTTAGCTGCAGAGGGGTCGCCCGTATCCACGCCGGGTGAGCCGGCTTTCAACCGGTAATCCCCTGACACGGGATCGACAAACTCGGGTGATTGGTAGTTATTGCCATCGCTGCCGGTAAAGCGCGCATCGTTCAGGATGGAATAGGCTACCCTGTCAGGAACCAGGGAGCCGCGTATGGCGTCATCGAAGTTGTTCCCCCACAGAATCGTGTCGGATACGGTCACACCGCTGATGATGTTGCCAAGATATTGGCTGTTGATGTTGAGCCCGCCAGCCCAAGCAGTGCCGATACCGTTGTTCACCAGGGTCAGGTTGGAAATCGCGACTCCGCGAATGGTATTATTCGGGCTATAGTTATCCTCCCCATGCAGAAGCACGCCGGCGCCGCTGGAATTGGCAACCAGAGTGTTGCGTATGACCGTGTTTTCGATCAGGTTATGGTGGGCGCCATTGTCCCCAGCGATCAGCATAATACCGTTGGCGGCGCATGAGGTTATGTTGTTGCGGTCGATCACGATCTCGGAGATCGTGTTGTTGTAGGCATCACCCGCATTTGCGCCCCCGATTTGGATGCCCCCGCCAGTAAGCACATTGTCCGTGATGATCATATTTTCCACCCGGTTGCCGGTGGATTCCCATCCGGTTCCGCCCACACTGACAATCTCGATGGTTACCGGCGAGACATCCATGTGGTTATTTGCGATCACCACATCCCGAATGGTGTTGTCATTGCAACCCTCTCGGTTTGCCGCGTCGAGCAATATGGCGTCATTGCTAATCTGGTTGCCCTGGATCACCACATCGCTGACGGTGTTACGCGAGGTTCCACTATGAAAGCCCCCTGCGGCGCGGATCGCGACCCCGCCGGTGATGGTATTAGAGATGAGGGACACATGGGAGATTTCGTTGTCCGAACCTCCGCCCCATCCAGCTTCGATATTCACGCCCGAGGAATCGTCCAGAATGGTGTTCCCGACGATCTCTATGCCCCGGATCGAGCCGTAATCGACATTCTCGAGGACAATATCAATGGCGCCTTTATACCCAGTATCGGTGATCCTGTTATTGCGGATCATGATGTCTTCAAATACTTTGAATTCTGGCTCCTCGACGTTATTCGTAATACGGATGCCGCCCCAACCAAAGTAGCGTAAGATCAATCCCTCAATGAGCACATGAGATGCTGCCCAAATCCAAATCCCATTGCCATCAGCGTTATTGCCAATCAGGGTGATATCGGGGTCCCCGTCGTCATCCAGGTCACCGTCAATGGTCACATTATCTGCGAGGATGGCGCTGTTGAAACCCTGGCTCGTATCGATAATCGCTCCGCTCAAGGATGGATCGAACGTAATCCTGACGGATTGATCGTATGGTCCTCCCACCGAATGGACAGCTTCGGCGTAAGAAATGCCATCCGGTCCAGGGTCTGTTAATAGCCCGAGCGGATCCCCATGCGGGGCATTTTCTTCCATGTTGGTGTTCGTTACAATCAAAGTAAGGACCGTGTTCTCAATGGGTGATTGGGTATTCGTCCAGCCAGGACTGTACAGGCCAAGATTCATTACAAGAAGGCCGAAAAAAACCATGACCCGCAACAGCTTGAACGCTGTATTGGAAAACCACTTCCTGTTCATCTTATTCCTCCCCAGGAAAAACTTGAAGATCACTTACTTCACTTTAAAAGAACGTATCTACGGCCCGTTGTTATCCTCCAATATAATGTTCGCGATTGGGATGCAAATCCCGCCAGGAGTCAGTTTCAGTATATAAAATAATCACCCCCAATGCAACATTCCGGGGCATGTATTTTCGGCATAAAAATACCCCCAGCGCCGCATCAGCACCCCTGAGCGGATCCAGGCAGCCTGGTTCGTTTGTTCCCACGGTCCCTGTGGGAATGAATATGGGTGACCACCATCTCAAGCCGTTAAAGGAGGCTGCGCGCGCCTTCCAGGATGGCATCTAGCTTGCGCTCCTGGACTGCTTCGAGCGGGGGGACCTGATGGCTGGCAAGGATCTTTTCCGCTTCGGCCTGCGACCGCCCGGCAAGGTCAACCCTGCCGCCGGTCTCCCAGGATTCCCAGGCGCCGCGCTCTGCCATGCGCGAAAGATTCACCTCGCCCGCTTTGAGATATTTCATGGTGTGTTTCTGGCCTAAATAATTGCGCGTGCCGTCCATCACCGCGGCAACCACGGACACACCCAGCCGTTCCTCATCGATCTCCAGGCCGCGCCGCAAGCGGTTGACCGAGCCGGCAAACTCGTTATCCACCACCATCTGGGCGTAAGAGCCGCTCACGCCGGCCTCCATCTCGCTAATGCCGGAGAGCTCATC
>Ga0105106_10000941_pt1 | contig 20691 bp, 15 predicted proteins | sample PPLLaktember2015_5_FD_79109 | JGI IMG/M metagenome (GOLD analysis project Ga0105106, IMG submission 79109) | Freshwater sediment microbial communities from Prairie Pothole Lake near Jamestown, North Dakota, USA - PPLs Lake P8 Core (1) Depth... | ecosystem: Environmental > Aquatic > Freshwater >...
CCAGCCGTCCCGTTCGGACCAGTGAATGGCCTGCTTGCTGGCAGTCAGCAGGCGCAGCGGCTGGAGCTCGATGTAGGTGTTCGAGCGCTCGGCCACTACCGTGCGCGGCTCGCCGGTGAGCGTGTCGGCTTCGACGACGTCGATGCGCTTCAGGTCGCGGCTCGTGCGGTTGAAGTAGATCTTGTCGCTCGTCGGCGTGATCCACCGCGACACCGTTTCCTGACGCTCGCGCTGGATGTTGGTGATCGGCGCTGTCGCGAGCGCCATCTGCTGGTCCTTGAACGCCTCGGTCTGCAGCTTGATGCCCTTCTTCGCCGCGATGTCGAACACGTGCAGTTCGGACTGCGGCTGGTTCTCCTCGCCGGGCATGCCGTACTTGTAGGTCTCGAGGCGCGGGCGCGGATTGGCGAGCGAGTTGATCACCCAGAGGTCGGCCACCTTCCGCGAGTCGGTGCGATTGGCCGAGAACTTCTTGTGGTCCTGCGCCCACGACAGACCGACCGCCCTGGTGCGCGGGCCGAACTTCTTGTCCAGCTCGCTCTGGGCGGCGCCTTCGCGCTCACCGCCCTGCTGCTGGGTGTCGCCGTCCTGCTGCTGTTCCTGCTGCTGCTGCCCCTGACCGCCCTGGCTGTTGGCCGCGAAGCCGTAGTAGCGCTCGCCGTCGGTCGTGAGCTGCGTCTCCTGAATCGCCGGGTCGTCCGCCTTCTTCTTCGCCAGCTCGAAGTTCTTGGCGTCCATCATGAAGAGGTTGTGGCCGCGTGCGAAGATGATCGTCTGCTTGTCGGGCGAGACCTGGGCCCAGTTCGGCGTGGGCGTTTCTGGCTCGTACTTGTCATTCAGCACGACGGTGCCCGTCGCGACCTCGTACTCGAGCCACCACTGCCGGGTCTGATTGGCGCCGGCTCCGCCCGCGCGGCCCGTCTGCGCCTGCTGCCCGCCTCGACCGCCACCGCCCCCGCCACCACCACGGCCGCCGCGGCCGCCGCCACCCTGAAGCTGCCCCTGCTCGGTCTGGGTCGTGCCGACGAGCTCCTCGCCCGTCGCGCTTTCGACCCGTGAGTCGCGCGGAAGCGTGACGCTGAAGCGGACCTTGGCGTCGTTATCGAAGAACCTGATCGTGCCGATCGGCAGGTGCTGCGCGTCGTAGGGCGTGCGGAGGATCCGCGTAAGCTGGGCCGCCATCTTCGCGTTGTCCCAGAGCGGCGTCCTGGTCTTCTTCACCGGGTCGACCACCCACCACTTCTTGCCGGCGGGCGTCTCGTACTCGTACCAGAATCTGTCGCTGAATTCGAGCCACCGCGGCGTCACCGCCGTGGAGAACAGGTACTTGCCCACCTTGGCCGACGTCCAGCGGGAGGCCAGATCGTAATTGGCGGGCGGAAGGGCCCGGTTGTTCGCCTCTTCGGCCGGGGCAGACATCACGGGGGGCGGTGCCGCCATCGGCACGGCCGTCACGGCCAACACCATGACCAGGGCAATTCGTATCAGCGTCGTTCGCATAGCAGGGGCTCCTTGGCGTGCCAAATATACATCGGCAAGGCCGGCAGTTCCGACAAGCCGACGCGTACTGGCCAGAACACGCGGTAGCGGCGATAATCCTCGGGGTTCTTCCCGATGCATCGCCGCTGGCTGGTCCTGCTCCTGCTCGTCGTGCTGACGTTGCCGCTCGCCGCTCAACGCGGCCGGCGGTTCGGCTTCAGCCTTGGCGTACCGGGCCCGACCGCCTACGATGGCCGCTTCCAGATCGCGCGCCTCTGGTATCCCTTCTACGAAGGATGGGCGTTCGACTGGCCGGACATGGAGCACAACCTCGGCAGGATCCTGACGGCGATCAGCGCCATCCGCCCGCATCCCAACAACGGCAACATCTTCCGGATGGACGACCCGGAGCTCCTGAAATTCCCCGTCGCCTATCTCTCCGAGCCCGGCTACTGGCACCCGAGCGATGCCGAGGTGCTCGGGCTCCGCACTTACCTCGCCAAGGGCGGCTTCCTCATCGTCGACGACTTCCACTACGAGAACGAGTGGGCGGTCTTCGAGGCCGCGATCCATCGCGTGCTGCCCGGTGCGCGGATCGAGCGTCTGACGCTCAGTCATCCCATCTTCAACACGTTCTTCCAGATCAAGTCACTGGACGTCCCGTATCCAGGCACCCTCGGCCAGCGCGGACTCATGGGCGAGTTCTACGGCATCCACGAGGACAACGACCCCACGCGCAGGCTGTCGGTCGTGATCAACTACAACATGGACATCGGCGACTACATGGAACACTCGCCGAGCGGCCTCTATGCGGTCGACCCGACCAACGAAGCGTTCAAGTTCGGCATCAATTATCTGATCTACGGGCTGACGAGGTAGCTGCTCTTCTTCAGGTCATGGTCAGGTGCGCGTCCGAGCCAGATCCAGATCGAGACACAGCCTCGGCGCGATCGTGAATCCCTCGTGTTGGAAGAACGTGATGAGGTCCGGCTGGCCCCAGGAGACTTCCGTCTGCAGTGTGGGGATCCCCAGGCCGAGGAGGTTCATGCGCAACTGATCGACGAGTGCGGCCGCGACGTGTCGGCCGCGGTAGTCGGGGTGCACGCCCACCACGTCGAGCACCGCGGCGGGCTCGACGACGCCGAACTCGCCGTAGTACAGCCGTGCGAGCACGAACCCCACGACATGGCCGTCCAGTTCGGCGACGAGCGAGATGGCGATGCCGGTGTCGGCGAGCGCCTGGTTCAGCTTGAGCGCCAGGAAGCGCTCGCGCCGCCGGCCGACGGCCGCCGCGTCGATCGCCACGAGCACGTCGAGATCGGCGCTGCGCGCGGTCCTCACGAGCACCAGGTCGCGCGCGGGATTCTCGAGATTCATTGTCGACTCCTCCATTGGGCCCTCACCCGATCAACTGGCCGCCGTCCACGCGCAGCACCTGCCCCGTGACGTGATGCCCCAGACCGCTCGCCAGGAACAGCACCACCCGCGCCACGTCATCCGGCCGGCCGAGCCGGCGAAGGGGCGATTCCTCGACCGCCCGGGTGCGCACGTCGTCCGGCAGACCGGTAGTCATGGGCGTGTCGATCCACCCTGGCGCGACGGCGTTCACGCGGATGTTGAAGCCGCCCAGTTCCCGCGCCGAGGTCCGCGCGAGCGCGTTCATGCCTGCCTTGCTCGCCGCGTACGCCGATTGCCCGATCTTGCCACGCTCCCCGTTGATGGATGACACGAGCACGATCGATCCGCCGCCCGTGCGCCGCATCACCGGTACGGCCGCGCGCAACAGCAAGAAGGCCGACGTCAGATTGGCCGCAAGAACCGCGTCCCAGTCGGCCGGCGCGAGCTTCCACAGCCGCGCGTCGCGCGTGATGCCGGCCGCGTGAACGACGATGTCGAGTCGGCCGGCCTCGCGATCCACGTGTGCAATGGCGGCCTGCACCTCCCCGTCCATCGTCAGGTCGCATTCGATGGCGGTGGGCTGGCGCCCAGCGCTGTGTTCACTGCTCTGCGGCGCGTCCGCTGCCTGCCGTCCAGGCCGGTCCAGACCGTACACACGGGCGCCGGCTTCGATCAGGCGCCGGGCGATCGAGGCGCCGATCGCACCCGCCGCGCCGGCCACGACGGCGACGCGCCCGTCGAGGTCGACCAGGGCAGAGAGCGTCGGCAGTGGGCTCGCGGGGTCACTCACGACGCGATCCGTTCACGCAGACGCTGGAGCTTGCGCGCCCGGAAGGCGCCCCAGAGCGCAGCGCCGATCGCCCCGGCCAGCATCGATTGCGAGTGCCGGCGGATTTCCACGGGCAGCTTCTGCGCGACGGCCGCCTCGCGCATGGCGGCAAACAGGCCCTCGTCGTTGGCCAGACCGCCGGTGATGAGGATCACGGGGGGCTTCCCGAGCGACACAAGGAGCCGCACGGCGCGCCCGGCCATCGAGGTGTGAATCCCCTTCAGGATGTTGGGCAGGCTGATGCCGCGAGACACCATGTTGATCACGTCGGTCTCGGCCAGCACGGCGCAGATCGACGAGCACACTTCGGGGTTGTCGGCCTGCAGCGACAGCGCGCCCACTTCTTCGAGCGACACGCCGAGGTACCGCGCGATGTTCTCGAGGAACTGGCCCGACCCGGAAGCGCACTGGCTCGTCATGCGGTAGCCGGTCACCTTGCTGCGGGGATCCATCGCGACCGCGCGCGTGTGGAGCGCGCCCATGTCGATGATCGCGCGCGCGTCCGGTTCCAGGAACACGCCACCGCGGGCGTGGGTGGTCATGCCGTAGAAATGGCCCGTGCGAAACGGAATCGTCTCGCCCTCGCCTGTCGTGGCGACGTAGCCCATCTGGTCCGGGCCGACGCCGGCCTCACGGAGGGTGTCGTCGTAGACACCCTGGGCGACGGCCAGCGAATCGCGGCGGCGGATGCGCTCGGCGCGCCCCGCAACCAGGCGTTCGCCCCCGGTCTCGGTGGTCTCGACGACCGCGACCTTGATCACAGCCGATCCCACGTCCACACCCGCGGTGAGCATTGCAGTTGGAGTCGTCATGGTTAATGCACCACGCCCATTGTCCCCGTGCGGCCGGCCTCGCGACGCGCGAACAACGCGGCGCCAAGGGCGCCCGTGTAGATCGAGTCGTCCGAGATGTTGATGTGCACCTGGCCGTAGTTCTCGGCGAGCAGCCCTTTCAGGGCCCCGACCGCGGCGGGATTCTTGGCCACGCCGCCGGTGAAGGTGAACTGATCGGTGATGCCGCCGGACCTGGCAATGAGCGACATCGCGCGCAGGATGATCGCGCGGTGCAGGCCCGCGAGGATGTCCTCGCGCCGCTCGCCCAGCGACAAGCGCTCGCGCAGCTCCGCGCCCGCGAACACCGTGCAGGTGGAGTTGATCCGGACGGGCGACGACGACTGGCAGGCGAGCGGCCCGAGTTCGTGCAGCCCGAGGTTCATCTCGTCCGCGATGTAGCCGAGGTACCGGCCGCACCCAGCCGCGCACCGGTCGTTCATCTGGAACGACGTCACGATGCCCTGATCGTCCACCTGGATGGCCTTCGTGTCCTGGCCCCCGATGTCGAGCACGGTGCGCGTCGCGGGGAACATCGCGTGCGCGCCGAGGCCGTGGCAGAGGATCTCCGACTTGATCTGACGTTCGGGGAACGGCAGCCGCTGGCGTCCATAGCCTGTGCCCACGACGCCGACCTGCTCGAGCTCGAGTGCGGCGATGCGCTCGACGGCCCGGCCGAGCGCCCCCTGGTCCGCGCCGGCCGCGGCGACGGCGGCGCGCATGTGATCCTCGAACTTGCCCGCGGCTTCGGCCGAGTTTTCGACGTCGAGGATGGACTTGTCGAAGAGGCCGACGATCTGGTCGAACCCGAGCCCGCTGTCGCGCGCCTCGGTCTCGGCCAGCTTCATGTAGCGGCTCCCGGCCAGATCGCGGAAGAAGTCGCTCTTGCGCCGGGTGCCTTCGGCGTAGAGTTCAGGGATCTCCTCCGCCATGTGCGTCGTGATGCGCTGGACGGCCTGACGCAGCGCCGCCCGGCCGATCAGCATCTTGCCCGCGAATCGATCCAGCTCGCGCGTGAGCACCACGAGCTGCGAGCGATACTGCCCCGCGCGGAACAGCCGCTCGAGCGTGACGAGCCACCGGTCCAGTTCATCGCTCGTGAGCCCGGCATCCTTCAGCTCACCGCGAATCAGCCAGAAGCGCGTGTTGATGAGCGCCTCACCGAGCGCGACCTGACAGGCCACTTCGTAGTTGCTCCGGCTGTTGGTGATCCCGCGGCCGACGACGATGCCCTCCTCGGCGAGGATGACGGCCTTTGTCGTCGTCGAGCCGAGGTCGATGCCGACGGTGTACTTCATGCCGCACCACCCAGCCGCTTCTGCTCGAGCATCTGGAAGTACGACTCGAGCCGGTTCTTGATGTTGGCCGCCGAGAAGTAGCGCGGGTCCACGAGGTCGCTCTCCACGAAGCCGCCAGGCTTGCCCGACAGCCGCTCCACCTCGCGCATGATGTGGAGCTGGCCCGCGCTGAAGGAGTTGCAGCTCTTGACGGAGTTGATGAGGAAGCCGTCCGCCTCGTACTCCTTCAGGTACTGCGCCAGCAGCTTGATGCGCGTGGGAAGGCCGAGGTTCGTGTAGCAGCCGAGGCAGTATTCCGCCAGCGTCTCGAGCGGACGGGACGGATCGTGCCGGAAGCCCGTGTCGAAAACGCCGCCGACCTTCGTGTAGGTGGATGCGACGGCCACGGCGCCCTCGTCCGCGAACATCTTCCAGAACTGACGGAAGCTCGTCCAGTTGGGCGGACCTTCCACGACCACGCGGAACCGCTCGTGTTCGATCTCACCGTCGGGTGTGACCGGCCCCTGGCCCTTGGCGATGCGCACGGCGATCTCGGCGCGGAGGGCGCGATAGTAGTCCACGGCCGCCTGCGTGCCGCGGAACGCGCTGAAGATCGGGCCTACGTAGTAGACGGCGCCGAAGTAGGCATCGATCGGCGACGGCTTGTGTTTCGCCGACTGCAGCACCCACACGAGGTCGTCTTCGGCCTGGGCGGCGAGCCGCAGATGTTCCTTCAGCTTGTCCTCGTCGTACGCCCTCCCGGACACGCGCTCGAGCTCCGGGATGATCTCGTCCTTCAGCTGCTTGACGACGTAGTCGCGCATGGAGGGCGTGATGCGGCCCTCGGGCTGATAGGGCACGTGCAGCATCGCCACCGGGCAGTGATACTCCTCGCGCAGGAGCTCGAACCACTTCATGAACGTGAAGCAGCCCGTGTAGGAGAGGAGCAGCACATCGGGATTCGGCAGCCGCTGCCCGGTCGGCCCGATGTTGCCCGACTTGAGCATGCCGATGTCGCTCTTGACGTAGGTGCACACGTCCTCGGAATGCCCGAGCTTCTCGGCAAGCGCGATGTACTCCGCCGTCTTGCCGCGCATGGCCGACTGCAGCGCGTTGATCTCCGGCAGCACGGGCAGCAGATCGAAGCTGAGCAGCAGCTCCGTCAGGTTGCCGGGCACGAACGTGTACGCGGTCTTGTCGCCGGTCTCCGGCGCGGCCGCCAGACGATCGAAGTGGCGCGCGATCATCTCCTTCTGGCGGACCTGACTGGCGTCCTTCTGCGCGTCGGCGGGCGGTGTGGTGGGGGTCATGCCTCGCTCCAGAGCTTGATGGAATCGGCGAAGGTGCCGGCCTGCTCGCGGATGACCTGGAACTGGCCGGTGTTCTCGGAGTACTTGAACGCGGTCCACGGCACTTTGGTCCGCTCCACGGCGCGCACGACCATCGGCTGATCGAGCAGCGCCGGGTCGCAGAAGCTCGGCGCGCAGAAGAGCACGCCCTCGGCGCCGCTGGCGCGCATCCGCTCGACCAGCTCGGCGCCCTTCTCGCCATGGTCCAGATAGCGGGTCGGGCTCGCGATCGCGTCCGAGAGGAACGCCTCGACGAGACGCTGGAGCGGGTCGCCGTCGAGCGGAATGTCCGACCGGATCCACCGCGTGATCTGCACGAAGTCGTCGTCCACGATGTAGCACCCGGCCCGCTCGAGCGTGCGGATGAGGCCGAGCGGCGGCTGCTCGCAGAAGGAACCGGTGAGCAGGACGCGCGCCTGGTCGAGCGGCTGTCGATCGGTCGCGTTCTCGACGGCCGACCGGTACTGCTCGAGCATCACGATGCCCTCCTCGACCGGCAGCACCAGGAGCGCGCGCAGCACGACGTAGAGCTCGGAGGTCGGCACCTTCCAGGGCTCGGCCTGGCGCAGGGCGTAGAGGTCCCGGACGAGCCGCCGTTCGATGTTGTAGATCTCGAGCGACGTGCGCAGCGCGTCCTCGTCGTACGGCCGGGCGCCGCGCGCGGTGAGATCAGCGGAGAGCGCCTCGAGCTCGTCGCGATAGAAGCGACCGCCGATGGCCGGATCGAAGTTCTGCGGCACGTCGAGGTAGCGGACGAGCTTGTCGGGAAAGAGCATCTGCCACATACCGGACAGGTTGCGGATCACGTCGCAGATGGCCGGGAACAGCACGCCATCCAGGCAGTCGATGCGGCCGTTCAGGCCGAGCTCGATCGTGCTGCGCGGAATGTGGCAGATGTAGGACTGGTAGTAGGCGTCGCCCTTGATGATCTCGAGGTCATCGCGCGCGCCCATGAGGCCGACCGGCAGCACGCCCTGCGCGTGCAGCAGCTCCCGTGGGATGTAGATCGGCATGTAGCCGACGGCCAATCCGCCGGTCCGCTTCTTCCAGTCGCGGACGGTGCCGAGCGAGTAGTCGCGATAGAGCGCCTCGGCGCGCGAGACGATCTCCGGGAGCGCCAGTGCGTCCCTCATGCGTGCCTCCAGACAGGCGGGCGTCGGTCGAGGAACGCCTGCAGCCCCTCGACGGCGTCGGAGGTGGCCATCAGCTCGTCGAGATACAGCGCCTCGAGTGCGGGGAGTTCCTTTTCCAGCCGCGACATCAGGTTCGCGCGAACCGCGCGAACGGCCATGCGCAGGCTCGACGCGGATCGGGCCGACAGGTGCGCACGCGCCCACGCCAGCGCGTTGTCGAACGGATCGGCCGGTGCGATCTCGTCGACCAGCCCCATCGCAGACCCCTCCTCGGCCCCGATCGATCGGCCGGTGAGGCACAGGTCTTCGCCACGCGCCCGTCCGAGCCGCTCGGGCAGCACGATCGACGCGACTGGAGCGAACACGCCGAGTGCGATTTCCGGTTGTCCGAGCTTGACGTCGCGGGCGGCCACGATCCGGTGACACAGGCTGGCGAGCTCCAGGCCGGCTCCCAGACACTGCCCCCGCACCACGGCCACCACAACCACGTCGCTCGAGAGCACGTCGAACACCATCTCGCGGAATTCGGCGAGCATGTTCGCGACGTCGGCCGGCAGGTGTTCCTGCACCGACGCGCCGAAGGAGAAGTGCGGGCCCGCGCCCTCCAGGAACACCGCCTTCAGTCCCCGCGTCGCCCGCGCCCGCCGGAACGTTTGCCCAATCGCGCTCATCGTCGGCCGATCGAGGATGTTGCCGCGGGTGCCTCCGAACGTGACGCGCCAGAGCGCCTCGTCGTCCAGGGCCTGACAGGTCACGGTCGCCGCGGAGACGGATTCGGTCACGGTGAACCTCCTGTGGTACCGCCTACCGGGCGTGCGCGCCGGCCAGGATCTCTTCGGTCAGTTCCTCGCCCCAGGCAGCGCCTTCGGCGAGGCGGCTGCGCAGGCGGAGGAAGTCGGCCTCGCGGCATTGCTTGCTGCCCTCGTGGAACGCACGGAAGCCGGCGCGGCCCTCGGTCATCATGTTCATCGCGAGCCACGCGCGATTGCTTTCGCGATTCCGGTCCCAGTGCTCGAGCTTGTGCTTGCGCACGCTCTCGAGCGTCTTGGTGAGGCAGCCCGGCATCGTGTTGGCGAGCTTGAAGACGAGCGACTCGACCTCGGCGTCGAGCCGCGAGAGATTCACCGTCCCGCGCTCGAGCACGAGCTTGCCGGCGGCGCGGTCGCTGCCCTGTTTGAAGTCGCCATAGACGATCTGTCCGTCCTCGATCCACCGGTCCGTGACGACGAGCGGGTTCGGCACGAATTGCCCGTCGACCTCGAGCGCGGGCACGACCTTCGATACAAGGCCCAGCCGCGCGGCCTTGTGCGCGCTCCAGTGCTCGCAGAGCGTGCAGCTCTCCATCGCCGCCTCGATGCCCACGAAGAGCGGCAGGAAGTCCGTGCTGCCGCCATCGGGCGCGGAGCCGTGACGCGGGCCGGCCTGACCGAACACGGCCAGGTCCTGCGCGATCGTGAAGTCGCACGCCATGCCAATCTCCTGCCCTCCGGCGATGCGCATCCCGTTCACGCGGCAGATGACCGGCTTGTCGCACATGAGAATCGCGCTCACCATGTCGTTGAACAGCCGCATGTACTGCCGGTACTCCTCGGGCCGTCCCGCGTAGTACTCGGCGTACTCCGCCGTGTTGCCGCCAGTGCAGAACGCACGCGTGCCCGCGCCGGTGAAGACCACGGCCACGGCGGCCCGGTCGGTCGATGCGCGTCGCATGCCGAGGATCACGCCCTTCACCATCTCGGTCGTGTAGGAGTTGAGCTGGGACGGGTTGTCGAGCGTCATCCACACGGTGTGCAGTCCGGGCACGCGCGTGCCCTCGGCGTCCCGAAGGGGAATCTGCTCGTAGCGCACGCCAGGCGCGTCGTGCGGCGGGGTGAGGTTGTGGTCCTTGAACGTCATGTCTCAGATCTCCGGGATGAGCACGAGGCGGCGTGGCGAGGAGGCGTGGTGCAACTCGGCGAAGACGTCGTTGATCGACGACATCGGCCGGCGCTCGATGAACGGCGCCAGGCTGATGCGGCCCGAGAGCGCCAGATTGACGACGGCCGGATAATGCTCGGGCAGGCAGCCCCAGTTGCCCATGGCCACCGCGTCGAAGGCCATCAGGTTGGAGAGCCGTACTTCGACCGACTTCGGCGTGAACCCCACGATCGACAGCACGCTGCCGTGGCCGAGCAAGCCGAACGCGAGCGCCTGGCCGGCTGGATGGCCGGACGCTTCGAAGATGCGGAGGCGCCAGGAGGGCGTGCCGCGCTCGTCGGCGAACGCGCGGATTCGCTTGCGCAGTGTCCTGGAATCCGCGTCGGCCGAGTTGAGCGTCAACGCCGCGCCGTACGATCGCAACCGCTCGAGACGCGCCTCGTCCACGTCGATGGCCACGACGGCGGCCCCGAGCGCCGCCGAGATCTGAACGCCGAACCCGCCCACACCGCCGGCGCCGACCCACACCGCCACATCACCCGGCTCGAGACCCGCGCGCACAGCCGCCTGGTATGGCGTGGACACGGCGTCGGCAACGACGGCGAGGGCGGCCAGGTCGAGCCCGGCGGCATTGGTGGACGGGTTCGACAAATCGGGCACGGCGCACAGCCCGCGCGCCGGAACACGCACGTGCGATCCGAAACCGCCGTGCACGTCGTTACCCGGAAACACCTGCGAGGGACAGATCTGCCCGCGGCCGGCGCGGCACGCCGCGCACGTGCCGCACGGAATCACGGCCGGCACCACCACCGCGCGGCCGATCCACTCGCGCGCGGCGTCGCCGGCGTCGACGACCCGCCCGCTGATCTCATGGCCGAGCGTGAGGGGAAACGGATGCCGGGTGGGCACGCCGTCGTAGAAGAAGCCGAGGTCGGTGTGGCACACACCGCAGGCGGCGGTCTCGACGATGACTTCGTCCGGGCCGGGATGCTCGTCACGCGCGCGCCGCACCATCGGGCTGCCGGGCTCGTCGACCATCCACGAGATGACCTGCACGTGAACCTCCGCTGGCACGGAAGAACCGAGGGGCCGTGTCAGAACTCAGGTATATACTGCACTCTCAAAATCTTCAATTGCAGTATAATGCACTGCGACAAAGACGACCGGCCCCGCCCTGTACCGTCCGCCACGACCGGTCCGGCGGTCACGGCAGGTACGCGCCGATGTCGCGTTTTTCCAAGAGGCGCCGCGGCGCCTGCGGCTACAGTAGCCGGATGCGAATTCTCGGCGCTGCCCTGTTGCTCGCGATCGCTGTCGGCTTTGCGACAGTCTCGACTTCTCAACGGCCGGATTTCTCCGGTACCTGGGTGGCGGTCAGCGACGCTCCGGCGAAGCTTCCGGCCGCGCCGAGCGCCATCATGGGCCAGCGCTTCACGATCAAGCAGGACGGCAGCGCGCTCACGCTGACGCGGCCGTTTCGAGACGACACGATGGCGGTGACGTATCCGCTCGACGGCTCTCGCACGACGTACAAGGTCGCGGGCCGGATGTGCGAAGGCGACGCGGAGTACGCCGAAACCGCCGTGTGGGAGGGCGACGCACTCGCGTTGACGATTGTGGGCGCGATTCCGGCCGGCGGCGGCTCCACACGCGAGCTGAGCGTGAAGCGCGTCATCGCCCGCGAAGGCACCGACACGATCGTCGTGCAAGGGAACATCACCCAGGCCGGGAAGCCGAGCGCTGTCGGGACGGTCTACAAGCGATCGAACGACGCGCCGGTGCCCGCGCCGAAGACGCGCACGAAAGGTGCGCCGGGGACGATCGCGCAGATGGCCTGGCTGCCCGGCTTCTGGGTAGGTGGCACAGCGCCGACCCACGTCGAAGAACGCTGGACGCCACCGGCGTCGGGATCGATCCTCGGTCTCGCGCGGACGCTGCGAGGCACGTCACTCGGCAGCTTCGAGTTCCTCTGCATCTCCGAGCGCGACGGCACCCTCGTCTACACCGCCCTGCCAGATGGCCGGACGACGCCGACGTTCTTCACGCTCACGAGCATCACCGAGTCGAGCGCGACCTTCGAGAACCCCACCCACGACTACCCGCAGCTCGTCCGCTACACGCGCCAGGCTGACGGCTCGCTCCAGACGACGATCAGCGCGACGGGCGGAACGAGGGCGCAGAACATGGTGCTGAAGAAACAGGACTGAGGTTCCGGGGTTCCGGGGTTCCGGGGTTCGGGATTCCGGGGTTCGGGGTTCCGGGGTGCGGAGGTTCGGCGGTTCGGGGGTTCTCCTCGCGCCCCGCGCCCCGCGCCGGGCGCCTCGAGCCGCAAGCCCTCGTGTCTCGAAAAAGCGCTGATCGTGTCAGCAGCTGGCGGCCTTACCATTCCACCGATGATCCGCTTCCTGCCCGCAGCCGCTCTCGGGATAGCCCTGACCCTGTACGCGCAGTCGCCCCCGCGCATCTACTGGGGCGACGAGGTACCCGCAGGCTGGACGGGCCAGTGGCCCGACGACCTCCGCACGGTGCCCGAACGGACCGGCTACACCCGGACGATGTCCACGCTGCAGCTGCATGAGTGGATTGCGGCGCTGAAGCTCCGGACCGAGTCGCTGCACGTGCTCAACGTGTTCACGAGTCCGCTGCGCAAGGTGGCGCCGGCGCTCGTGCTGTCGAATCCTCGTGTGCCGTCTCCGGCGCAGGCGCGCGCTTCCGGCAAGCCCGTCCTGTTCCTGATGGGCAACATTCACCCGCCGGAGAGCGAGGCCGCCGAGGCGCTGCTGATGCTGGCGCGCGACCTCGCGGCTGGCTCACGACGGGCGCTGCTGGATCGGCTGGTCGTGATCATCATGCCGATCTTCAACGTGGATGGCACCGATACGTTCGTCACGCAGAATGGCGGGCTCGGCAGCGAGACGCCGCACATCCTGGGCGTGCGCGAGAACTCGCAGGGCCTCGACCTCAACCGCGACGCGGTGAAGCTCGTCACGATCGAGGCGAACGGCCTCTATCGCGCGCTCAATGCCTGGGATCCCATGCTCTTCCTCGACGGGCATCTGATGAGCCGCGTGAACCACGGCTACGCCAACACGTACGGCACCACGACGGTGCCTGCGGCGGCGCCGGGTCCGCGGGAGTACATGAACGACACGCTCTTCCCGGCGGTGCGCGACGCCGTGCGCCGGCAGTTTGGGCTGGAGGTCTTCACGCACGCGCTCTTCGCCGGCGAGGGCTGGCCGCCCGCCGCGTGGAGCCACGATCGCGCCGCTTGGACCGTCGAGGCCAAGTTCGTCGTCAACGACTACGGGCTGCGCAACCGGCTCGCGATCATCACGGAGACGCCGGGACAGCCGACGTTCGAGCGGCGCATCTACGCCCAGTACGCGTACCTCTCGGCGCTCGTCGAATACGCCGCCGCCCATGGCGCCCAGATGCAGGCCGCTGTCACCAAGGCGGACGCCGAGACGGTGGCTTCGATTCGCGAACGCGCCGAGAGCTGGCAGCTCCGCAACTGGCTCGATGGCGAGTACCGCTCGCGAGGCAAGATCGACGTGCTCGGGTATCGCGAGAACGTCGCGGAGTACAAGCCCGGCACGAGCCTCATGTCCACGCGGCCGGGTACGGCATCCGGCCCGCCAGAAGTACTGAAAGGGCTCGACGACCTCACGCTGCCCGTCGGCACGCGCGATGCCGTCGTCCCGCGCGGCTATCTGTTCGGGGCAGAGTACCCGGAGCTTGCCGCCAAACTCCGCGCGCACAACATCGCAGTACGTACGCTCGACCGCCCGATGCGCGCCGAGGGCGAGTCGTTCGCGATTTCGCGGATGCGCAAAGTGCGGAGCGCCGGCTACGACATGACGGTGCTCGACGGCCAGTTCTCGGGCCTCATCACGCGCGACTTCCCCGCCGGGACGTTCTTCGTGGACCTCGCGCAGCCGATGGCCAACGCCGCGTTCTACTACCTCGAGCCGCAGGCCCGCGACGGCTTCGTCGGGTGGGGCGTCCTCGACGCCACGCTCGAGGCGCTCGGCACCGGAAAGGGCGAGGCGACGTACCCGGTGTTCAAGTTCCGGCGAGAGGTCCAGTGATTTGCCGGCGCGACGCGCCGATCTGCCCGTACCGCCCGCTGAGCCACGAACAGGCTGGGCTAAGATGGAGGTTCGGGTCGGGGCGTAGCGCAGCCTGGTAGCGCACCTGCCTTGGGCGCAGGGGGTCGCTGGTTCGAATCCAGTCGCCCCGACCACTTTCCTCAGAAATCCTCGTAAGCATCACTTGAATGACTTCACGGCGCGAGCCATGTTCAGGCTCGTTCGCCGTGAATCGCCCTCGCACGCCCGTTTTCGCCGCCAGGTGGTCACAAATTTGGTCACACCTGAATCGCGCCAGACGGTGCGCGCGTCGCGAAACCGGACGTGAGCCGCGTGTGGGTCCCGATGCGGCTCAAGGTCGAGACCAACACCCGCGAGCACTTCGCGCTCTACCAGCGCAAGCAGGCGCGCGACCTGTTCGACGCACTGAGGACCAACAGGGGAGCCGAACGGAGAGCCGACAGCGCTTCGCGTCATCAGCCCCCAGTGCCAGGCGATGTCCACCCCACCACGACGTCGGTGCAGACGAGCCAACGGCTGGAAAGCGGCCCAACAATGGCCAGAACACGGAGGAATTGCGCGATGTCGGCACCAGAGAGGCCGGCGCTTTATGCAGGCCGGGCCGCACCAAGGACGGACGCAGACAGCTGGCGCGGACTACTTGCGATTACGAATCGAATAGAGTCGATGCTGCGTCCTGATCAAGAGCCTGTCGCCGACGATCGCGGGCGATGCCATGGAGAAGTCGTCGAGGGCATTGACGCGCACGAGTCGGTACTGGTCGGCAGCCTCGATCACGTACGTGTCGCCCTCTTCGCTCATCACGAAGACGTGACCGTTATAGGCCCACGGCGAGGCCGTGAACGCCGCTGCCCCCGGCGCCACGCGCGATTGATAGATGCGCTCCCCGGTCTCGGCGTTGTGGCGCGAGAAGATGCCTTTGTCGTTCAGCACGTACAACGCATTCTTGTAAATCACCGGGGTGGGTAAGTACGTGCCGCCGGCCCGCCGGTCGTACCACACGACGTGTTCGTTGCGGGTCTCCGCGTCTGGCGGCGTGATGTCGCCGGAACCGCCGGCGCGGACCGCGACAATCGGCCTGTTGTCGTCGCCGCCGGCGCCGGAGGTCACGAAAAGCAGGTCGTTCCATGCGAAGGGACTCTGAATCGCATAGCCCCCCATGCGATTCATGCGCCATAGCTCGCTGCCGTCCAGACTGTAGCTGATGGCGACGCCTGGCCCGAGCGTGACCAGTTCCGTGCGCGCGCGGTTTTCCCACACGAACGGCGTGGACCATCCCGTCTTCCGCGCGGGTTGCACGGTTCGGGGCGTGCGCCAGAGCTCTTTGCCGGTGCGTGTATCGAAGGCCGCGACGAAGCTCTGCTCTTCGTTGTCGTTCAGGACGAACAGGCGATCCTCGTGCAGCGCAGCGGAGGCGCCGGTGCCCCAGTCACGAGTGGTGGCGTGAGACTTCAGCGGCGTCGTCCACGTCTGCTTCCCTTCGAAGTCGTACGCGAAGAGCCCGTAGTCGGTCAGGTACACGTACACGCGCTCGCCGTCGGTCGTCGGCGTCTCGGACGCGAAGCTGTTCTTGCTGTGGCGTCCGCCGGCGGGCCGACCCTTGTACATCTCGCGTTCCCACAGCTTTTGTCCGGTCTCGAGGTCGTAGCAGAACAGCATCAGACTGATGACGATCTCGTCGGGCATCTCGCGATCGCGCTCGTAGAGCCTCTTGTTGGCCTCCGCCGCCGTGAGCCCCTGCTTCCGCAGTTCGGCGAGATACTCATTGCTGAAGTCGACGCCGAGCGAGGGCTGCTTCATCGGCTTGTCGCTCGTGGCGGCGGTGATGAAGACGCGATTCCCCCACACCACCGGCGAAGACCAGCCGACGCCCGGAACGTCTGCGACCCACTCGACGTTTTCGGTCTTCGACCAGCTGACCGGGAGGTTCGGATTCTCGGAGACCGGATTCGAGCCCGGCCCCCGAAAACGCGGCCACTGAGCAGCGGGGTCCGCGGGAGTGCGACCGCTCGATTCCTGACGCGGTCCCGCCGTCAGCGTGGACTGCACGAGAGTCGGGCTGATCAGCGGCGCTGCGCCGAGCGCCGCGAGTGCAATCAACAGCTGGCTGCGATGTCGCATGTGATGACTCCGTTTCAGCGTCGGACCGTGGCTCCTGACTCTCGTCGTCGCTGCCTTCTGGGCCGTGCTCGAGACGCGGGTCACGGCGTGCAGGCAGCGCGCGCCTGCAATCATAGCCACGATCGGCAGGAATTCCTGCATCTGCTGACAAGTACTGATGTTGAAATCAGCCGCAGTCTTGCGGCGGTATAGGATACGGACGCCGTGGGTGCGCGCTACGACGTGATCGTCATTGGCAGCGGCTTCGGAGGCGCGATTGCCGCCGCACGCCTCGCCGAGAAGGGCGCCCGCGTGCTCGTGCTCGAGCGCGGCCGCCGATGGACCAAAGATCAGTACCCCCGCGCGCTCACCGATCCGTGGATTTACAGTCATACCCGCCCGCAGAAACGAAACGGCTGGTTCGATCTGCGGTTCTTCCGCAAGATGACCGTGGTGCAAGGCGCAGGCGTCGGCGGGAGCTCGCTCTGCTATTCCGCCGTGGTCATCGAGCCAGATCCGGATCTCTTCGACAGGAGCTGGCCGCCGGAGATTACCCGCGACGAGCTGCGTCCCTACTACGCGAACGTGGCGGCCATGCTGAAGGTCCGGACCATCCCGTCCGGACAGCGGACCGCTCGGGGACGACTGCTGAGGCGCGCGGCCGAGGCCCTCGGCCAGCAGGCGCGGTTCTCGGATGTTCCGCTCGCGATCGCATTTGACGATGGCTGGACCTACGGGCTCGAGGATCCGCTGCACCCCCGGCATTCGAGGGCGCATGTCAATGAACACGGGCAGCGTCAGGGGACGTGCATCCATCTCGGCAACTGCGACGTCGGTTGTGACGTGGAGGCCAAGAATTCGCTCGACTTCAACTACATCCCGTTTGCCGAGAGGCACGGCGCCGAGATCCGGCCTCTGCATGTCGTTCGTGACATCCAACCCGAGTCGGGCCACTACCGCGTGGTCTTCGACCGTATCGAGAAAGGCCGGCTGATTCCTGGCAGCGAATCCGCGACCAGAATCGTGCTCGCGGCCGGATCGCTCGGCACGACGGAGCTCCTCTTGCGCTGCCGTGATCGGCACCGCAGCCTGCCTCGCGTCAGCCGTCGCCTCGGGCAGGGCTGGAGCGCCAATGGCAACGTCCTCACGCCGGATCGCTATCGCAACACTGGCGAAGTCAGACAGGGAATCGGCCCCAGCATTTCCACCAGGTTGAGTTTCATGGATGGCAGCGTGAACGGCCAGCGATTCACGATCGAGGACGACGGGTTTCCGAACCTGTGGTCGTTGCTGCGGCGCCGCCCGATTCGACGGGCGCTCGACGAACGGAACCCCGCGCAACAGTGGGCGATGTGGCTCGGGATCGGCGTTGACGCCGCGGACGGCGAGCTGCGGCTTCGCCGGCCGATCCTGGCGCCCTGGGCGACGCGGCTCGATCTCCACTGGCGGGTCGACTCGTCGCGTCCTCTCGTCGAGGCCATCCTTGGGCAGCAGGCTGCGCTCTCAGCGGCGGCCGGCGGCCGGCTTCTCGTTCCGTGGTACTGGCGCCTCGCCAAGGGTCTGATGACGGTCCATCCGCTCGGCGGCTGCGCGATGGGCCGGACGGAGGCCACAGGCGTCGTCGATCACACCGGCGCGGTGTTCGGCCATCCCAACCTGTACGTGTGCGATGGATCTATTCTTCCGGCGGCGGTCGGACGCAATCCATCGATGACAATCGGCGCGCTCGCGGAGCGGATTGCCGCCTTGATGGCAGACGACTGAAAGGAGAGGTACATGGGGACGGAACGGTTCTGGAAGATCCATTGGCTGGTCGCCGTCTGGCACAACATCATCGGGGGATTGGGGCTCGTCTTCCTGGGCAACTGGCTCTACACGCAGGAGGGTCTGCCGCCGCCGGAGCCCGGGGTCCACTACGTCCGCTGGATGCTGCTCATCTTCGTCTTCGGGTTCATCTACTACATGGTCTACCGCGACCTGTACAACACAGAGAAGCTGGTGATTGCCGGCATCTGCGGCAAGATCGCATCGGCGAGTCCCGACGTCTATTGGCTGCTGTTCAAGGGCGGCGTGCCGAAGATTTTCTGGGCCAGCGTCTTCACTGACTACGCCTTTGCGATCACGTTCTTCCTGTTCCTGGGCTACGTCAAGGAGCACAAGCGACGGTTGGGGCCGCCGATGGCTGGCGCATCGCGAGCGGCCCGTGCGCCTGGCGTCCGGTGAGGAACGGGTCGCAGGGGGCTTGCGCCGCCCCTGCGATTTCGACCGCACTATCGCCCGCCGATCTTGCTCACGTCGATCGCCCACGCGCCGCGACCGTGTGTTCCGATCACGAGCATGCGGTCCTGGCTCACCGCGCCGGCGGTGTCCAGTTGACGACGACGGACAGCGGCAGCTCGCGCGCGATGACGCGTGACACATTGGCCAGGATGCGGCCGTCACGGGTCACGTCGAAGTCGAGCCACCCGAGCACGTCGAACAACGGACGCGCCGGCCCGGGATGGCCGGAGGCATCGATCTCGGCCACCATCAACCGGCCGGACGACAGGAAGTACAGCTCGTCGCCGCGGCGTCCCCAGCGCGGCCTCGCGCCACCGGCCGTCGAGACCATCAGGGGTTTGGCCCCGGCGACCGGGTACGGCGCGACATAGATCTGACTCCGGCCGGACTCGTCAGACACGAAGGCGACCTGCCGGCCCGACGGTGACATCCTCAGCGTGTGCTCGGAGAACGCCGACGCGAACAGCGGCGTCGGCTCTCGCGGCTCCGACAGCGACACCGACAGGACGTCCCATGTCCCCTGCTCTGTTCGCTGCTGGTACACCACGCGCGTGCCGTCGGGGCTCACCGCGGTTGGATACTGAAACCGCGGCACTGACAGCAATCGGCGCTCGACCCCGGTGATCAGGTCCCGGTGATGCAGGTTGGGCGCTGTGCCCTCGGCGGCGCCGTACAGCACCTCGCGGCCATTTGCCAGCCACACTTCACCGGTTTCCATGCCCGGCGAGGTCGTGACCGGCGACTCGCTCTGCCTGACGAGGTCCATCGACCAGAGGTCGTACGTGCCCAGGTCGGGCCTCAGCCGGGTGAACAGCACGGCGCGATCATCCGGCGACAACGTCAGCGTCAAGTAGGCGCCGGGCTGGCCCAGCGGTGCGATCTCACGGCCGGTGCGGTCGAACCAGGCCAGGCGGCTTTCATCACGATTCGTCTGGAAGGCCAGCGTCCCGTTGGCCGACGCCGTGAAGTCCGCCCATCCAGTTGCCGCGGAGTACCCGACCCGGCCGGCTACCGACACCGGATCCCCCAGAGGCTGCTTCGCGGACAGATCCACGCGCTGCGCCAGCAGCGTGCCCTCACGGACGAAGAGCACCCAGTCCGGCGCCACCCACCGCACGTGTGACAAGGCGTCGAAGAGTGGAGTGGCGGTGCCGTCCGGTTCGACGAGCATCACCTGGCCCCGGAAGGCCGCGTCGAGCGCCGTGTAGAGAAACCGCCGGCCATCGGGCAGAAAACGCGGCCACACAACACGCTGGGCGTTGCCCCCGGAGGTGATCACCGGCGTTGGCGTACCGCCGGCCGCAGGGACGCGATAGATCGCCTGGCCTGAAACCGAAGTGAAGAGGATGTCGCCGTCGGCGCCCCAGGTCCCCGACAACCCCACGTTCACGGCGACGTCGCAGATCTTGATCGGCGCGGTGCCATCCAGGGTCACGCGCCGCAACTGGCCATCCGAGAAGAACCCGAGCGACCGTCCATCCGGCGCCCAGAACATCGAGATCGCCCCGTCCGTCCCGTTGACGCGAACCGCGTCATCCTCGGCGAGGGCCCGGATCCAGATCTGCGGCCGCGCGCCCGGCGCGGTCGCAATGAACGCCAGACGGGTCCCGTCGGGCGACGCTTCGACGGTCGTGGCCTCGAGATTGGGCAGCGAACCGCCAAACGTGACGCCCGGCGGCGGCGGCAGCGCGAATCGCAGCGCCTGCCGGTCGGCCGCCGGCGCCGGCCGACCGGTCAGACTCATCAGCCCCCAGGTGGCGAGCGCGCCCGCAAGCATCGCGGCCACCAGGAACACGGGTACGCGCGCGGACGATCGCGTCTCCGGTCCGGCGCCGGGTGAAGACGGGGCGGTCCCCCCGGCCGTCGAGAGCTCGTGCAGCGCGTCGCCGATGTCGCGCAGGCGCCGGCGCGGGTCTTTCTCGAGGCAGCGCGCGACCAGCGCGCGCAGGGCCGGCGGCGCGTCGGCCGGCAGCGCGCTCCAGTCCGGCTC
>Ga0105106_10000942_pt1 | contig 20689 bp, 14 predicted proteins | sample PPLLaktember2015_5_FD_79109 | JGI IMG/M metagenome (GOLD analysis project Ga0105106, IMG submission 79109) | Freshwater sediment microbial communities from Prairie Pothole Lake near Jamestown, North Dakota, USA - PPLs Lake P8 Core (1) Depth... | ecosystem: Environmental > Aquatic > Freshwater >...
ATGTCGCAGCATGCATTTCGCAATTGCTGACTGGCCCATTCAGCAGTCGGGTGATCGGTCACGCTGAAATGGATGATCCTTCTTCTTTCGTGGGAGAGGAACACTAGCACATGGAGCAACCTGAAGGTGATGGTGGGCACAACGAAGAAGTCGAGGGAGATGATTTCGACGGAGTGGTTCTTCAAGAACGTTTTCCATCGCTGCCTGGTTGTCCTTTGAGGTCTCTTGGGCATATATCGCTGTACAGTGGCTTCTGAGAGATCAAAGCCCCATTTGAGCATCTCGCCGTGAATTCTCGGGGCGCCCCATAGAGCGTTGTCGTTTGCCATCTGTCTGATCAGGTCGATTTGGGCCTGTGGGATCTTCGGTCTGCCAGCTTCTGATCGGCTTTTCCATCTCCAATACAATCTGAAGCTTTGTCGGTGCCAGCGGATGACTGTTTCCGGCTTGATGACCAGCAGCGTCTCCTTCCAAGAGCCGAAAACATTGGTCATGGTGCTGAAGAAGAATCTATCGGAGGACCGCAGTCGGGGTCTCGAGGACGTGCGAGCGAGTATTTCCATTTGTTTTCGGAGGAACAGGTTTTCGAGTCGGAGCTGAGTCGTTGTTCTGAGGAATGAGAGGCAAAACGAGAGGAAGGATCTGATCATCGAGGCTTCTCGTCCTGTTCATTGAACCAGAACAAAGTAGCGATTCCAGTTCGGATTCCCTATCTTGCTCGCGGATGGAATTTTGAAGAGGGACAGGTAAATGCGCATCGAACCCTATATCCACGACACTGCCGCGCACAGAGAGCACCGTGCCGGTTTTCAAAGGACTGGTCTTATCGCTCATGCGACAGCTCCCTGGATCCCATAGATCTGTCTCCTTACTTCCCGGCTCCGATATCTTTCGCAAGGCGGCGTTAGTCGTTCCACTTCCAGTTCCGGATTTCCGGCATGTCCAGGCCGTACTTCTCAATGTACTTCTTGTGCTGGATGAGCTTGTCCTGCACCATCCGCTTCAGCGGGGCGCCCCTGGTGCCCAACTGCGGCAGACGATTGATCACATCCTGCACGAGATGGAACCTGTCAAGATCATTCAGGACCGTCATGTCGAAGGTCGTCGTGATGGTGCCCTCTTCCTTGTAGCCCCGAACATGCATGTTATCATGGTTGGTACGGCGGTACGACAACTGGTGAACCAGCGAGGGATAGCCGTGGAAGGCGAAGATGATCGGCTTGTCTTTAGTGAACAACGCATCGAAGTCTTCATCGCTCAATCCGTGCGGATGCGCCGTATCAGGTTGCAGCTTCATCAGATCGACGACATTGATCACCCGGATTTTCAGATCGGGCAGGTGACGGCGGAAAATTGAAACAGCGGCCAGGGTTTCGAGCGTCGGTACGTCGCCGCAGCAGGCCATCACCACGTCCGGTTCCGCCCCCTGATCGCTGCTGGCCCAATGCCACACGCCAATCCCTTGCGTGCAATGCTCGACCGCGGCATCCATGGTCAACCATTGGTGTGCCTGGTACTTACCCGCTATCACGACATTGACGTAATGCCGGCTCCTCAGGCAATGGTCCCAGACCGACAGCAGACAATTGGCGTCCGGCGGAAGGTACACCCGCACGATTGCGGCCTTCTTGTTCGCTACATGATCGATGAAGCCGGGGTCTTGATGGGTGAAGCCATTATGAGCTTGCTGCCAGACGTGGGAGGCGAGCAGATAGTTTAGCGACGCAATGTTCCGCCGCCACGGCAATCCCGCGGAGACTTTCAGCCACTTGGCATGCTGGTTAAACATCGAATCGATGATATGAATAAAAGCTTCATAGCAATTGAACAGCCCGTGCCGGCCCGTGAGAAGGTATCCCTCGAGCCAACCTTCGCACTGATGTTCGCTCAGCATCTCCACTACCCGGCCATCTGTTGCAAGGAACTCATCGTTCTCTTGCGTCCGGGCTTCCCACTGCCGGTTGGTGACCTTAAAAACAGCGTTCAACCGATTGGACAGTGTCTCGTCGGGACCGAAGATCCGAAAATTCCGTTGTTCTCGGTTGAGTTTGGTCACGTCACGCAGGAACTCTCCAAGCACGCGCGTATCGGCGGCCTGAACTGATCCTGGCGACGGAACATTCACAGCATACTTCCGAAAGTCAGGCATACGCAGGTCGCGCAGCAGCAGTCCGCCATTAGCGTGCGGATTGGCGCCCATCCGCCGGTCGCCCTTGGGCGCCAGCTCGGCCAATTCCGGCATGAGCCGCCCATTCTTATCGAACAGTTCCTCTGCCTTGTAGCTCTTCATCCAGCTTTCAAGCTGCTTGATATGATCGGGATGTTCGGAATCAATCAGGAGCGGCACCTGGTGTGCTCGAAAAGTACCCTCAACCTGTAGTCCATCGACCACCTTCGGTCCTGTCCAGCCCTTGGGTGACTTGAACACGATCATTGGCCAGCGCCGCCGTGTGGTGTCGTTGTTGTTCCTGGCATTTTCCTGGATTTGCAGGATGTCCTCGACGGTCCTTTCCAGAATGCCGGCCATGAGTTGGTGCATCTTTTCCGGCTCATCGCCTTCTACAAAGTATGGTGTCCAGCCGCAGCCTCGGAGATATTGCTCCAATTCTTCGTGCTCGATGCGGGCGGGCACGGATGGGTTGGCGATTTTATAGCCGTTGAGATGCAGGATAGGCAGAACGGCTCCGTCGGTGATCGGATTGAGAAATTTATTGGAGTTCCATGCTGTGGCTAAAGGACCTGTTTCCGCTTCGCCGTCACCGATAACGCAGGCGACGACGAGTTCGGGATTGTCGAACACGGCCCCGAAGGCATGGCTGAGCGAATACCCCAATTCGCCCCCCTCGTGAATCGACCCGGGACACTCCGGTGAGACATGGCTGGGAATCCCTCCCGGGAAGGAGAACTGGGTGAACAGTTTCTTCAGTCCGGCCTCATCCTGAGTGATGTTCGGGTATACTTCACTGTAGGTGCCCTCGAGATACGTATTGCCCACCAGCGCCGGCCCCCCGTGGCCGGGGCCGGAGATGTAGATCATATCCAGGTCATACTTCTTGATGACCCGGTTCAGATGCACGTAGATGAAGTTCTGTCCGGGCGTCGTACCCCAATGCCCGAGTAGCGTCGGCTTCACGTGCGACGTTTTCAATGGCTCCCGGAGCAAGGGATTGTCGTATAGATAGATCTGGCCGACCGACAGATAGTTGGCGGCGCGCCAGTAGGCATCCATCTTGTGGAGCAGTTCCGGCGATAGAGTGTTTGTCATCTTGGTTTAATTCTCCTCTTTTGAGGCAAGACCGGGAACACGACACGCCGAGTGCGCAATCATCAGTTCTTCATCCGTGCGGTTGAACTGTCGGGATCCCAACGCCGTCGATTGCGGCGCTGTGCCGGACTCTCAAGATTTCGATGACGTATGGAAATGACATCGGCGATGATCGTAACAAAGGCGGACTTCACCCCGCCCCGCAACAAGAAGCCTTCTCCTTTGTCATGGGACCTTTTTTCCCTACTTAATTGAGCCGGCGTGAAGAAGCATGGCACTCTCGTCTCTTTCCACCTGCTTTGCATCTTGCAGTGTGAAGGAAGAACGGTTGGATGCCCGACCGAGGCATTCCTGCGCGCCACCCAGAAGCTCCCCGGCTTTCGACTTCACGTCACCCCGGAGGTCTGCCCGGCTTCTAGGCGCAAACAGCAGGCCCAACACCGCCCCGGCGCCGGCCCCAATTGCTGAACCCAGCAGAAATACTCTTATCGTGGTCGACCTGTCAGCAAATCTCATTACGGTTCTCTCCTTTCCGGAATCAATTCCAACAAAAGGGGTAGTGCTGAAGGCCCCGGCCTGATGTCATAGAGGGGGGTTCTTCCTGTGACAATTTCACGGCAATCACAGGACAGCTGCATTGGCAAGCCACTTCATCTGCAATCGAACCGTCGTGGCAATGCTCCCAGGCCGTTCGTTCCCGCATCGCTATCACAACAAGATCTGCCTCTATCTCTGCGACCAGGCGACTGATCTCATCTGCGGGCCTCACTTTCGTAAGCGCTTACCGGGGTAGCCGACATGTCGATGAGCAAGATCAACCCATATTGTCGGGAACAATATTGCCGATGGCAAGACCGCCGCTGCCTCCAAATGCTGCACTCATGCTGACAACCATCTTGGGTATCGACGTCCCGAACGCGATGACGGGAAGCTCGATGGCGAGTTTCGAAACTCCGAACAGGTGAGCTAAACCGACAGAACCTCCGATGAGCCAGTCGGCACCATGGTACCGCAAAATCAGCCCGCAAACAAGAATAAAAATGGAGATGACCATTGCCTGGTATGCACTATGTGATTGGTGGATATGATAATTTGGTCATTAGAACGCGACGCGCCTTCCCAGCTCTTGGGACCTTTTGCCAATGTCAATAGCGTGGATTGGCCGTGATCTCCTTCTCACAGCAAGGCTCCTACTTCGTATCAAGAATTACCGGCAAGCCATCTCTTCCCGCTCCAACGATGATCACCTTGGTGTTCGGTGAATTTGCGATTTTTTCTGTTGCTTCAATGCCTTTCCATCGCAGCAGTTGTTCGCTGATGCCCGCTGCTACGATGGTCTGGAAGTCGGCGATACCCTTTGCTTCGATACTGTGCCTCTTCAATATTCCATCCGGTGCAAACTGCCACATCGGATCATGAGTTGAGTGTGATGTTCTATGCGATGGGAAGGTAAGTGGACAAGAGTCATTGAGTGAAGGACAGGAAAACGCGCACAGATTCAGTCCGAAGAGTGACTTTGTCGTCGGCGAGGATGTAGTATTCTGGATGAATATGTCGCGTTCCATAATGGTCAGCGGCCGCATCAGGGGATTCGGCAGCAGATCCCGAAGCCAGGAGAACGGGAGAAGACAAGGGGTGCTGTCCGCGAGAGCCCTGTTCTGGGTGGACTGCATCACCACTACAGACAGGCGGCGTAATGGATGGAATAAGTCCCCCGTACGGGATTCGCTGTTATCTACGCGGTAGGAATTCTGAAGAGGGACAATGCACTATGACGAGAGTGAACGGGCTAGGGTCTTACTGGATGTCCCGAGTGCGATCAAGGAGCGTACGAGTAGGTCGACTGAGACGGAAGGATCTCCGGCCTCCATCTTGGCAACACGAGATTGACTGGAATTGAGCAAGTGCGCAAGTTGCTCCTGCGTAAGTTTCTTCTGGCGTCGCCGTTCCTGAAGGCTTTTGCTGAGTGCAAGCTTCAGTTCAACGTAGGCAGACTCCTGGGGGCCCAAGTCGAGGAATTCGTTGACTGTGCCGACCTTCCAGCCCATCTTCTCGAGACGTTTCTGCTTCAATTTGTGCATTGTGGTTACCGTTTGCTATCGTACATTCGAATTCGACGTTTGCAGGCTGCAATCACAGGTTGCGGAGTCTGCGGCATTTGTTTCTGAAAGACCTCGCGAATCACGATGGCATCATCGTCCATGCGATAGATGATTCGCCATGTACGTTCATTGTCGTCAATCCTGAGTTTGTGACATCTTTTGCCAATGGATGGCATGGGGCGAGACCAGGGCATCGAAAGCCGCTCACCCTGCTGCAATTTCCGAAGCAGATAACCGGTTTCCAATCGAGCTTCAGGCGAGAGAGGTGGACTCTTGACTTCGGCATGCAGCCATACCAACGGTTTGTCTCTGTCAGTCATCACTAACATGGTATGTCATTATTGACATAATGTCAAGACTTCAACCACAACGTCTCTCACCACAACCAGGTCTCTCACTTGATAGTTCCAGCCAGGGTGAACCGGAGAGGATAGGGGGTCCTGTTTGCATGAGTCCTGTTCTGGGGGGCTACATCACCACTGCTATGATAATGTCAAGTACAACTTGAAATATTCATAACACGCCCGACTGTATCGTTGTACACCGGCTGTACACGGTTTGTGAAATTCGATGCACTTGGTAGACAAGATTTGGAGAATAGTGCCCCATTTTCGCTGGATTGGGGGACTTCGCGACTTTTCGGGACCAAGAGATCCCGAAATGGGAAATCGGGCTGTCCCACCAAAAAGGAAGGTTTTGATCATCGCCCTCCAAACAAGGAGGACGCGCCTCTTTACCTCTTGACTTCCCCTCGAGGACGGTCATTTCCCCTACCCTTCTCCCTCCGCAAGGCCATCCTAGCCAGAAGACCATTCTGAGCCAGCCGAACGTAGGGAGCGGATTCCTTGGCCAAGAGTAGATTGAAAGAGGAAAAGCTGATGAAGAAACATCGATTTCAAATTGTAATTACTGTTTTGAAAGGGGATGGAGTTTAGAAGAGGCACGCCCATTCGCTGAGCGACGCTCCCAAACAACAACGCTGGAATCCAAGAAGGGTTTCTTGAGAGCAAGGAGGGAATCGGTCACTTCGGCTGCAATGGCTTGATGCGGCGGACAAGCACTTTGTCCACACGGAGCCCGTCCATGTCGAGAACCTCAATCCGATACTCACCGGCATCGAAAGTGTCACCAGCTAACGGTATGCGGCCAATTCGCGCGAGAACAAATCCTCCGACGGTCGAGTAGCTCTGCGATTTCCCTGTGGCCAATTCCGACAATCGAATGACCTCCTGAAGATCATCGATAGGAAGCAGTCCATCGACGAGCAGAGATCCATCCTTGCGCGTGATGATCTCGGGGGTCTTGAGCTGGGGGACTAACCCGACGATCGCTCCGGCAATATTGCTCATTGTCACAATACCCTGTAATCCACCGAATTCATCGATCACAAAACCAACTCGACTCTCCGACCTTTTCAATAGCTCAAGAGCCTTCAATGCCGATACACTTTCTGGAATGCTTGGGACATCACGCACATGGGAGCGCAGATCGATACGTCTGCCCGCAAGGGGATCCCAAAGCAGATCTGTTGTGGACACGATCCCCAGGACGTTATCGAGGCTTGCATCACAAAGTGGATAGTGGGAGTGTCTGCCCGCTTTCAGTTTCTCGGTTATCGCCTCAGCAGTGTCGGTCGTAAAGAGCGCAACGATATGCCTACGGGGCGTCATTATTGCGGACACTCCTAGAGAGGAGAGACGGAATACCCGCTCGACCATCTCCTTCTTTGCCTTCTCAAACCCCCCCGCGACGGTGCCCTGACGAATCAGTATCCGCACCTCTTCCTCTGTTATCGAAGGTTCGGCAGAGGATCTTACCCTGAGAACCCACAGAACCGCATCGGTCGACAGACTCAACACACGCACGATGGGTAATGTGATTTTCGACAACAACCTCATCGGTCCTGCAATTAGAGATCCGATGCGCTCCGGATTGTTGAGGGCGATGCGCTTTGGGACAAGTTCACCGACAATTAGGCTCAAGTACGTAATTGCTAATACCACCACGGCGAGTGCAATGGCTTCTGCATAAGGCGCTATTGCCGAGAAGTCTGCGAGGCGATGGGCCAACTGTTCTGCAATGGTTGCCCCGGCAAATGCACCTGAAAGGACCCCTATAAGTGTAATGCCGACTTGCACAGTCGAAAGAAAATCTGCGGGCGATTGGGCAAGCTGCAGTGCTACTTTCGCCTGCGGATTCCCCTTGTCCGCCAATCGCTGAAGCCTGGATCTTCGGCTCGCAACGACAGCAATCTCAGCTAACGCAAATACCCCATTGATGAGGATGAGGCTGAAGATGGCGAGTACTTCGATCACGATAGCACACATTTAACTGTTTCCTCCTCACTTGACATACTGACGTGTGAGTTGGGTCTCACGTCAGGTTGCTCTCCTTATGCGGCTTTACTCTGGTCGACGCCCATACTTCACAAACAACGCCGGGATGACAATTTGGGTGGGTGTCCGGCTGGTTAGTCCACATTTCAATGTAGCGAAAGTAGTGTGGATTCGCTATTTTGCACGCGGACGGAGTTTTGACTAGGGACAACAGCACTGATTTTGCGCGCGGATGGAATTTTAACCAGGCAAATGTCACCAGAAACTGGGAGTTGTTGCGCGACCGCGCTGGTGACCTACCCTACAACGCTGGTTCAGGATTGGGAAGACACCCTCCGAAGCATACGAAGCACTGGGACCTACTGTGCGCAGATTGTGCACTGCGTGTCACGTTCATTGGGTCGATGGAGTTCATGGAGGCGATTCCTGCGCGAAGTGCCCAACCCGAGCCGCATGAAGGACCTTGGACAACACTCTGCGCCTAAGGTGCATCCGCCGTTCCGCCTTCGGTGGAACACGCTTGCCGAGAGTCTTGTCCGCATGCTTCTCAGCTTCCCATTTGCTCTGGATGTTGTTCGCAAGTCGATCTGGACCTCGACACCCGAGCAATCGCGGCAAGCAGGTCAGCCTGTCGAATCGGCTTGGAGATATAGTCGTCCATCCCTGCCGCAAGACATTTCTCTCTGTCCCCCTGGAGCGCATTCGCGGTCATGGCGATGATGGCTCTCCGGCTGGACGTGCCGTCCACGCGGCGGATCTGTGCCGTTGCTTCAAACCCGTCCATCTCCGGCATCTGGCAATCCATGAACACAATATCGTACGGGACGAGGGAAACAGCGTTTACTGCTTCGAGACCGTTGCCGGCTACGTCTGCTCGGAGGCCGCACTTCTCCAACATGCGCACAGCCACCTTCTGGTTTACCGCATTGTCTTCCACCACAAGTATCAACATCGGCTTCAGGGAATGCTCAAGCGCAGGAATCGCGGCCATCGTGGCGTGTGTCGCGATGGAGGCGTCTCCGCTCACTGCAGGACGATTCACAGCGACAATGTCCAACGTGTCGCCCATGACATTCGCGATGCAGTCGAACAACTGCGACTGACGAACTGGCTTTGAAAGTGCGGCGCTGAACCCGGCCTCCTGCAACGAAATGGATTTCCGATGCCCCATGGACGTCAACAGAATGAGTCGGGTGTGAGCGAGCGTCGGATCCGCCTTGATTTCAGCGGCAAGCTGGATCCCGTCCATTTCTGGCATCTGCATGTCCAGAATTGCAAGATCAAAAGGTCGGCCCTGCTCCACCGCTTGATGCAAGAGTTCCAGTGCCCGCTTGCCATTTTCCGCGGAGCCGTTGCTCAACCCCCATGAGACGACATAGTAATGCACGATCTTCCGATTTGTCTCGTTGTCATCGACGATCAGGCAGCGCACTCCTGCGAGGTTCTTCCGTGGAGGCGTTTGTATCTGATCCACGGGTTGCTTTTCAAATGTCACAGTCCACCAGAAGGTGCTTCCTTTCCCTTGTTGCGACTCGACGCCAATCGTGCCCCCCATCAACTCGACAAGTTGTTTGGATATGGCCAATCCAAGGCCAGTGCCGCCGTACTTGCGCGTCGTGGAACTATTCTCCTGAGAGAAGGGGCGGAAAAGTCGGGAGACGCCTTCCTCGGAGATGCCGATGCCCGTGTCCGAAACGGTGAAGCGTATCTTCACATGGTGTTCGGTTTCGTCTTCCGCGGCAGCGCCTACCATTACCTCACCGTGTTCGGTGAATTTGATCGCGTTGCCGATGAGGTTCACCATCACCTGTCTCACTCTTCCTGCATCACCGCGTAACACATGGAGCACTTCTCGGTTAAAGAAGCATCCCAATTCGAGGCCTTTCTCCTGTGCCCGCGGGGCGAGGATTTCGATCGCTCCCTCCACCACGAAGATCAGGTCAAAATCGTGGTGCTCGATGGACAGTTTCCCTGCCTCGATCTTGGAAAAATCGAGAATATCATTGATGACTGTCAGAAGTGCTTCTCCGGATTGACGGACAATCTCCGCATACTCCAGCTGTTCAGAGGAAAGATCTGTGCTGAGCAACATACTTGTCATTCCGATGATGCCGTTCAACGGTGTGCGGATTTCGTGGCTCATGTTGGCAACAAATTCCGATTTTAGTCGCGACGCTTCCAGTGCAGTCTCGCGGGCGGCAATCAACCCTTGTGCCTGCAATCTCAGGAGTTGAGCCTGCGCTTCCCCTTTCGCGTTGGACGCGACCAGTTCCTTGTTTGTCTGATCGAGTGCATGTGCCTGCTGACGAAGTAATTCCTCTGCGTGTTTTCTTGCCGTGATGTCATGTCCGACGCCTACAAGGCCGATAATCATACCTTTCTCATCGCGCAGTGGCACCTTAGAAGTCAGCAACCAGCGCTCTTGACCGCCCATCGTAATCTGGTATTCTTCCCGATTGAGCACAGGTTGTCCGAGGTGGATTACCGTTTGATCGTCTGCGCAGAACTTCTCGGCCACTTCTTTCGGGAAAAGTTCAAAGTCATCCTTCCCCAGGACTTCAGCTTCCGACTGGACTCCTATATTGTGCACGTCGGCCAAATTAGCGAGGGTCTTCCGGCAGTTGCGGTCCTTGGCAAAAATCGGGTCGGGAAGGTTATCGATGACTGTGCGCAGCAAGATGCGCTCTTGTTGGAGCGCCTCCTCAATGCGCTTCTGTGCTGTAGTGTCTCGTCCTATCCCGACAAATCCCGTTATCTTCCCTTTGGCATCACGCAAAAGAATTTTGTTCGTCATCACCCATCGTTCCTGTCCTCCATCGATGGTGAGACCCTCATGATTGTAGAGTCCCTGTCCTGCACGGATCATTGCTTGCTCTTCCTCAAGGTATTTCTTTGCCAACTCTGGAGGGAAGAGATCAGAATTTGTCTTTCCTGCGAGCTGATCAGTACTCTGCAGTCCCACCTGACGCGCGACCGCCGCGTTGCCAATCAGGAATCGTCCGTCCAAATCTTTCGCGTAAATATAGTCTGGCAAATTGTCGATGAGTGTCCGTAGGAGAGTTCGCTCTGCTGCGATTGCCTCTTCTTCACGCTTTTGGGTGGTGATATCACGGCTGACCTGGTTGGCCTCCATCAGGTCTTCTTCATAGCGGCGCATGACGGTTCTGGTTGCCTTGACTCCGATTGCAATAAGGATGAGACCGATCAGAGCAAGAATGATGAGACCTTGGCGGTCTGACGTGGCCGTGGCGGTTGACCAATAGACTACGAACGCAACTAACGCGAGTAACCACCAAAGTGGGAGGAGATAGATGCCCCTGCAAGAGGTGAGATGAGGTCGACGCGCATCATAGGTATTCATATGATTTGCATGTGCAAGTTGTGTTCAACTCCTATGACCTCTCCTTATCATGGGATCCTTCTTCGTACCTGTCCGTCCATGCCGCTGCAAACTGCGTGCCACCAAAGGACATCGCTGACTCTGTCACCCTTCTGTGTCACATTTGCCCGCCAATGATGGTAAGTCGGCACTATTCCACATTTCTCTCGCTAGGCGCGATTTGCCGTGAACAATATTCGCCAGAAGAGTCGAATTGGCGAGCTACTGGTTGAGATTGGCCAATACGATGCCCGCTGCCTGTTGCCCCTCTTAAGAATTCCATCCATGGCAAAATGTGATGGTGGATCATCAGTTGAGTGAGGCTCTCAAGCATCAGGGGTGAAATTCGAGAAGGGTTTCTCGATGGACGGTAGGGAAGTGCATGAGATTCTTGCTTGAAGGGCGGTTCCTTCCGAAGAAAGGAGAGAGATTTCCCTCGACCCGCGAGGGCAATCTTCGCAAAATAGATACTCGGGTGTTTCTTACGCGGCGCTTCTGTAATGGAAATGACGCAACCCGTTCGCCACAGCCACACGTTCAATCTTACCGACGGCATCGACTCTTCTCGGTTCAGGTGAGTCCTTGTTCAACCCGAGATGAGTCCGTTGATTCTGGTAGTAGTCAGAGTGTCGTTTCAGAGATTTTCGCAAATGATTTTCATTGGCGATGATCAAGTGATCAAGACACTCCCGGCGGAAACTTCCAATCAACCTTTCCACAAATCCATCTTGCCACGGAGACCGATAAGCGGCTAAAATGGATCGAATGCCAAGAGCTCTCACACTATGAATAAAGGATTCGCCGAACTTATTGTCGCGATCCGGTATCAAGAACTTGAGAAATGAGAGACACAACGAGAGGAAAGATCTTAGCCTTTGGGCTCTTGTCCTGTTCATTAACTCAGAACAAAAATAGCGAATAGAGCTTGAATTCATTATTGCCTGTGTATGGAGTTTTGAAGAGGCACAACCGAAACGCGTCACGATTAGCAAGGTCTCTGATTTGTGCAAAAAGGTTCGTACTTTCGAACGGCATGTGCCACTCCGGTTTGTGGGACTCTCCTGACTTAGACTATCAGAAGATATCACTTTCCGGAGCTTTATTTTGGACAAGTCTGATTTGACACACGGACGGAATATTGAAGAGGCACACCAGTTCATTGAACCAGAACGAAGCAGCGATTGCCGATCGGATTCGCTATCTTGTTCGCGGATGGAATTTTGACGAGGGACAACCTTTCCTCCGCACCCGAATAGATTGAGAACAGCTTAACTTGGCATTCACTTGACAAGCATAAGTCTCTTCGTTGCCGAGAATACTCCCGCTTGGAGATGATAGAAGTAGGCTCCGCTCGGAAGCGTCGCTCCATCCAACGTGGCTCTGTATTTACCCGGCGATAACTCCTCGCTCACCAAGTCTGCGACTTCACGGCCCAGTACGTCGGACACCTTCAGCGAGACATGAGAACGTTGCGGAACTTGAAATTCGATATTAGTTGTCGGGTTAAATGGGTTGGGAAAATTCTGCTCGAGCGCGAACGACGATGGGATTCCTCCGATTTCTTTCACATCAGACGCGGGTCCCCAAGCCAGATCATCAACAGTGAAAACCGTGCCGACATGGTGTCCTCCCGTAAACGGAAAGGTGGCGATTACCATTTCGACCGTGTCCGGCGTCCCGCCTGTCGGCCATAGAATGTTGACGATAAACTCGCGATAGACACTTGCCGGAGTAGCATCAGCCATCAATCCTGAACCCACCCCACCCGAATTATTCGAGAACACGACGCTGACGGTGAATCCATCGCCACCAACTGAAGCAAATTTGTACCACCCGTGCAATGCATCAGGGCGGCTCGCAATCGGAAATCCATTGCCGTCTACGCCTGCAAGTATTGACGGCGGTATTGGAGTGTCCATCAAGGATACGACTGTCCCTTGGACAGCTGATGCCCCGGCATGCGCGCTTGTTGATTGAATTATGTTTGTCCAGGTCGGAGGAGAGTTTGAAGTTTTCCATCCGGTCGGACTCCCACTAGTCCATTGCTCGAAACTGGCATTGGGAATTGTTTGTGCATGGCACACCATACAGAGCATCACCAACACGAGCCCGTACGCGAACAGAGAGAAGAGTTGGCTCATTGTATCCACCTTATTGGATTTTGTGATGTGGTTAGGCGGCAGGTTTTCTGCCGTCGTGCAACACCTGATACGAATGTGCTACTGCACTAAGCGCGACTCGCGCGAGAATGGCAACGGCGAAGTCGAATGTGCAAGTTGGTCGGTTCGGAAGAGAATCTGTTTCGCCGCTGTCCTCAATCACGCAACGAGGCGTTGATTGCGGAGAGGGAAAATGGAAATGAACAATGCTGACGACAAAGAACAAACTGCTGACAACATCGCAAGCGTCTCAGCAATAGACTGCAACATTGGGGATCTTCTGGGTTCAATATCGGCAGGCTGTGCGAAATACGCAAGAGTCTCGCCGCACTATCGCCCAAGATCGCGTAGAGGGGACTTATTCCATCTAACTTTGAAGTGCCGATATTTTACTCTGGAAAGCATACCCCACTTTCAGAGTAGACATGATATCCTTTTTCGGCACCTTGATCCGTATCTTATTCCATGCCTTCCGGTCAAAAAGGATTATCCCCTTTGAAAACGCGCTGCTCAAGAAGAAAAACGCCATCCTGCTGCAGCGAGTCGGGAAGAAGCGGGTTCATTTCAACATATACGACAAGGTGAATATGTCACGTTCTACAATGGTCAGCGACCGCATCAGGGGAGCAGCAACAGATTCCGAAGCCAGGTGAACAGGAGAAGACGGGGGGTGCTGTTTGCATGAGTCCTGTTCTGGGTGGACTGCATCACCGTCTATTCGCGATGAGGTAGTTGCTTGCTTGTTACGCGGCTTTTCGGAAGTAGAAATGGTGAACCCCGTTCACCACAGCCACCTTGTCAATCTTCCCGCGGGTTTGCACTTCGCGCAGTTCGGGTGAGTCCTTGCTGATCTCCAGGTGAGTTCGTTGGGTGTTGTAGTAGCGGATGTAACTCTGCAGTATCGCTCGCAGATGACTCTCATTCATGATGATCAGATGGTCCAAGCATTCCCTCCGGATGCTCCCGATCAGTCTTTCGCAATATCCGTTTTGCCACGGTGATCGGTACGCGGTCAAGATCGGACGAATGCCAAGAGCCTTCACGGTGTCAGTGAATAGTTCGCCGAATTTCTTGTCACGATCGCGGATCAGGAATTTGAGTGGCTCGATGCCGCAAAATGCATTTCGCAATGGCTGACTGGCCCATTCAGCAGTCGGGTGATCGGTCACGTTGAAATGCAGTTTCTTCATGGGGTACTCCCAACGGACGTTCTCTGATGGTTCAGTTATGCAATTCGAATCTATCTCCGGCTATTAGCATGGATGCTCGAATTTGTCCGAGCCTGAACCTACATTGGCAGAGTCTGACTCTTTCCGAAGAGTCGAAGATCGGCCTTCCGCCTATGGGTGTATCACAACTTTCTTCCCATCGTACACCACGGCTTTGTCATACTTTTCAGCGGGGCCCAATCCTACGCCATTGTACTGGGAAACCCATACGATGTTGAATTTCCTTTCACTGAGCATTCCATGGAAGGAACCAGTTCTATCGCTGATTGTCAGAGTCTTCTTCGCATCATCCCAGGAAAAGGTGATTGTGGAATAGGCTCCCTTTTCATAGTTGTAGTTGTCCGTTTCATCTTCGTACAGCGTGAACTCGCCATCAGCACCGGGGTAGATTCTTATTTCAATCGGGTCACTCTTTTCTGTAGAATATTGGATGAACGGTCCCATCGGAATGATGGAACCAGCACGGATCAGCAGCGGCATGGTTTCGTACGATGCATCCGCTTTGAGATTCTGACCTCCATCGGATCTCTTCCCCGTCCAGAAATCGATCCACTGCGATCCTCTGGGCAAATAGACTTCACGAGCGTAGTCCGTTGTGTTGATCTTCACATTGTTGCGATGATAGTACAGCGGCTGAATGACCGGGCAAACCATGATTGATGGGCCGAACATGTACTGGTTATTGATCGTACGGACGGCAGAATCATTCATGAAATCCAGTGGCAAGGCGCGCATCATCGTGTAGTTCTCGCTGGTGACTCTCCACGCCAGCGAATAGATATACGGAATCAGCCGGTAGCGCAGGTTGGCGAATTTCAACAGTGTCTGGTATGTTCTCGATTCGGGTGTTCCAAACGCCCACGGCTCGCGCGGAAAATCCGCACCGTGCGCACGGAACAAAGGACAAAAGGCCGCAAACTGAAACCAACGGGTGTACAGCTCCTTAAAGCCTTCGTCTTCCTGCCCCTGTTCATATGCTCCGTTCGAAAACCACCAACCCGGTTGATGCTTGATAAAGTAGCCGGCGATGTCGGTTGTCCAGTAGGGGATTCCCGTCATGCAATAATTGAGACCCGCGGGAATCTGCATCCGAAATTCTTCCCAGTTGGCAGAGACATCACCTGTCCAGTAACTCGCAGCGTATTTCTGCATCCCTGCGAACGAAGAACGCGTCAGGATGAACACACGCTTTGTGGACGTTGTCGATCGCCATCCTTCATACAGTCCCTTGGTGTGCATCAGCGCATACACGTTGATGTACCGGCCACCGTTCATCATCTTCTTGAGCACATCTGAATTGACTTCGTTCAATTTCAGATCAGGAAGCTTGAAGAATGGAGAAGACCAATCAGAGTCGTAACCCTCCGAGCAGTCCGCCCAGAATCCGTCTATGCCGGTTGAAAAAAGCGAATCATTCAGCTGCTTCCAGTAGACGTGCCGTGCCTCGGGCATAAGAATATTGAGGTGTTCGTCGTCTTTGAACAGACCGTTTACCTTCGCGAGCTCAATCTGGTTGGGGGTGCCTTTTGTCATGTTAGGCCAGATAGAGATCATGACTTTTGCATTCATATCGTGAATGTCATGTATCATCCTGCCAGGGTCGGGATAGTGCTTCCGGTTGAATGACTTTTGCCCCCATTCCCCTTCGGGCCAATACATCCAGTCCTGGACGATCAGATCAAGCGGGAACCTTTTCTCCCGAAAATCCCTGACCACGGAGACAATTTCATCTTGGGTGTTGTATTTCTGTTTTGATTGGATGTAACCGAAAGCCCATTTCGGATACATCGGTACCCGGCCTGTGAGCCGGCGGTAGGAAGCGACGATGGAGTCAATGGCTTTGCCGTAGATGAAGAAGTAGTTAATATCGTTCGCGACTTCCGACCAAATGTAATAGCTGCCGCGCGTGTCGTTGAACTCACCGTGCGAGTAATTGTCCCACATCAAGCCATAGTGATTGGTGGAAAGGATGACCGGTACAACGTCATCTCGGTTCTTTTGAAGCAGAGTTACTTTCTTGCCGTTCAAGGCCAGATCGGCGCTTTGTAAACTACCGAGACCGTACAACACTTCGCCGGATGAATACTGGAATGATTGCTTGACGCCGTAACAATGTTCTCCGACGACTGTTGCTGCCAGGGCGCTTCTCCCATCTTCGGCGAGAATGGTTTTGCCGACGCTGTCCACAAAAACAACTCTCAGTGAATTCTTTTCGACGCGTGCCGAACAAGATGATGTCGACACTCTGATCTGGTCTTCAGTTTCATCCAACGTCCATTTGGGTGTTGGCGGTAGCGTCTCAGTAATGATGAGGCTGTTGCGTTGTGAAAGGTCATCGGTCGGAGTGGCAACTACCTGGATGACTCTATCACTCCATATGTTCAGTCTAAGCCTCTTTATTCCGTTCAGTTCGTGTGAAAGAGTGATGGTTACTCCGCCGGTGTCCTTCTCAATTGTCTGCCCGAACAACGAGGTGTTGTATGCCGAAACAAGGACATACAATACTAAGAGTCGCGTGTTCATGCTTGAATGTCCTTTTTGTGGAGTTAAGACAAATGTCGTTAGCGCATGACGATCATCGGTATCCGATCTGTAATGCACACCATCATACATGGCTGGGTGGGCTGAAAGAGCGCACTCCAGCGGCTCATTGAACGGTGATCGTTGCCATCTTCAGGTCTTTCTTATCGGAACTGTTACCGTACCACACCTCATAGTCTCCCGCAGTCAGAGAGATGTGGCCGCTTGTCCTGTCGAAAAATTCAAACGCGGTATGAGAAAGGTTGATAGTTGCCTGACCGGTCCTGCCAGCCGCAACGTCCACCCTTTGAAAGCCCCGCAAGGTTTTCAACGGCCCATCGGTGTCGTTTAGCTTGTGGACATAGACCTGAACGATTTCTGTGCCGTCGCGCTTGCCCACATTTGTTACAGGTATTGTGAGGTGAACGACTTCGTCTTTCTTGATTTCAGTTGTGCTGATTTCGGCGTTGCCGATTGAGAAGGACGTATAGCTCAATCCGAAACCAAACGGAAAAAGGGGATCGGACATGAATCGGTATGTTCGCCCCTTCATGGAATAGTTTTCGAAATCGGGCAACTGCTGCATACTTTTGTAGAAGGTGATGGGCAATTTTCCAGAGGGGTTGTAGTCGCCGAACAGCACGTCGGCGATCGCCTGACCGCCAGATTCCCCTGCATACCAGGCCTGAAGAATAGCATCGCAGCTTTCAGTTTCCGGCACCAAACCTATGGCCGAGCCCGAACAATTGATGAAGACGATCTTCTTACCGGCCTGTTTGAGCGCCTTGAGGCAGTTGCGCTGCACTTCTGGAAGTTCAATATCGGTGCGGTCGCCCCCCTTGAAACCAGGCAGCTGGATTGGCATTTCTTCCCCTTCCAATTTGGCAGAAATACCGCCTGCGAAAATAACCACATCAATACCATTCAACTTCTTGATAAGGGCGTCGTACTGGACAGGCACTTGCTTGCCAAAATCCATGCTTAGGCTGGCTGTCCAATTGTCGATCTGTCTGAAGCGGGCTTCGATCTTGTATTCCTTTCCCTTTTCAACCTCAAGAACGACACGCTTCGGAAGCGGCCTCCACATAAGGACTCTGGAGAGCGTGTCACCATTGACGATCAACTCAAATCCTCCACAGGCTTCCAGCTTGAATGCGACTTCCCCCGATTGCGAAGGTCTGTAGATCGTTTCGTACTTGCCGGAGAAGTTCTCCAAATGAACACCTGTGCTGAATTCGTGCTGTCCGAACGTGGTAAGTCTGATGGGATGAACGATATGTTCGGTGGCGGCAATGTCGCCTTTGAACTCACGGTTGTTCCAATACGTAGCTTTAATCCCCATCTTGCCGCCGATAGAACATTCATCAAATGCGTTTAGAGTATTCATATTCTCAGTCAAGTCGCACCCCCTGTCATAGACAATCCGCTTGCTCGTAAGCTTCGTTCTAATTCCATCCAGAATGGTAACGGTAGTGAAGGGTGTGCCATTGTAGTTCCCCCACATGAGCGGTGCATCATCGGCGTTCGGTCCTATGACTGCAATTCCATGAACCGACTTGGATAGAGGCAGAGTGCTGTTTCTATTTTGCAGGAGAGTCATTGTCTCTCGGGCGATGTCGAGCGCCAATTTCTTGTGTGCTTCACAATTGACCACTGACATGGGTATTGTCGACCAGGGGATCAATGCATCGCTATCCATCTCTCCCAGATCGAAACGACCAACTAGCACACGCAACAGATGTTTGTTTATTTCTTCTTCCGTCATTATGCCTCTGGCAACGGCATCGGGCAGTTTCTTGAACGCATAGCCATATCCGCATTCGACATCGGTTCCTGCCAAGACACTTTTGGCTGCTGCGTGGACTTCATCCGACGAGACGTTGTGGCCGCGATAAAAGTCGGATATTGCACCACAATCGGAAACAACCATGTACTTGAAGCCCCAATCGTCGCGGAGAATATTTTGCAGCAAGCGCGTACTGCCACAGCAGGGCTCATCCTCAAATCGCTGATAGGCACACATGATCTCGCGGACGTCGGCATCTTTGACCAGCGCTTTGAATGCAGGGAGATAGGTTTCAAACAGATCGCGTGGATCGATACCTTTGAGGTTCATGACATGGCGACTCCATTCTGGACCCGAATGGACGGCAAAGTGTTTGCCACAGGCCAACAGCTTTCGATACTTTGCATCGGAAGGGCCCTGGAGTCCTTTCACGACAGAAACGCCCATGCGTGACGTCAGATAGGGATCTTCCCCGTAGGTCTCCTGACCTCTTCCCCAACGTGGATCACGGAAAATATTCACATTGGGGGTCCACACTGAAAGGCTCAAGAAACGTTTGTTCTCTTGTCCTCTTCGTCTTGCCTCGTTGTACTTGGCGCGAGTTTCGTCCGAAACAGCGCTGAAAATACGGTACACCAGTGCATCGTCGAAGGAGGCAGCCATGCCAATTGGCTCCGGGAACACGGTGACACTATCGGTATTGGCAAGACCGTGAAGCGCTTCGCTCCACCAATTGAACTTCTTAATGCCCAGGTGCGCAATGGCATCTGATTCATCGCACATCAAGGCCGCCTTTTCACTCAACATTAACCGGGTGAGCAAGTCCCTGGCCCGCTCTTCGGAACTCAAGTCAGGGTTCTGATATGGCAATGTTTGTGTCCACAATTCCATTGAGAGTGAAGCGCCTAATAAAAGGAAAAGTACCTTCTTCATAGTCTGCTCAGAGGAAGACAGCGGTTATGACGAAATCCATATCGGTGCGTTGGTTGGGAAGAATAGGTTCACAAAACTAGTGCAGTTCGGTGGCAAAAGCAACCAGAGGCCAACTTGAGGGAAACGGCGACGAAGGATCGAATAAGTTCCGAATATAGCATTGTGCAATCCCCTCCAGTCTGTTATTGATTTCGTGAACTCAGGAGCAGTGGGCCGAACGCATAGGGGGGACATATTCCATCTGACCTCGTTGGGGGGTCTAATTCCATCTGACATATGAAGTGGCGATATTTTGCTCTGAGAGCATACCCCACGTCCCTGGAGTCGCCTAGAACGGTTGCGGAGATGGGCGAAGCGTATCCTGCAGCGGTGATTTCCATCAGAGCAGGTGAACACAGTCTCTGACTAGCGAATTCTGCGTGAAATTCAGGTATCACCACCTCGACGATTCGCTCAGAAGTTGTAATAGAGCGATGTTCCTGCCCCTGACTTGAACCTGCAACATCAAGTGCCGTTCATAAGCCGATCCTGTGAATCTGAACGCTCGGAACAGCGTGTCCTTCAAGTACTGCTTCTATCTGATTTACAGGATGCCGCTCTGACTCCATGGTCAATTGTGTTTCAGATCTGCACCTGCGGATTTGCGGGCATTCGAACCGCTCGAACGCCCGCAACAAAACTGAACGGCAGTTGACTCGAACGGAGTTGGCAACCTGACTTCCGAAAGATGATCCAAGCATTGGTTCGTAGAACTAATTCCTGGAGTGAAAGACATCACGTCATGGTCAACACTGCGCTTGACAGGCGGCATCGTTCATGACGCTGAAGAAGCGCCTATCGGAAGACCGCAGTCGGGGTCTCGAGGACGTGCGAGCGAGTATTTCAAGCTGTTTTCGGAGGAAGATGATCTCCAGCTGAAGCTGAATACTTGATCTGAAGAATCGGAGACAAAACGAGAGGAAGGAACTGAGCATTTGGGC
>Ga0105106_10000946_pt1 | contig 20646 bp, 16 predicted proteins | sample PPLLaktember2015_5_FD_79109 | JGI IMG/M metagenome (GOLD analysis project Ga0105106, IMG submission 79109) | Freshwater sediment microbial communities from Prairie Pothole Lake near Jamestown, North Dakota, USA - PPLs Lake P8 Core (1) Depth... | ecosystem: Environmental > Aquatic > Freshwater >...
CGCGCCTTGCCAGGGACGAATATCGCACACGGTCGCGCCCATGCCGGGGTAAATCAGAGGTTCCATCAACCCTAGCAAAGTGCCGGCTCTTGCGCACGTTCGCGACGGCCGTGCGCGCCATCCTCCTGGCGGTGCATAATCGACGCCGATGAAGGCAAGATGCATCTTCGCGCTGATGGCTGGCCTCGCCTCGATCGCGACGGCGCTCGCGGCCGACCTGCCGCGAAATCCCGCGCCCGCCGATGTGGAGCTCTACATCATTTCGCCGAAAGACGGCGAGACGGTCGCGAGTCCGCTGACCGTGCGGTTCGGCCTTCGCGGCATGGGAATCGCACCGGCCGGTGTGGCCATGGAGAATACCGGGCACCATCACCTTCTCATTGACGCGACGCCGCCCGCGGTCGATCGCCCGATTCCGGCCGACGCCAACCACGTGCATTTCGGCAAGGGGCAGACCGAGGCCGTCATTACGCTAGCGCCGGGCCGGCACCGCCTGCAGCTCCTGCTTGCGGACCATCTCCACATTCCGCACGACCCGCCGGTGATGTCGAAGCCGATCACGGTCATCGTCAAGTAGCGCCGGCGGGGTCTCCGGCATGCGTCCGTTTCGCGCACTGACCTGGCTCTTGCTCCCGTTCGCCTGGTCCTGCTCCGGAGAGCCGGACTACGACCTGATCTTGCGCGGCGGAACGATCTACGACGGATCCGGCGAGGCGGGGTTCATCGGCGACCTGGCGATCAAGGGCGACCGCATCGTGTACGTTGGTCCGGGCGCGCCGGGAAAGGCGCGTCGCGAGATCGACGCCGCGGGCCAGGCCGTCGCGCCAGGCTTCATCAACATGCTCTCCTGGTCGAATGAGTCGCTCCTGATCGATGGCAGGGGCCAGGGCGAGTTGCGCCAGGGCGTGACGCTCGAAGTGATGGGTGAGGGCGAGTCAATGGGCCCGCTGACACCCGAGATGAAGAAGGACATCGTCGCGCAGCAGGGCGACCTCAAGTACCCGGTCGACTGGACCACGCTCGGCGAGTATCTCGAGACGCTCGAGCGCAAGGGCGTTTCGATCAATGTGGCATCGCATATCGGCGCAGCCACGGCGCGCATGAACCTGCTCGCTTCGGCCGACGCGGACCCGACGCCGGAGCAGCTCGCCGCCATGCAGGACGTCGTTCGCAAGACCATGGAAGAGGGCGCGCTTGGAGTCGCCTCCTCCCTCATCTATGTGCCCGGCACCTTTGCGGAGATCGACGAACTGGTGGCGCTTGCGTCCACGGCGGCGCGCTGCGGCGGGATTTACGCGACGCACATGCGCAGTGAAGGAAGCGGCCTGCTGGAAGCGATTGACGAGACGATCGACATCTCGCGCCGCTCGGGCGCTCCCGCGGAGATCTATCACCTGAAGGCAGCGGGGCGCGAGAACTGGCCCAAGATGGATGAAGCGATCGCGCGCATCGAGGCCGCGCGGCGCGAGGGGCTTCGGATTACCGCCGACATGTATGCCTATCCCGCCGGCAGCACCGGGCTTGACGCCGCAATGCCGCCGTGGGTGCAGGAAGGCGGCAATGCGGCGTGGTATGCGCGCCTGCAGGACCCCGCCGTTCGCCGCCGCGTTGCGGCGGAGATGCGCGCCGAAAATACCGACTGGGAAAACCTGATGCACGCGGCCGGCGGCCCGGAGCAGGTGCTGATCGTCGTGCTCCGCAAGCCCGAGCTGAAACCGCTGATCGGCAAGACGCTCGCCGAAATCGCGGCAGAACGCGGAGTGAGCCCCGAAGACGCGGCCATGGACCTCGTGGCGGGCGATGAGAGCCGCGTCGGCGCAATCTATTTCATCATGTCGGAGGACGAGGTGCGCCGGAAAGTGGCTCTGCCGTTCATGAGCTTCGGTTCCGACGGCACTGCGGTCTCGGCGGAGGGCGACTTCCTCAAGAGCAACCTGCATCCGCGCGGATACGGCAATTTCGCCCGCGTCTTCGCGCGTTACGTGCGCGACGAGAAGCTAGTGACGATCGAGGATGCCGTGCGGCGGATGACGGCGCATCCGGCCGCGGTGCTCGGGATCCGCGACCGCGGCAGGCTGGAGGCGGGTTACCACGCGGACGTGGTCGTCTTCGATCCGGCGACGATCCAGGATCACGCGACCTACGTGAAGCCGCACCAGTACGCAACCGGCGTGTCGCAGGTGATCGTGAACGGCGTGCTCGCACTCGAGAACGGGGAGCCCACCGATGCGCGGCCGGGCCGTTTCGTTCGCGGCCGGGCATGGACCGGTTGGCCTGACGGCGGCTGCCGCGCGTCGGTGGGCAACTGGGACTGGCCCTCGCCCTAGCCGTTGCCTGTCGCGTTCCTGATCTTCGGATTCACGATGCTCGCGGCCCGTCAGGCCCGATTCACGGGTCGCTGGCTCCGCGCGCGCCGTCTTTCACGATCAGGGCGTAGCGCTGGCCGGAGGAGATCAGGAACAGGGCGGGTGCGGCGACGAGCCGCCCGCCGCATTCGCGCGCATATTCGGCAACACGGGCCGTCGTCATCGTCAGCTTCGGCGGCTTCTTGCGAAATGGGTGCCGCATGCGATGCGTCAGATTCTTGAGTGAGTGATGATCGAAGTAAGTCACGATCACGAAACGCCGCGAGACGCGCATCAATTCGTGAAAGAGGCGGTCTCGCTCGGCGTGCGTTGGCAGGTGATGGGCTAGCCGGATGCAGACTGTGCCGTCCACGCTGCCATCGCGTAATGGGATATGAAAGGCCGAAGCAGTCATCCAGGCGCGGGGCGTGGCGACGGTTGACGTGGCGCGGCCGTACTGGATCTGGCCGATCGCGATGTCCGCCTCAATCACGAAATCCGTGGAGCCCGCGAAAGCGGGCGTCATCCGGCCGCCGCCGCAGGGGAGTTCGAGGATTACGCGCGAATGACCGACTTCGCGCATGTGGCGGCCGATCAACGCATATTCGCGGCTCGTCGTGATCCGCCTCAGGATCCGTTGCTGGTAGTACAGGTTGTAGGCCGCGGCCCTCTCGACCTTCTGGTACTCGGACTGGTATGCCGTGCTCTGCTCGATTTGCTGCGGCGCGCCCCAGGACTCGGACGTGCCCTGCACAGCCAGCAATGGCACGCCGTCTGCCATTCCGAATCGCGCACCGCAGCCTGCGCAGTACAGGCTATGGGATTCGAGCGCAAGCTTGGCGCGACAGGTCGGGCAGGCGAGCAGATCGGCAATTGCCGCGAGTCCGTTCGCGACCTGACTCGTGGCTGGGGCGCGCGCAGAGTCCATATGAATCATGGGGTCAGGTTCGCCGCCCGCTTGTATGCCGGACGGACGGAGGCTCCGGTCAATATCAATCGGCCGGGCGGGATACCGGTTCGTTGCCGCCTACGATGATGCGATCGCCCCGGACGGCGGCTCGTACGCGGGTCGTCGCAAGCACCGCATCCAGGGCCTGTGCCGGTGTCAGGCCGGCAATCGAGCCGTGCACGACGATGTCTGCGGCATCGGAGGCGGTCTGCGGAGTTGCATAGACAACCTCCCGCCCGAGCTCGCGGCCGACCCACGACAAGAACCGGGTGAGCGGCAGGCCTTCGATCTCGATGGCGGGGGCCGTGTCTGCAATCCAGTCCCAGGCCTCCCCATAAAGAGGCATGGCCCGGCGCTCCACGGTGCCGTCGCCAGCGATCGAGAGCTGTTCGCCGGTCTTGCTTTGTTCGGTGCTGCCGGACCGGGCCCGCCATTCGATACGTCCCTCGCGCACGCGAATCCTCACGCCGCTGCCCATCAGGCGGACCTCATACTGGGTCCCGATGTGTCTCACGGAACCTGATGGCGTGATCACGGCGAGCCGTGACACCGGCGAAGCGGAAGGGCCGGCATCGACATACAGTGCCCCGTGCACGAGGTTCAGATGGTCGTCAGCAGTGACATCCAGCTGCGTATCGTGGTCCAGGCGCGCGGAAACCCCACCGGGCAGCGACAGGGCGACGCGCCCGGATCGGCCGGTCCTGAGGGACTGGCCCACGGCCAGCGACTGACCCGGGACAATATCGCTCCATCCGAAGGACCAGCTCGAATTCACGCGCACCTCGCCCGCCGCCAGCGTCACGCTTCCGACAGGACTCGCCGGACCGCGAAGCTGCGGTGCGACGAACCACAGGCCGATCGCGGCCGCAAGGACGCCGGCGGCGAGTGCGTAGGACATTTGCCGCCGACCGTCGCGGCGCCTGCCTGCAACCAACGCACGCCATTCCGTCCGCAGGCGCTCACGCACGACCTGCTCGACGTCAGCCGGTGGTCTCTCCCGCGGGCCTGCGGAAATCAACAGCTTTCCAATGTCTTCGTCATTCATGGAGAAACCTCACGCGCCCAGGCTCGAGGCGATGTCGGCCGCTTCCGCGCCGAATACCTTTTCCAGGGCCTCCCGAAATGCAATGCGCGCCCGTGCCAGCAGTGACTGGGCAGCGGTCGTGCCGATGCCCAGCCGTTCACCGATGACTTCGACCGATTCACCCTCGATGTACTTCCATTCGAGCGCGTCGCCGTAGCTCGATGGCAGTCGATCGAGGACGACTCGCACCAACCGTCCGGTTTCGCCGCGCCCGTAGTTCCTGACAAGGTCATATTCCTCCGGCGCCTCGATCGAATCGATGGCTTGCCGCAATTCCGGCTGGTCGTCGATCAGCACGACATGCCGCGATCGCCGGCGCGCACGGATGTGATCGACAACCTCATGCCGGCAGATCTGGCAGATCCAGGTGAAGAGCGCTGAATCACCGCGGAAATCCGAGAGGCGCCGCATCGCCTTGGTCAGGGTGGACAGCACGACTTCCTGGGCCGCCTCGGCGTCGCCATTCAGGCGCGGCAGCGCAAACCGGTACACCCGCGCAAAATACGCCTTGAAAAACGCCTCGAACGCCTGCTCGTCGCCCTCGAGCAAACGCTGGATAAGCTGTCTGTCGTCTGCCAATGCCTGGTCCACGCGGCGGGACGCCATCCGAAGGTTGGACGCGCGCGCCATGGGGAATCAATCGCGCCCTGTCCTGAGCGGCGGATTCTAGCAGCCAGCGGTCCAGGACCAGCAGGAGCCAGGCAATCGCAAGTGCCGCGAGTCCGGCCAGGCGTATGAGCCAGCTGCCACCGGCGTGAATGGGGTCGACGGCCCACCACGTATTCGTGCCGACCCAGGCATGCCGTCGCGAGCTCCGACCGGTGGATGGCGCCAGTGAGGATTTGCCAGTCATCACGTTCAGAAGCTGCCCTTGGTCTGGATCAGAAACTGCATGTTGTTGATCGAACTTGTGCCGTCGAGGGGAAAGGCCAGGTCCACGTGCAGCACGTTGCCGAGTGCGCTGCGCGTGCTGCCGAATCGCAGGCCGACGCCGATGTCCTTGAGCAAGCCGAGGTTCTCGGTCGGGCCAAAAGCCGACTCGCCCCAGGCCTGGCCCGCGTCGAAGAATACGGCGCCGCCGATGTCGGCAAGCTTCCACAGCGACCGGCCCGTATAAATGCGCTGTTCGAGCGTCACGAGCGCGCGGCCGCTGCCTGTCTGGTAACGCAGCGGGTAACCGCGCAATCCAGTGTCGCCGCCAAGCGATACTTCATGGTCGGCATCCAGCTTGTGACCGAGTTCGGCGTTCAGTGCCGCAAAGAACATGCCCCTGGGTCCCGTTTCGCGATAGAAACTCATGTTCCCGGAGAACAAGCCGTCGACTACGGACTGCCCCTCGATTCGCCCTCCGACAGCGGCATGAAGGAAAAGCGAGCGCTTTTCCCCGAGCCGGAAACCGCGGCCGGCCTCGGCACGCAGGAGCGTGGCGCTCCGGTCGGAGCCAAATGCAGGAGCGGCCAGGCCAAGTTCGATCGCATAACGAAGGCCGAAATGAAGGTCTTCAGTCCGCGAAATCTGGTCGCGATTTCGCGTCGTTTCGAAGTCATCCTGGATGGCTTCGAGCCGCAGGAACGGGTAGGCGAGATTCCGGTCATCAGGCAGCGCGATTGGGGCGGTTTCGTCCGGCGCGAACTCGAATGCCGCCCGTTCGTGCCGCAGACCCGTCGTGATGCGACGTGTCCACCCGTCGCGGAGCCCCCGCGACCATCCAAACTGGACTTCCGCCGTTTCGATGCCCTGTCCGTAGCCTGCCACCTGTTCGCCGAGGCGATAGACAGGTTGAATCGTGTCGTCCTGTGAAAGCTGCAGGCCGGCACTCCACCGTGTATCGAGCGAGAAGAATGGCCGCTCGATCACCAGAGACCTGCCGGAACCGTCATCGCTGTTGCGCAGCACGACTTCGTCGCGCCAGCGACTGCCAAATACCGACGGATCGCGCCAGGTCAGTCCGTAGGAGCTGCGGTCGACATCCTTGGAAAGGTCGAACGCCAGGTGTTTGCCGCGTCCGAAAAGATTGAGTTCCTCGAGTTCGATACTGGTCGAGTTCTCGCCACCACTGCGGCCGAATGAAATGCCGGGATTGGTCGTCCACACCTCGTGCGTCGTGACCTCGAGGTCCACCACGTTGTCGTGATAACCGACGATACGGATTTCCGGCTCACGGATATAACGGAGCTGGCGCAGGTTGCGGGCGGTCTCATCGAGGCTTCGGCATGTAAATGGATCTCCCTCCTGGAACAGCAACTGGGACTCGATGACGGAATCGCGCGTATCGACGTGCAGGCGATCGGCCATCCTGTACAGGGCAGAACCCTCTCCCGGAGTCTCGGGCTCGAAGATCGGCCGATCGTTTACGGTGACGCTGCCAATGCGCAGCCCCTCACCCTGCAGCTCGCCTCCTTCCGGACATGTCGGCAAGGGCATCGATTCGGCGACATCATCGGCGCTGGCTGCTGGCACGAATCCGGCCATCAGCAGTATCCCAACAGTGCAGGATCGCACTCCGCGCACTACGGGCTCCTGGCAAGTCTCGGGGACATCAGCCATGCCCGGGAGAAGGCCCCGATCAGCAGGATTGCGGCGCCAAGCGCGAGCGGGAGGAAAAATGGTCCGGTCACAATAGGCTTGGACGGCCCGTGTCGTAACAATCAACCGGTGACGCAGGCTGCTTCAGAACTCCCAGAGCACGCCGACAGACGGCACGAGCGGCAGCCAGTCGTTTGATTTCGTCGTGAATGTCACCACGCCGCTGCCGTCGTCATTGGCGAACAGCTCGTAGCAACAGGTATTGCCGATGTTGATCGCATTGGTCAGCTCGGCCGTGAAGGCGATGCTGCCGATGGCGAGCGGCCTGCGGTACTCCGCGCGCAGGTCGAGCGTCGCGCGCGTCGGGAACCGCTCGCCATTGCGCAGGCCAAGCTCGGAATCCTCGAGCCGTGTCGTCGGCCAGCCGCGATGCGCCGCGGCCACGGCGCCGAAACGCCAGCTGCCGCGCGTCCAGTCCATCCCGACGGTCGCCGCCCAGGTCTGGTCCCAGCTGCGCGGCACCTGGCGCCCGTCGACGCTGTCCCGGGCCTCGGACCAGGCGAGCCCGAGCCACCAGGTCATGTCTTGTCCTTCCGCGATCAGAGAGAGTTCCGCGCCGGTGATGTCGGCTGCCCGCGGGGCAACCCGCACGCGATCCGGGGCGATCTCCGGAATGAGCGACATCGGATCGAGCAGGTTCTCGAAATGCGGGCGCGGATCCGATTGCAGCTTTCGGAAACCCTCCAGTCGCAGTGCAAGTCCCTTTTGCAGGCGGTGATCGATACCGACGATGAGCTGGTCCGAGCGCTGGGCCTCCGGAAATGCCGTCAGGCCGTCCTCAACCTTCAGTTCGTGCACCTCGTCGGTCTGATGGAAGCGGCCCCAATGTGCGCGCAGGTCCGTCGCCGCCGTCAATTGCCATCGGAGACTGAGGCGCGGGTCGTAGAGCCATTCCTCTGTGGTCGTGCCGCTGGTGATAGTCCGCTGCGCGCGCAGGCCCAGCTCCGAGACGACGTCATCGATGATCTGCCAGCGGTGTGTCGCAAACGCTGCGAGCCGCTCGCGACTTGGACGTAGCTCGGTCGCGCGGGCAAGCGTCGGTTCGCGCGAAAAAAGTTCCGCGACCGCTGGCGTATAGGCTGCTTCGGCCGCGTAGCGATAGACGGCGTCTTCCCCGGTCCATTCGATTCCGGTTTCGAGCCAATGGCGCGGATGGACTTGCCATGCAGCCCTGCCGCGCAATTCCTGGTACTCCGAGTAGCGGCTGTCCGTGACCGAACCGGCCGCGATATCGGGATTGTCCACGGTACCGGACCGGAAGCTGTCGATCGTGCTGTGGCCGAGCCACAATGACGACTGGATGCCGTTTTCCCAGTCGCGATCGGCGCGCAGCCAGAGATAGCGGTTCCGGCTTTCGATCTGGGCTTCTTCGTCGAGCTCTTCCCGCGAAATATCCAGTTCGTCGCGTGACCAGAGGATATTGGCCGTGATTCGCACGCGATCCGGCGCGCCGTAGCCAGCGCGTGCATAAACATCGGCATAAGTCGGCCGGCCGGCGTCATGCACGAATGCGTCGATGATGGGACCAAGAGTTCCGACCCGCGCGGCGGCCAGCCAGTCCACGTCCGCCGCTTCGATCCGGCCGCCCTGGCGAGCCATCGCGTTGAAGCTCGACAACCCGAGTGCGGTCTGCGGCTCATGCGTGGCCTCGATCGTACTGAGGTCGAACACGCCCGCCATGCGATTGCCGTATCGAACCGGGAATCCGCCCGTATAGACCTCGGCATCGCCGACGAGGCCGGGATCCACCACGCCAAAGACGCCCTGGTAGCCGGGCATGTGAAATGCCTGTCGCAGCGGGAAATCGTCCAGCAAGGTCAGCAACTCGCCGGTCTCGCCGCCGCGAATGCTCGATTGCGCGGAAATGCCGTTTTGCGCGATACCGGGCAAGCGGCCCAGCGCGCGAATGGCATCCTCGCCGAGCACCGGCTGGGCCACGAGCGCATCGCCATCGATGCGGACGGCGCCGAACGATCCGAAGCGGTCGATGGAATAGCGGCTCGTCGACACGACGACCTCGCTCAATTGCGCACTGGTCGGAGTCAGGCGCAACGCCGGGGCTGTTAGCGCTTGGGAGATCGACAGCCCCGCAGACTCCGCCGTTTCAAACCCTGCGGCTTCCGCTTTCAAAGTGTAGGTCCCGGCGGGAACCGGCCCGATTGAAAACTGGCCTTGCGCGTCAGACCAATCAACGGCGCCGATCGGCAGCAGCACGACTCTCGCGGTCGGGACCGGTTCGCCGGTCGTCGCATCCAACACCTGGCCGTGAACCAGATGTTGCTGCGGACGCTGTGCCATCGGGACGACGGCGTAAAGGCCGGGACGCACGACCGAAAGAGCGAGTCCATGCGCCAGGAGGATTTCGCGCGCGATCAGCAGGCGATTGCTCGAGCGCGGTTCTGCGAGGACGCGCAGGGAGTCCGGCACGAGCTCGGAACTGTAGATGAAGTCGAGCCTTGCATCGCGCAACTCGAGCAGGACGTCAACGACCGGCCGGCCGACGAAACGCGCATCGTCCGCCACTGAGGCTGCGGAGGCCAGGAAGCAAGCCAGTAGAAATGCGCCGCAAGCGCGGCGGCGGGATCCGGTCATCCGCCCATTAGAATCTCAGTCGGCCCCGATGGCTACTGAGGGTTGCACGAATGGCCGGCGCGATTCGAGCCAGGCCCAGAGCGCATCCCATTGCTGCAACTCCGGGTGGACCCGGGCGGGATTCATGTCGTGCAGGCCGAGGCCGTGTTCGTTGGCGTAGACGTAGCACTGCGAATCCCTGAGCGTCGTGATGACCGGAATCTGCATCTGGTCGAGGAACTTCATCAGCGTGCGGAAGATGATCGTGTTCGGTTTCACGCGGTTCGCGATGACGGCGAGCCGGTTCTCGCGGCGCTTGATCTTGCCCGAAATGAGCAAATGACCGATGCAGCGCGAGCAGGCGTGGATGTCGGCGTCCGACGGCATCACGGGCACGAGTACTGCATCGGCCTCGCGCACATGCTCGTTGAAATGCGGCGGCTGCAGCGCGGCGGGCGTGTCGACGATGACGCGGTCGGTGCCATGCGGAACGCGCAACTGGAAGCTGCGCGTGACGCCGAGCGCCCGCGCGTAGGCGGCGATGCCGTGAATGGGGGGCGCGTGCGGCGAGCGTTTCTCGAGCCAGCGGCAACTGGTGCCCTGCGGGTCGAAGTCCATCAGCACCGGCCGGTAGCCCCGCGCCGCGTACATGGCGGCGATGCCCGTCGCAACCGTGGACTTGCCCGAGCCACCCTTTGGGTTGAGCAGGACGATGCGAAGCATGCCACCCCCTCGCGTCAACAGTTCACAGTACAGCCCGTCCGGAGCGGCGGCAAACCGCCGGTCCAGCCCATAGGATGATACGCAGCGGGTATACTAAATAAAAACACGTGTATTGCCAAGGACTTAGGTGGCTAAACCTCGAATTGTCATCGTCGGCGCAGGATTCGGAGGCTTGGCGGTGGCCAGAGGGCTCGCCAGGATTGAGGCCGATATCACCTTGATCGACCGGCAGAACCACCACCTGTTTCAGCCGCTCCTGTACCAGGTTGCGACCGCGGGTCTGTCACCTGCGGACATTGCCTGGCCGATTCGTTACCTGCTGCGGCGGCAGAGAAATAGCCGCGTATTGATGGGCGAGGTCACTGGACTCGATACGGAGCGCCGGGTCGTCATGCTCGCCGACGGTCCGATTGCCTATGACTGGCTCGTGATCGCGACCGGCGCGATGCACGGTTACTTTGGCCACGACGAATGGGCGGAACATGCCCCGGGACTCAAGAGCCTCGACGACGCGACCGCCATCCGGCGACGACTGCTGCTTGCCTTCGAGCGCGCCGAGATGGCGTCGAACCCGGCAGTCGCCGCACGACTGCTCACGGTCGTGATCGTCGGCGGCGGGCCGACCGGCGTCGAGCTGGCCGGTGCCGTCGCCGAGCTCGCGCGCCGGGCGCTTGCCCGCGATTTCCGCGAGATCGACCCGAGAAAGACGCGGGTTCTCCTGATCGAGGCGGGCTCGCGCCTGCTTGCGAATTTTCCCGAGGAACTTTCGCGCTATACGGCGACGGCCTTGCAGCGGCTCGGGGTCGAAGTGAGGTTTGGTCAGGCCGTGACCCATTGCGATGCCGCGGGCGTGCGGGTCGGCGACGAGTTCATCGAGGCGGGCACGGTTGTGTGGGCAGCCGGCGTCCGGGCGTCGCCCGCGGCGCGCTGGCTCGGCGCCGAAGCCGATCGCGCGGGGCGCGTATCCGTGGGCCCGGATCTCGGCGCGCCTGGCCACGACGCGATTTTTATCATCGGCGACACTGCGCTTGTCCAGAATCCGGACGGCGCCTTGTTGCCCGGCATTGCGCCCGTCGCCAAACAGCAGGGAGCGTATGTCGCACGTGCGATTGCCGAACGGATCGCGGGCCGCGCGGCTCCGCCGGCATTCGCTTATCGCGATCGTGGATTGCTTGCAACCATCGGTCGCAAGGCCGCCGTCATTGCCTACAAGCGGCTGCGCCTTTCAGGATGGCTCGCCTGGTGGCTGTGGGGCGCTGCGCACGTTTACTTTCTCGTAAACCTTCGCAATCGCCTGATCGTCGTGACGCAGTGGCTCTGGTCCTACCTCGTCTTCGAACGCGGTGCGCGACTGATTACCGGCGCCGACTCTGGCAAGACGCTCAATTGATTTGTACGTGGGACGCACCTAGCATGTGCGGGCGCCGCAGGTCGCAACTTTGCAGGGGGTCCCGCATGAACCGTTTCATCCGCCTCGCGCTCGTCCTGTCATTCCTGATCCCGTTCCAGGCCTTCGCGCGGGCTGGCGACGCAGTCAGCGTGGATCCCGATGTCCACAACGTTGTCCTGGAGAACGAGCACATCCGCGTCTTCGATGCGCGCGCCTCGAAGGGCATGAAGAGCCCGATGCATTCGCACCCGCCTTTCGTCCTGATCAGCCTGAGCAAGACACGCTTTCGCATGACGATGCCGGACGGCAAGACGTCGATCTTCGATCTCAATCCGGGCCAGGTTGCCTGGCTGGAAGGGGCAGAACACTCGTGGGAATTGCTGGCAGGCGAACTGCAGGTGATTGGCGTTGAAATCAAGTCCGCGCAGAAGGGAGATCCGCCGCCGGCCGCGCCCGCGCGCCCGGCGAATGATGCGGTCACCGTCGATCCCGAGGCGCATCACCTGCTGTTCGAGAATCCGCACGTTCGGGTCTTCGAAGGGCGCACATCGCACGGCCGGACGAGTCCGATGCATTCGCATCCGCCGATGTTGCTCGTGAGTCTCGACTGGATGCGGCTCAAGCTGACGCTTCCGGACGGCAAGACCGTCATCCACGACTTCAGCCCGAGCCAGGCGCTATGGCTCGGCGAAGGCGCGACCCATTCCTGGGAAGCGCTGGCGGGAAGCGGCCGTGTCTTCGGAATCGAAGTGAAGTCGGCGGCGGCAGCAGCGACAAATCAGAACTGAGGGCGCGAGCCGTCCGGCACGTTCGAATCAGAATTCCTTCTCCGTCGACGCGTGAGTGCGAAGGGTGTCGACCTGGCGGAATTTCGCCCAGGAATTGGACAGGGAAAAGAGGATGGGCTTGCTGATGACCTTGCCGAGGCCACTCGGCAGAGCGAAGTGACTCTGGTTCGAGAAGTAATTGAAGAACTTCCGGTAGTCGTCGTCTGCTTGGCCGAGGACCATCCGCGCCGCGAAGCTTCCGCAGAAGGTCGCCCAGGGAATTCCCACGCAGCCAAGAATGAACCGCACATGGGGCAGCTCCCGCGGCTTCGCGATGACCGGCAGCAAGTCCCGCGACATGTCGATTTGACCTGGCCAGAACTGGATGAAAGACAAATCGGCCAGTTGCGGGAAATGGCTCCTGAAGTCCTTGAGGATCTTCCTGATGATCGCCGGATTGTTGAATGCATCCCTGAGATAGGTGGTGACGGCGGCGCCGCCCCCGAGCAGCAGGCGGTTGTCGCCGGTTAACCTGAAATACGAATAGACGAGCTTTGAGTCCCAACACTGCATCTGCTCGCCGGACGGAAACAGGATGCGTAGCTCCCTGTCGGTCAGGGGCTCGGTCACGCTGAGAAACGTCTGTGCGTGGAAGGCCTCGTCGGCGAGCGGACTGAGCGACCGGTCCATCTTGTCGATCGCGATGATGATGTTGTCCGCGGTCACGCTGCCGGCGTGCGTATGGACCGTATGACCCCCGAGCCTTTTCATCGATCGCGACGACCACCAACCGGTCTCTCGCTAGCAGTATGCTGTACTTCAGCTTCGTCACGATTGCGACGCTGGGTTACGGCGACATTCTTTTCCGAACTCGGAGACCGCGCGAATGCTGGCCGTGATCGAGGCTGCGGTGGGACAGTTTTATGTCGCGGTCATCGTTGCTTAACTTGTGAGCAAGCTCGTTGCGCCAAGCGCCACGGGTGATAAGGCGACCGGCGGAGAATCGAAATCGAAGTGAGGCGCGCCAGCCGGATTGGAATCAGTCGAGCAGCTGTACCAGCGTCGGATCCTTCGAGAGGCGGGCGATATCCCGCGCCGACAAGCCGTCGGCATTGCGGACACTTGTGCTCGCGCCTGCCGATATGAGACTGCGCGTACAGTCAAGGCGGCGGGACTTGACTGCGAGCAGGAGCGCGGTATTACCGTGAGAGTTGACGGCGTTCAGCGGAGCCCGGGCGGCGACCAGGCGCGGAATGAGGGCTGCATGCCCACCGGCTGCCGCGACATGCAGTGCGGTGTTGCCGTTACGTGAAGATTTGCGAACGTCCGCGCCGGCCGCGAGCAGAGAATCGACCGAAGCAACATGACCGCGGCTTGCAGCAGCGATAAGCGCAGTATTGCCTTCGTTATCCGCAGCATCGATCGTGGATCGCGGTGCCAGTGCGGCGACTGCGCGGCGGGCGTCATGGCTTGCCGCGAGCAGGAGTGCGGTGCGCTTGTGTCGATCCGTCGTGTCCGGACTTGCGCCGGCAGCGATCAGCTGCTTGATGACAACGTCCTGGTCATCCACTGCCGCAGCCATGAGCGGCGTCATGCCCTCGTCGTCGCCCGCGTTGGGGTCTGCACCAGCCTGCAACAATATCGACACGGCATCGAGATGACCGTATTCGATGGCGACGAGCAGTAAAGGCGCGCCATTAGCCATTCGGGCGCGTGGGTCTGCGCCGCCAGTAAGCAACCTGCGGGCTGCAGCGGTTTCGCCGGCCCGGACTGCCTGACCGAGAGGGGTCCAGCCGGATCGATCGCGGGTGTCCACGATGGCGCCGGCGGCAAGCAGGGCAGCAACCGATTCCGTTTGGCCCGACCGCGCCGCAAGCGCAATGGCAGTCATGCCTTCGCTATCGGTCGCGTTGACGTCCGGTTTGGCGGCCAGTTGCGCCTTCAGCGATTTCAGGTCGCCGTTCTGCGCCGCGATCATCAACGGCGTAAGTCCTGCGTGCAGGACACCTGCCTTGACGGGTTCCGTCGCCGTTCGTACCGTACTGACACCGAGTTGCTTTGCCAGATCCTGATGACCGCTGCGCGCTGCATGGTCTCCGGCGCGCAGGCCGCTGGCATCGCGCAATGCGGGATCGGCGCCGGAGCTCAGCAGGCGCTGGCAGAGTTCCCGTTCGCCTGAACCGGCCGCGAGCATCAGCGGTGTCGTTCCTGCCTTGTTCGCCATGTCAACGGGCGCGCCATTGTCCAGCAGCAGCGAAAGCAGTTCCGTGGTGCCTGCGCGTATTGCGAGCAACAGCGGCGTGGCTCCACTCTTGTCCGTGACGACCAGCGACGCCCGGCGATCGACAAGTTCGCGTGTCGCCGCAATCTGTCCGGCCTCGATCGCAAACATGATCGGGGTACGGCCGTACTCATCCGCAACATCCACCGGCAGGGAATCGAGAAGCTGTCTCATTCGTGGCAAGTCGCCGGCAGATGCGGCGCGCCACAAAAGTTCAGCCGACGGAGCCGGAGTTTCTTCGGCCTTGGCGGTCGCCGCAGCCGGCGGCGCGTAGCCTGCGCGGCTCGCGATCTTCCGCCATTCATCGGCGGTCCGCGCAGAAGTCGCGCATTCCTTCGATTCCAGCATTGCGGCAAGGCTTCCTGCCGCGCGCGCGTGGCCGGCCGTTGCCGAGGCCTCAAGCAGCCGGCAGGCCTGTGCCGCATCCCGGGTGACTCCGCGCCCGTACCGGTACATCTGCGACAGCAGGAATGACGCTTCGGCGTCGTTGGCCTCGGATAGCGGGCGCAACAAGGAGACCGCGCGTTCATATTCGTGCCGGCGCAATGCGTCGCGCGCAGGCTCAAGGTCGGCCGTGCGCGCGGGAAACGAGAGCAGTACCAGGACTGAGGCGAGTACCGTCGTCGCACAACGCATTACGCGGTTCCATACTTGGTTTCGACGTCGACTCCCGCCGAACGCAGGAAATCGCTCGGCAGGATGCCGCCAGCGCTGATGATCACCGAATCGTTCCTGAGGGTGCAAACAGCACCATCAGCCACTATCGAAACCGAGTGCGGCTCGATCCTGTCCACCTGTGACTTGAGCATCACCTCGAGTCGACCGCTTTTCTCCGCCGCGGCAATGCGTTCGCGATTGCGAGCCTTGGCGCGACTGAATGCATCTCCCCGGTACGACATGATCACACTGCCCGTGTCGTTGATCTCGGCAATGCTCGCCGCTGCTTCCAGCGCGCTGTCACCGCCACCGACCACCAGTACATGCTGCGAAACGTACTGCTCGGGCTCAATGAGCCTGTACGTGACCTTCGGCAGTTCCTCCCCGCTGACGCCAAGCTTTCGCGGCGTTCCGCGCCGGCCGATCGCGAGCAAGACGCTGTGGGTGCGATATTCAGCCGCGGTGCTGCGCACAAGGAAGCCGCCATCGGCCGGCTCGATCGCTTCCACCCGTTCGCGGTACCTGATTTTCAAGTCGACTTTGCGCTCGATGTCGCGCCACAACTGGAGCAATTCCTCCTTGCTCGTTGTGCGCAGCTTGATTTCACCGACGATCGGGAGGCGTGCCGGCTGCGTCATGACAATCTTTCCGCGAGGGTACTGATAGACACATCCGCCGAGCGACTCCTGTTCGAGCGTTGCGAATCGCAACCCATGCTCCGTCGCAGCGAGCGCGGCAGCAAAGCCTGCAGGACCGGCGCCGACGATGACGAGGTCGAGATCCGCGCCGCCGCGCGGGCGACGCGCGTGAATCTGCTCGACTGCCTGGCGGCCCTGCTCAACGGCGTTGCGAATCAGTCCCATTCCACCTAATTCCCCACTGACGAAGATCCCCGGGACGTTGGTCTCGAACCATGGGGATACACGCGGAAGGTCAACTCCCCGCGTGGCTGTGCCAAAGACCAGTTGAATCGCGTCGACAGGACATGAAACACGGCAGGCGCCGTGCCCGATGCAGTCGGTGGGGCTGACCAGCCTCGCCTTGCCGTTGATCAGGCCGAGTACGTGGTGTTCGGGCTGTTCGGGGCAAGCCTTGATGCAGGACCCGCAGCCTATGCACTTCAGCGTGTCCACGACCGGATGTAGCGACGCCGGCTCCAGAAGACCGGCCGTGATGGCCTCCGTTTGCGCCCGCAGACTGCGGTGTTGGAGGTGATTGCGCCGCCAGGCGTAGATGCCCAGCGCGAATGCAATCGGAAGCAGGTAGATGAAGTATTCCATTGGATTCTGCAGGGCGAATCATACGACGCAAACAAGCGCAACTGCGGTCGCGTGTTGCCGGCAGTGGATCTGGCGCTCAAGTGTTATTCGGTACCAGTTCACAAATCGAAATGATTCACGGCACAGCCCGTGCAAATACTCTCCATCGGGTGGTATTTGTCTTGGTTTAGCGACATCGCGATTGATGCGGCATCGAGTGGACGTCTCAGAATAGTTACTGACCGCGCGGGGCGTGAAATAAGTGAAGTACTCCACCGGGCTACTGATCGTCGCTCCGGCGATTGGTCTCGCGACCGTTGCCATCTTGTTCCTTCGCCAGGACGAGACCCCGGTAACGCCGAGCGCATGGATCGTCGACGCGGCAGTCGCCCTGAACCGCGATTCGATTGCCGCGAATCCGCATGGCGCAATGCAGGACATCGGCAATGATGCATCAGCCGTGCGCAGTGCGGTGCAGAGAGGCCAGCACTTGCGCGTGCAGCGGCGGTTTGCAGAAGCGGCGGATGCATTTCGGGAAGCCGTGCGGGCCGACCCTGCGGACGCCGACTCCTGGGCCGATTTGGCCGATTGCATGGCAGCGGCCAAGGACAATGACCTCACCGGGAGCCGCGATGCGATCCTGCATGCGATTGCAATCGATCCTCGGCACCGCAAGGCACTGTGGCTGCGGGCCAGCCTTGAGTTGCAGGAGCAGCGTTACGATGCCGCCGCCGCGACCTGGCGAGAACTGCTGCCGCTGGTTGCGGCGGATTCGACCGACGCCAAGGTGATCGCCGCAAACATTGTCGAGGCCGATTCTCTCGCGCGTGACACCAAGCCTTCAGTCGGCAGGGACGGCTGATGTCTGCGGTAATCGAAGTTGCGGCTCGCCCTGCGCCAGGAGGGGCGCGACAGCGGCATCTGCGGTGGTCGCTTATCGGACTGTGGCTCGCCCTGTTGGTCATCGTTGCAGGACTCATCGCGCCGATCCAGGTCTACCTGACGCCGCAAGATGGACTTGGCTATGCACTCGGGATCATCGGCGGGTCGCTCATGATCCTGATGCTCGTTTACCCGCTGCGGAAACGAATCCCCGGCCTGGCGGTGATCGGCACCGTGCGGTTCTGGTTCCGGCTCCACATGGTGCTTGGCATCGCCGGTCCTATTGCGATCCTCTATCACTCGAACTTCAGCCTCGGCGCGACCAACAGCAATGTGGCGCTCTTCTGCATGTTGATCGTTTCGGGAAGCGGACTTGTCGGACGCTACCTCTACACCCGTATTCATCACGGCCTCTATGGCCGGCACGCGACCATGCGCGAACTGACCGGCGAGGCCGAGGGTCTGCGCCAGCAATCAGATGCGATGCGCGTACTGCCAGGCCTGTTGAACGAGATTGAAGATGCGGAGAAACGCATTGCATCGCCGGCTCCATTGCTGATCCGGCCAGTCAGGGCGGCCCTGAGCCAGCGACGTGAAGCCCGGCGCGTCAAGAGACTCGTCCGTAATGCGGTTGCAATGGCGGCGACAAAGTCGACGGTCCTGCACCAGCAGAAGACGCGGCTGATTCAGACTGCAAGTCGCTACGTCGAGTCCAGGCTGATGGCTGTCCGGCGTGTTGCGGAATTTGAGGCCTGCGAGCGGCTGTTTGCCGCGTGGCACGTGCTGCATCTCCCGCTGTTCGTGATTCTCGTGATTGTCGGCGTCGTGCACGTCGTTGCGGTGCACGTGTACTGACGTGCGCGCCGTGGCACGGATCGGATGGGCAATGATGTTTGGCCTCATGACAACGACAGTTCCAGCCAGCGCGGCAGAGCTCGAAAAGCTGCTGATGCCTGGAGAACTGGCACTTGGCCATGCGGACATCGAAGCGGAATGCGGCAAGTGCCATGACCGCAGCGACAAGCCGCGCCAGCGACAGCTCTGCCTTGACTGTCATGAGGACGTGGCGGGCGATGTTTCCGCCAGGAAAGGATTCCATGGGCGGGCAGCGGGGTCCGCGCAATGCAATTCCTGTCATTCGGAGCACAAAGGAAGGAAGGCGGATATCGTAGGCCTCGCCCCGGAGACATTTGATCACGCGCGCACGGACTTCAAGCTCGCGGGCTCGCACGTCACCGCGAATTGCATTGCATGCCACGAGACCGGCAAGAAGTTCCGTGAGGCGCCGCATGGCTGCGTTGACTGTCATCGTGAGGATGATGTGCACGATGGGAAGCTGGGGTCCGATTGCGGGAAGTGTCATGGGCAGGCGAAGTTCGGCACCAGCAAGTTCGATCATTCGAAGACCGGCTTTCCGCTGAAAAATGCCCATGCCGAGGTGGCGTGTTTCGGCTGCCACCGTGACCAGACTTTCAAGGGCGCGCCTGACCAATGCGTGGATTGTCATTCGTCCGACGATGTTCACCGCGGTTCCCGCGGACCGGATTGTGCAAGTTGCCACGGCACGATCGACTGGAAGCAGAGGCGTTTCGACCATTTCAAGGCCAGCGGCTACGATCTGCTGGGCCGGCATGCCAAGCTCTCCTGCGATACCTGCCATCGCGGCGGCGACCTGAAGGCTCCGCTACCGGAAGATTGCAATGGCTGTCACTCGGCGGCCGACACTCACGCGGGGCGGTTTGGTGCCGATTGCGCCGACTGTCACGGCCAGGAGAAGTGGGCCGTTGCGGAATTCGACCATGAGAAGCGCGCCAAGTTTGCGCTGCGTGGGGCCCATGCGGATCTCGATTGCCATAGCTGCCATCGCGGCGCGCTCAAACAGCAGGAGATGGCAAAGGACTGCGCTGGCTGTCACGGCGTTGACGACGCTCATAAGGGCGGGATGGGACGCGACTGCGGCTCGTGTCACAAGGAGAGTGACTGGCGCGAGAACGTGAAATTCGACCACGACCTTTCGAGGTTCCCGCTGGTCGGCCTTCACGTCGGGGTTCCCTGTGAGGAATGCCACGCGAGTCGTGCGTTTCGCGATGCACCGGAGGAGTGCATCAGCTGTCACCGGGCCAAGGACGTACACAAGGCGCAGCTTGGCGATGACTGCGCGTCCTGTCACAACCCGAACGGCTGGGACTTCTGGCAATTCGACCACGGAGCCAGTACCGACTTCGCCCTGACGGGCGCACACGGAAAACTCGGCTGCCGTGACTGCCATCGCAAGCCGGAGCATGACATGAAGGTGTCGGTCGAATGTGCGTCGTGCCACCAGGCCGACGACGTTCACGACGGCGGATTCGGACGCGATTGCGGCCGTTGTCACAGCACCGAAGCCTTTCGTCACCTGTTGACTCACTGAGGGGCGGGCAGATGACCAGAGAAACCGGAACGTTGCTCGGGATCGTCGCCGCACTGCTCCTGATGCTGCCCGGCGGCGTGGGCGGGGCGACGGTGGGCCCGGCTTTCGACCACTTCACGACCGGATTCGAGCTGACCGGCGAGCACCGCATCGTGGCCTGCGAATCCTGTCACGTGGATGCGATCTTTCGCGGGACGCCGCGTCAGTGTGCCGCCTGCCACATGCCTGGCAGCCGGATCAGCGCAACCGGCAAGCCGGCGAGTCATGCCCTAAGCAGCAACAACTGCGATCAGTGCCACGTGACGTCGGCATGGTCGCCGGCCATCCGCTTCGACCACAACGAGGCGCAGGGCAGCTGCGCGAGTTGCCACAACAGCGTGCAGGCGGATGGCATGCCGCCCGGTCACGTCCCGACGACCGAAAGCTGTGACACCTGCCATCGGACGACAGGATGGACGCCGGCAGGATTCGATCACGCCGGCGTCAGTCCGGGAACCTGCATGCAGTGCCACGATGGCGTGCGTGCCACGGGCAAGACGCCGACGCACATCGCGACCACCGCGAGTTGCGACGCCTGCCACTCGACCACCGCATGGCGGCCCGCGCGGTTCGACCACGCGAATGTCGCACCGGGCACCTGCATTCAATGTCACGACGGCGTGCGCGCGACCGGCAAGGATGCGCAACACATCAGCTCAACCAACGCCTGTGATGCCTGCCACTCGACCAGCGCCTGGAGTCC
>Ga0105106_10000947_pt1 | contig 20635 bp, 19 predicted proteins | sample PPLLaktember2015_5_FD_79109 | JGI IMG/M metagenome (GOLD analysis project Ga0105106, IMG submission 79109) | Freshwater sediment microbial communities from Prairie Pothole Lake near Jamestown, North Dakota, USA - PPLs Lake P8 Core (1) Depth... | ecosystem: Environmental > Aquatic > Freshwater >...
AACCTCCGGCGTACAGATCACTGCCGCTTCGCCGTTTATAGCTTGAACCAGATTCTTGAACGCATCGTACCGCCAGAGTGCGTGGCTCCGGTTATCGAACAATTGCAGATGCCCGTCGTCGTGACGGACCGTTGTACACCCTTCGTCTGTCAGCCAGTAGACGCGGCCGTTATCTGCGGCAATGTGCATTACCGGACCTGTCGGGGCACCGCCGGCATGTGTCACAAGTATGCGGACCCTGACCCCATCGACGGTCGTGATATGACATTGCACGGTATCCGCGCTTTCAATGCGATGGGCGCGCCAGAGCTCGGCCCGGACACTCTCAGGCGATGACGCCTCCGCTGCTCCTGGAGAGGCAAGGTACAATGTGTTCATCACATAATGGGAGTGCGCGTTGTTGGCCGGACTGTCAAGTATCCAATCATCACCAACGCGCAGGCGCCCGGTCCATTCGTTTCGCTGGAAGTACTGCACACTTCGGGGCCAGCCGCACATCAGCGCAATGTCGCGTACGGTTCCCAGCCGGCCGTCGGTCAGCAGCTCCTTCAACCGCTGCATCGATACGCTGTACAGGTGCTGAAACCCGACGGCGACTTTCCGGTGCGACCGCGCTTCAGCTTCAATAAGCCGGTCCACCTCCTGCACTGTCGCCGCAACAGGCTTCTCGCAGTACACGTGAAGACCGGCGTCGAGCGCCCGGATCGATACCGGAACATGCTCATGAATGCCAATGGGCACCGTCAGCACATCGGTAGCGTCAACTCCACGGTCGAAGAACTCATCCACCGACCGATACAAAATCACTCCGTCCTTCTCGAGATCTGCGGCAAGCTGGGGTCGGGCCTTCCGATCGCCATCAAGCGCTACCACCCCCGCGAGCCGCCCCTGGTTCTGCCGGGCAAGCCAACGCACGGCATCGATATGAACCAGACCGTACCCGCCAAGGCCGATGACTACAAAACGAACGGGTCGCATTTCACTCCGATCCTGTAACAGTGGAAAATGAATCTGCGGGCGGTGGATCTATCGGCCCTGGGAATTTCACGGCGTTTCTGCGTATCTTAGATCAATTTCCCACAATATCCGGCACTTCCATGATCGATCAATCCATCAATCCGATGCAAATAATTCAATCTCTGCTCGCTCCGGCCGTGGGAATATCCGCCGTCGGCCTGCTGCTCCTCGGGCTCAACAGCCGCTATTCTATCATCATCAACCGGATCCGACTGTTAAATGAAGAGCGGAGAAGATACGTGCGTTTGCTGCAGAAACAGGACACCCTCGACTACGCAGACAACCAGCGGTTCATGAACATCTCCAAACAGACGCAGGAGCTGCTCGTCCGGAGCAGGCTTGTTCGCAACGCCATCCTGTCGTTGCAGAGTGCAATCGCCCTGTTTGTCCTCACGTCCGTCGCACTTGGCGTCATCCTGTTCGTCCCCGCCGGGTGGTTCCACTCGTTTACGCTTGGCATCTTCATCTTCGGCATGCTGAGCTTGCTGCTCGGTATCCTCTTCGCGGGGTCGGAAGTCCGCCGGTCGTTCAGGATTGTCCTGCTGGAAGTCAAAGCCGACGACTAGCTTCCGAACGTTTCTTCGTAGTCTTCCATAGCCGCACGCACGACCTTGTGTGCGTGATCGGCGCCGTAGGCGATTTCAATAGACACGTGAGACGACGCGCCGGGGATGAGTTTGTACGTTTCGAAATAGTGGCGGAGGCGTTCAATGAGAATTTCTGGCAGGTCGGCGATATCCCTTACGTCACCCCAGAAAGCGTCGTTCTCCAGGATCGCAATGATTTTGTCATCCGCCTCGTCGCCATCGACCATGAGAATGCCGCCGACCACGCGCGCATTCATGACCACTTCCGCCCTGTTGATCGGACGTTCGCTGAGCACGCATATGTCGAGCGGGTCGCCGTCACCATGCCGGCCCCGGGCGGACAACGCTCCCACGCGCGCCGCACAATAGGTGCGGGGCACAAATCCGTAGAGGGAAGGAGGGAGCGATGAACTCCGCTGCGGCCGGTCGACCCGGAGATACCCGGTGGCCTTATCCACTTCATACTTGATCACGTCGAACGGTGTGATCTCGATGAATGCGTGAACGATATCCGGCGGGCTGGGACCGACGTCGAGTCCGTGCCAGGGATGCGGGCGCCAGCGATAAAATGGACGCGGAAAAGTCATTGCGCGCTGCACTCCGAACTAGCTTGTCACTCCGAAATCTTTCATTGCTTCAAGTTTGTTGATATCCACTTTGCCTGCTGCGTCCTTGATCTGGCTCATCTCGCACTGGTTCCCGTCGACCTCGACCACAAACCTCCCAGCCACGAGAATGTGCAGTTCTCCGTGCCGGTTCGATGTCCAATACTGTTCCCACGCCTTGTTCCCGTTGAAGGTGGTGGTCCGCTCGTACCCGTCGTTGTTTTCCCGGTCGATCTGCGCCATCGTCCACCCGAGTGTCGCCAGCCGCATGGCCCCCGTGAGGCCGCCCATGTCGCTGATCTTGATGCTGATGGAGACGCCGTTTTCGTCTGTGTAGTCCGCGGAGGCCATGGACACTTGGATCCCCATGGTGCCGGACCGTTCACCTTCTACGTTGCCCCGGGTGAGGCCGGGAAGAGACTCCGGCAACAGCGTTTTCAGTTCCCGGAAGTCGACGGGCTCGACTTTCTTCCCATCGTTGATGTCTTTCATCGCCTCGGCCATTTTCTGGGCGCCTTCGGCCAGTTTTCCTCCAGCCTGTCCCATTTCCTTGGCAGCTTCTTCAAGTTTCTTCTGCTCGGCACTCTTGCCGCATCCAAACAGGAATATGGCAAGCGCGAGCGGCACCACCAGCAGCATCCGCTTCATGGCAGTTACCCTCCGGATAATAATAGATGCAATGATGGACAAAGGAAGCGTGTCAGCGTCGGAATGTACACAAAGAGGGGGGAACAAACAAGGTATCCGTCCGGGCCATCAACCAGAGGCAACTGACCGCTCGCGATGGACTGCTCGGAACGGTCTATACCGCCAATGAAGTTCTCAGTAGACGAAGCTCGACTTCCCGGAGAGCCAGCGCATGTTCTATCGCAGTGCGGATTTCCACATCGTCGTACGGTTTGGTGACAATCCCCAATGAATCCACGCCCGCCCGCAACAGTGTCTCATTGTCACTGTTTGCAGTGGTGTAGATCACAGGCACGTGGAGGCGCGTGCGAATACATTCCCCTGCCTCCACTCCATCCATCTTCCCTTTGAGACGGATGTCCATAAGCACGAGATCCGGCTGCGCCTTCTCTGTTGACCTGATTGCATCTTCTCCCGTTGCCACCACCGCAGCAACCCGGTACCCCCACGATACCAGGCGGCGACGAATATCTTCTGCGGCGATGCATTCGTCTTCCACGATTACGATTGTCGGCGGCGTAGCCATTATTGTTCCCCTGGTTTTCCGAAAAGTTTCAACGTAAAACCGCAACAACTTACGACATAAGATCGATGAAGTCAAGGCAAATCGTGTAACATTATATTTCACAATACGATACGGATCGCAAAATTCCACGACGTACGTCATACGGGAGGCGAATCGCGGGATGTTCTTTGCATTTTGTTTTGAAGTTCGGTATCTATAAGAGTTGCACACTCCTCCAAAGGAACCCCGCATGGCCGATAGCAAGACTTCTCCGGTGCCGTCCACGGTTCGAATCGTGGTCGCACTGCTGATTATGAAAGCGGCACTTCCGGTGGTAGGTGAAGTTCTTCAGCGACTTTTGGTGGAAGCTCCCCTCCCTTTTACCTGGGGACTCCTCTCGTTTTTGCTTCCGGCGGTACTCCTTCCCTTGATTATTGCCTGGGCTTTTATCCGTTCTCCCGCTGCCGGCTTCTGGGCAACCCTCGCATACGCGGGACTCGCGGCTACTGTGAGCGGGTTGCTGATCCTTACCCCGAAAATCGTCACGGGATCGTTTGTAATTCCGGATCCCGATCCGCAAGCCGAAGCTCGCGCGTTTGAACAAACCTGGCGCATCATCAGCATCGGCGCATCGGTTCTGCTCGCCGTGTTCGTGCTCCGCCCATCGATTTTCCGATGGGTCAATGCCCGAGAGTTGCAGCTTCGCTCTCCCGGTTTCCCTTCGCACCAGGCTCCCGTCATCCCTGCCCGCGCGGCGTGGATCGTGCCACTCGTTGCAGGCGCAATCGTCCCCACTGCAACCGCCTTTGCCGTACAACGCTTCGTCGGAAATATCCCTCCAGGCAACGCACTGATGGACATCCTGATGGAGCACATGAAGGGTCGCGCCCTCTTGCTTGATCTGTTCAGCATAGTCCCCTTCGCCATCCTCGCCGGAACCGCCTTCAAGAACGCCCGGCGCATGTCACTGTTCACGCTCTGGTCCGTCACCATCGGCGGCCTTGCCGGCATCATCGCGCTCATGGTGCCGATGTATTACATGGGCTGGGAAACGATTTACAATGATGTACGTGGAGACGAGAAATCAACAGGTGCACTGGTGTTCTTTTTCACACCACTCTACTGCATCGCCACAATGCTCGCCGGGATGCTGATCGGATGGGTCACTGCCCGTTACTTTCGCAAGGGCATCGACGATCTGATTGAAGATCACACCTGAGCGTTCACACCCGCATCGTCAATTCGAATTCACAGTGTACCGTGCTGCCCGCATGTGCTCACCCATTGCCGAAAGCACCGGCCGGCCGAACTTCTTTGCACGTACTTGCGTTTTGGATACCAGGAGGACCATCATGGCTAATCGCAAACTCGGTCGCGGTGTTGCCCTTGTAGGAGCGGGCATGAGCGGCTTCGGCGTGTTTCCGAGACTCTCATCCAGGGATCTTTTTGTACAGGCCTATCTCGAGATGCTCGGAACGGTCGACAAAGGCATCTCTCCCGCAGACATCGAGGCGGTCTTTATCGGCAACTTCAGCAGTGAACTGTTCGAGGGACAGGGACACACGGCTCCGATCATGACCGAGTGGGTGGGGCTGACGCCCCGGCCGTCAACGCGCATCGAAAATGCCTGCGCCAGCGGCGGTGCTGCCATCAGGCAGGCAATTCTGGCCATCGCTTCAGGGATGCATGATGTCGTGCTCGTAGGCGGAATAGAGAAGATGACCTCGCTGCCGACTGAACGCGTCACGGATGCTCTTACTACTGCAGGCGACGTTCTCTACGAGATACCCGCGGGTTTCACCTTTCCGGGGTTTTATGCAGCCATGGCAACCGCCTACATGGCCAGGCACGGGGCCAGCGCAGAAGCACTCATGCAGGTCACGATCAAAAACCATGACAACGGCAGCCTCAATCCAAAAGCGCAATTCGGCACGCGAATTTCAGATATCATCGCCTCGAAAAAGGCGGCCGCGGAACAAAAAGGGAAACCGGTGCCGGACTGGGCGGATGAAAGAGCATTTCTCAGCGATGAGCGTGCGAATCCCTCCATCGCATGGCCCCTGCGCCTGTTTGACTGCTCTCCCATCTCGGATGGCTCGGCTGCACTACTGCTCGTCGCGGAAGACCGCGCGAAAAGCTACAGTGCTGCCCCCCTCTACATCACCGGAAGCGGGCAATCCAGCGATGCGGCGCTCCACAGCAGGAGTGACTTCACATCCATCGGTGCGGCACGACGGGCAGCAGCAGAAGCTTATGCAATGGCCGGCATTACCCCCAGCGACGTTGGAGTTGCGGAAGTCCATGATTGCTTCACCATCGCGGAGATCATCGCCACCGAGGACCTGGGCTTCTTTGAGGCTGGAGAGGGCCACAAGGCGGTAATTGAAGGGTGTACTCGTCGCGATGCCGTTCGACCGGTGAATTCATCCGGCGGATTGAAATCCAAAGGCCACCCCGTCGGGGCGTCCGGCGTCGGGCAGGTTGTTGAAATCTGGAAACAATTGCGCGGCGAAGCGGGTAGGCGGCAGGTACCGGGGGGACCTGCACTCGGACTCACGCATAATGTGGGAGGAACCGGGCAAACATGTGTCGTCCACGTCTTTGAGAGGAGGTCGTAGCATGAGCGCAACAACGGACTTTACGCATGCGGCCTTCACGCAATGGCTTCGCGAACACAAGCTGATGGGAGTCCGGTCGACCGCCTCACAGTATGTCACTGTGCCCCCGAAACCGCTCGCACCCGCACAGCATGAATGTGATATGGAATGGGTTTCGCTGAGCGGCAAGGGCACACTCGAAGCGTTCTCCATCATCTACATCGCCTCGACAACAATGATCCGTGAGGGTTACGGACGCGATCACCCTTACTGCGCCGGAGTTGTTCGCCTGGAAGAAGGACCGGCGATCAGCGCGCAGATTCTCGGTGTGGATGTGAGTCATCCCGAAACGATCCGGGTCGGCTCGCCAGTCACCGTGGAGTTCATCGACTCCGGAGAAGGAGCCCAGCGACGGACGCGTTTGGGGTTCAGGGTGGGCGTCTGAGGTTTCAGGTAGAGCCTTTCAGGGCCGTTCCGTATTTCTGCAGATCGGTCAACCAATTTTCAGCTTCACATCGCGTCCCCGAACGGGAGCATGTGGGATTGGGCCTCAACCAGCACGGGGATGCCGCGGAATGACCCTTCCCCGTCTCTCCAGTTTCCGGGCAAGGAACACTTTCCTGTAGAGAATGCAGAGTGCCCATAGCGCGTTCAGTCCCACTACGTTCACCGCAAAGTACCAGTCAAGCCTGCGGAACACTGAGAAGATCATGAGTGTAAACAACTCCGTTCCAAGCCCCACAAACCCTGAGAGTCTCAATGCAGTCCGGTCGCCGTACCAGGATTCCGGCCGGGGATTGCTGACACCCTTCAACGACCAATTGTCGATCCGCATCATGAGTCTGTCCTGCCAGCCATACAGAAGAAGATAGAGTTTCTGCATGAAGAGGGCACGTGAATCCCCTGCCAGGTCCCCCGTCTGTATCTCTTCCGTGACCTGTTTCATCTCATCGACGCCTTGCATGCGCAGAAATGACGTTTGGTAGTACACATGGTACGACACACGCAGGGAGATGCCCAGGAAGCCAATCGCCCCGATGAGGAAGACGGGCGGCCAGCCTGTTTCCTGATACAGCGAAAACGACATTGCGGCGAGCACAACCAGGTTCACCGCAATATCAACCACCGAGTCAAGAAAGCGCCCGAACCGGCTGGACTTCTGCTTTGCCCGCGCAAGCTGGCCGTCGGCGGAGTCAAGGATATCCTTGAGAGTAACCAGGAGTCCCGCCAACGGGTACCAGTTGGGACCCGCAAACGCAAAAACACCCGCCGACACAAACCCCGCAACGATTGAGGCAACCGTCACCTGATTTGGAGTCACACGGGTGGCATACAGGAAGCGGACAAATTGGTGGGCGATGGGGCGGAGGAGATATGTATTGATCAGCTCGTCGGAAACATCAGACTTGACCGATGATTGGTAGGATGGCCCGGCAGTCGAGGTCATGGAGACCAAGATAGCTATTCCCATGGGTCATCGCAAGCAAACTGCGGAGTCCCGTCGCCACCCACAACTCTACTTCTTCCACTTCTCGGGCCGAAGTGAGCGAACAGTAGCACCGGCACGCCACATCTCGGAGTTTCGCCACTCGTCCAGTTCGCTCTCGAGGCGTTCCCGGTAGCCGGGGGCCCCGCACGTCTCCAGCACGCGGCGCGTCTCCGCACCGTTATGTACCGATTCGTACAGAGAAGCGAATAACGGCCTGGTTGTTTCTTCGAACTTCTTGGACCAATCAAGCGCCCCGCGCTGGGCGGTCGTGCTGCAGGCACCGATCATCCAGTCTACACCGTTCTGACCCATCAGCGGATACAGGCTCTGCGTTGCCTCCTCGACCGTTTCGTTGAACGCTTCGCTCGGCGAGTGTCCTTTTGAGCGCAGGAGCTCGTACTGGGCCTTCATCAAACCGGCGATTGCCCCGAGAAGCACTCCACGCTCCCCTGTCAGATCACTGTAAACCTCTTTTTCAAACGAAGTGGGAAAGAGGTAACCCGAACCGATCGCAATCCCGAGCGCGAGGACGCGTTCCCTCGCACGGCCGGTGACGTCCTGATGCACTGCGAAGCTGGAATTGATCCCGCTGCCTGCGAGGTAATTTGTCCGGACGGTGCGTCCTGAACCCTTCGGTGCGACGAGTACAACATCCACGTCGGCCGGTGGCACGACACCGGTTTGATCGCGGTAGACAACAGAAAAGCCGTGCGAAAAACAGAGCGCCTGCCCCTTGCGGAGGTTTCTCTTCACCAGTGGCCACTGCTCCTTTTGTCCGGCATCGGATAACAGGTACAGCACAATTGTCGAACGGCGCACAACGTCTTCGATATCGTCAAACAATGTTTTTCCCTCCACCCACCCGTCGCGCACCGCCTCCTGCCATCCGCGTCCACCTTTGCGCTGACCCAGGTTTACTTTGATGCCATTGTCGCGCAGATTCAGACCCTGACCGTGTCCCTGCGGGCCGTAACCCAGAATCCCCACTACGTCGTCCTTTAATAGCGCCTGCGCCTTCGCCAGGGGAAATTCTTCACGGGTAATGACTTCTTCTTTGACTCCGCCAAAATCCATGATTGCCATCGGGTTCTCCTCGTTCTTGATTGCTCGCGTTGTTCGATTGCAGTTTCCAGTTCTGCGTCCCTCTAGTTCAATTGATACTCTGTACTATCCGGGCTCCGACTTCCTCGGTTGTTTGCGACCCGCCGAGATCGGGGGTCCGCACTCCTGCCGCGATCGTTGCGTAGACGGCGCTCTCCACAGCACATGCCTCCTCTTCTCTGCCGAGTGAATGGCGGAGCAGCATGGCTGCACTCAGGATAGCACCCACGGGGTTCGCAAGCCCGCGGCCTGCAATGTCGGGGGCGGATCCATGGATCGGTTCGAAGAGACCGGGGCCGCCATCGCCCAGTGACGCTGAGGGAAGCATGCCCATCGAACCGGCCAGCACGGAAGCCTCATCCGTGAGAATATCGCCGAACATGTTTTCAGTTACGACCACGTCGAACGAGGCGGGTGCGGAGACCAGACGCATTGCCGCAGTGTCGACCAGCATGTGCTCCAGCGTAATCCCCGGGTAGGACGCAGAGATTTCCGTGGCGGTCGTTCGCCAAAGCCGCGAAGTCTCCAGCACATTCGCCTTGTCAACGGAAGTCACTTTTCTTTTCCGTTTTCCCGCAAGCTTGAACGCGAGATCCACCACCCGCGCGATTTCTATCCGGGTATACTCCAGTGTGTCGACTGACTTCACCGTGCCGCCCTCTTCCCGGGTATACCGTGGCGTCCCGAAGTACAGGCCCCCCGTCAATTCACGGACGACTACCAAGTCGACATCCTTCAGAAGACGTTCCTTCAGCGGAGAGGAGCCGGCAAGCGCCGGATGCACCTGCACGGGTCTGAGATTGGCATATAGTCCGAGTTCCTTCCTGAGCCGGAGGAGTCCGCGTTCCGGCCGGATGTCCACCGGCCGGTTGTCCCATCGCGGGCCGCCAACCGCGCCGAGGAGGATTGCCGAAGAGCCCTTGCATGCCGCCAGGGTTGCCTCCGTGAGCGGAATGCCGTGAGAGTCAATCGAGGCTCCGCCAAACGGATGCTCCTCAAACGAAAACACATGCCCGAACTTCCCAGCGACCGCCCGGAGAACTTTAACGGCCTCCTTGGTCACTTCCGTTCCTATGCCGTCTCCGGGAAGCACAATGATCTTTGCGATCATTGTTGCTCCCCCCTCTCTCGGCGCCGTTCAAACGCCGCAATCTCCGGTTCATGATCGAGTATATAGCCGAGTTCATCCGTACCGTGCAGAAGGCATGTTCGCGCAAAGGAATCGATCGTGAATCCCACCTTCCCTCCCGGCCATCTGACTTCCAGTTCGGACAGATCGACCGCAACGGTTCCACCCGAGGAGGCAAGGTGAGCCAATGCCGACCAGGTTGCGGAATCAACAACAACCGGAAGCAGTCCGTTTTTCAGCGCATTGGATTTGAATATGTCCGCGAACGATGTGCTAATGACCGCGCGGAAGCCGGCACCGGCGAGAGCCCAGGGGGCATGCTCACGCGAAGACCCGCAACCGAAATTGTGGCCGGCCAGAAGTATTGCTACCCCCTCGTTCTCTGCTTTGTTCAGCGGGAAATCCGCGAGCAACACACCGTCCGGTCCGCGGCGCAGGTCCTCAAACAGGTGAGTTCCGATGCCTGCCTTGTCGGTGACTTTCAGAAACCGCGCCGGAATGATCTGATCGGTATCGATATTGTCCTGCGGAAGGACAGCGATTCGCGAGTTGACCGTTTGGAACGGCTCACGTCCAGGTTCTGTGGTTCGGGCGCTCATAGCATGCTCCTCACGTCTGTGAGGCACCCGGTAACAGCCGAGGCGGCCGCAGTCAACGGCGATGAAAGAAACGTGCGGCTTCCTTTTCCCTGGCGGCCTTCAAAGTTGCGGTTGCTCGTGCTCACCGCATATTTTCCCGGCGGTACCTCATCGCCATTCATCGCGATGCACATTGAGCAGCCGGGCTCCCGCCATTCGGCCCCTGCTTCGATGAAGACCCGATCCAAGCCTTCGGCTTCCGCCTGCCGTTTCACTGCATATGAGCCGGGCACGACGAGGGTGCGCACAGAACTCGAGACCTTTCTTCCGCGCATCACGGAGGCGGCCTGGCGAAGGTCGTGGATTCTTGAGTTGGTACAGCTTCCGATAAAAACCACATCGATCGGGTGCCCTGCCAACCGGCTCCCGGGCTTCAGTCCCATGTAATCAAGCGCCTTGCGCAGCGACGCGCGCTGCGACGCATCACCAACCCGCGCAGGATCGGGCACAGTCGCCGTGATCTGTGCACCCATGCCCGGGTTCGTTCCAAACGTCACCATCGGTGCGAGGCGGGTCACATCCAGACCGATTGTCATGTCGTAACGTGCACCGTCATCACTGCGGAACGATCTCCACCTCTTCACCGCAGCTTCATAATCTGCCGGTGCAAACTCGCGGCCGGCGAGATATGCGAATGTCATGTCGTCGGCTGCAACCATCCCGGCCCGTGCACCTCCTTCAATCGACATGTTGCACAGGGTCATCCGCTCTTCCATCGAAAGTGAGCGGACAACGGAGCCAGTGTATTCAAAAACGCTTCCCGTTCCGCCACCGACGCCTATCTGCGCGAGAAGTGCGAGGATGACGTCCTTTGCGCCCACTCCACTGCCCAACGTCCCTTCGATCCGCACCTCACAGGACCGCGGTTTTTGCTGCAGAACGCACTGACTCGCAAAGACATGCTCCACCTCGCTTGTGCCGATACCGAAAGCAAGCGCGCCGAATGCCCCGTGCGTCGAGGTGTGGCTGTCTCCGCACACAATGGTCATCCCGGGTTGTGTGAGCCCGAGTTCGGGACCGATAACGTGCACGATACCGCGCTGTGGATGGCCGGTGCCGTAGAGTGCGATCCCGAATTCCCGTGCATTGCGTTCGAGGGCGGCAATCTGACTCGCTGCAAGGGCGTCCCGGACAGGCCCGCGCTCCGTGGGGATGCTGTGATCCACGGTCGCCACCGTACGAGCCGGACAACGCACACGGAGCCCGCGCCGTCTCAGACCATCGAACGCCTGCGGTGAGGTCACCTCATGAATCAGGTGAAGGTCAATGTAGAGAAGCGTTGGGGCATCCGGCGCTTCATGCACGACGTGTGCCTGCCAGAGCTTATCAAACAACGTCCGGGGAGCCTGGTCTGTCATCGTCCTATGCACCTGTCTCTGCGGGGGTGGTGGCCGCGGTGACTTGTTTCATGCGAATGGCATTCTGTGCCCGGTTGAGAGCCTCGAGATATGCCTTCACGCTGCCTGTGATGACATCGGTGCTTGCGGCGCGGCCATTGAATACCACCCCGTCAAAATCCACACGGACGAACGCTTCGCCGATTGTGTCGTGCCCGTAGCTCACTGACTTGAGCACATACTCCGTCAGCTTTCCGGCGATGCCGGTAATGCGCTCGATGGCGCGGTACGCGGCATCCACGGGGCCGTCACCGGTAGCCGAATCTACGAGCTTCGTACCGCCTTTCCTCAGCTCCACTGTGGCCGTGGGGCGAACCCGTGTCCCCGTACTTACGTGCAGCTCTTCCAGGAGATAGGACTCTTCCGGCGATGTCGCCCGGTCTTCCAGGATAGCCACGAGTTCTTCGTCTGCGACCTCCTTCTTCTGATCGGCGATCGCGCAGAACTCGGTGTAAGCGCTCTCCAGTTCTTCCTGCGAAAGCGTGTAGCCAAGGTCGGCATAGCGCTGCTTTAGCGCATGTCTCCCCGAGTGCTTACCCAGGACCAGGGTGTTGTATTTGATCCCGACGGACTGTGGCGTCATGATTTCGTACGTGATGGCGCTCTTCAGCACGCCGTCCTGATGAATACCGGCTTCGTGTGCGAAAGCATTGGCACCCACGATGGCCTTGTTGCGCTGCACCATCATGCCCGTAATGCTGGAGAGCAAGCGGCTGGATCTGACGATCTCCTCGGTTACCACTCCCGTCTGTACGCCCATAAGTTCACCGCGCGTTTTCAGCGCCATGACAATTTCTTCAAGGGCGGCGTTCCCCGCACGCTCGCCGATCCCGTTGACCGTACACTCCACCTGCCGCACACCGTTCTCGATTGCGGTGATGGAATTGGCGACAGCCAGCCCCAAATCATTATGGCAATGCGCGCTCAGCACCGCACGATCCATGGCCCGAACGCGTTCCCGGACTTGCCGGAACATAGCGCCGTACTCGGAGGGCATCGCATACCCGACCGTGTCGGGCAGGTTAATCACCCCGGCGCCCGCCTCAATCGCCACTTCCACTACTTCACAGAGGAAGCCGATGTCACTCCGCGACGCATCCTCACAGGAGAATTCTACGTCGGCACAGAGGGAACGCGCATAGCGGACCGCTGCATCAACGGCCTTCAGTACCTCCGGGCGCTCCTTCCGGAGCTTGTATTTAAGGTGAATGTCGGAAGTTGCCAGAAACGTATGCAGCCGCGGCCGGGAGGCTGACCTGAGTGCTTGCCAGGCCCGCGTAATATCAGCCTCCACCGCACGGCAGAGACCTGCAACAATCGGACGTTGCACCGCCTCCGCGACGGCTTTTACCCCTTCAAAATCTCCCACTGAGGCAATGGGGAATCCCGCTTCAATCACGTCCACTCCCAGACGCTCCAGCTGTCGGGCCATCCGGAGTTTCTCTTCGAGATTCATGCTGCAGCCGGGGGATTGCTCACCATCACGAAGCGTCGTGTCAAATATGTAGACCCGTTCATCGTCCATCGTCACTCCTCCATTCTCTTTTCAAATCGTTAGCTGTGGATTCACCCTCCACCACGGTCACACTTCTCCGTGGAACTCCCTCTTGAGCGCCACCTGCCCCGTTCGTGCGAGCTCCTTGATGACGAAGGGTTTGAGCATCTTGACGATAGCGTCCACCTTTTGTCGGCTCCCCGTGGCTTCCAGCGTCAGCGTGCGCGGACTGATATCCACGACCTTGGCACGGAAGATCTCCGCGATTTGCATGATCTCCGGACGAGTCGCGGCAGTGGTCTGGATTTTGAGCAGCACCAGCTCCCGTTCCACGAAGCTCTCAAAGGTGAGATCGACTACTTTGATGGTATCAATCAGCTTGTGCAGCTGTTTCGTGATCTGTTCTATGATGGGATCATCGCCCTCCGTCACAATGGTCATTCGGGAGACGGTTTCATCCTCCGTGGGTCCAACACTCAGACTCTCAATGTTGTACCCCTTCGCCGAAAAAAGTCCTGCAATGCGTGAGAGCGCATTGAACTTGTTCTCCACCAGGATTGAAATCGTGTGCCGCCTGCTGGGCACAGGCGCGGGGACCGATCGTCGCACACTAGTGGATGCGGACGCCATGGCGCTCCTCCTTTCTGATCTGTACCACCGCCGTGCTGCCAGGATCGAATATGGTCACGCCTTCACCCGCCGGATCAAGAGGGATGTCGATCATCTCCTCCACAGTCTGCCCTGCCGGGATCATCGGGTACACGTTGTCTTCCGGTGCGACCACGAATTCGACCAGCACGGGACCGTCGCTGTACCCCATCGCCCGACGCACCAGTGGTTCGACCTCCGATGTCGTCGTTGCACGAAAGGCCGGACAGCCGTGTGCTTCCGCGAGCTTTACAAAATCCGGACTCGTCATTTCGACCTGCGAATAGCGCCGTTTCCAGAAGAGGTCCTGCCACTGCCGGACCATCCCGAGAAACCCATTGTTGATCACGAAGATCTTCACCGGGAGTTTGTGCTGAACAATCGTCGTCATTTCCTGGGAATTCATCTGGAACCCGCCGTCGCCGCTGATGGAGACAATGGGCAGGTTCGGGCGGGCAAACGCCACCCCCATCGCAGCTGGAAGCGAAAATCCCATCGTTCCCAGACCTCCCGAGGTGACAAAGGTTCGGGGCTGTATGCAGGGGAAGAACTGCGCCGCCCACATCTGGTGCTGGCCAACGTCAGTGACCACAATTGCCTGTCCCCCGGTGACTTCACCCAGGCAGTGAAAGACCTGCTGCGCACGGATTTCCGGGCCCGATTGATAGCGAAGCGGATGCCCACGTTTCCACCCGGCAATCTTCGAGTGCCATTCGGTAGTATCGAGTTGTTTGACGAGGGGGAGAAGGCTCGCGAGAACCCGCTTCACATCCCCGACGATCGGCACATCCACCGCCACATTTTTGCTGATCGCAGCTGGATCGATATCAATGTGCACGACTCTTGCCTCGGGCGCAAATGCTTCGACTTTTCCTGTCACCCGGTCATCGAAGCGGGCACCGACGGCAATCAACACATCGCAATTATGCACCGCCATATTGGAGTACCAGGTCCCGTGCATCCCCAGCATCCCCATCGACAGGGGGTCGTTCGCTGGAAAGGCACCCAGCCCTTGAAGCGTCATTGTGACCGGACAGGACATCTTGCGCGCAATGGCCGTCAACTCCTTTGCGGCTCCCGACAGAATGACGCCTCCGCCGACATAGAGAACGGGCCGCACTGCCCCGTTGATCGCTTCCGCGGCCTTTTTCAGCTGCTTCTGGTGTCCCTCAACGATGGGATTATAGCTTCGCATCTCCACAGTCGCGGGATAGTGGAACGGCGCTGTACGTGCCATAACATCCTTCGGCAAGTCCACCAGCACGGGCCCGGGCCGTCCGCTGCTGGCGATGTGAAAGGCTTCTTTGATTGTCTTCGCAAGTTCTGTCACATCGCGCACGAGGTAGTTGTGCTTGGTGATCTGCCGTGTGATGCCGACTATGTCGGCTTCCTGGAAAGCATCGTTGCCAATGAGCCGCAACGGAACCTGCCCCGTAAACACGACAAGCGGCAGGGAATCCATATAGGCATCCGCAATTCCCGTGACCGTGTTCGTTGCTCCGGGTCCCGAGGTAACCAATACCACGCCTGGTTTGCCTGTCACCCGGGCGTATCCTTCGGCGGCATGCGTGGCGCCCTGTTCATGCCGTGTCAGAACATGCTGGATGTCGGAAAGGTCGCGAAGCACGTCATAAACGCCGATTGTCGCTCCGCCAGGATATCCGAAGAGCACCTCGACCTTCTCCTCGATGAGCGCACGCGCGAAAATCTCGGCTCCCGTCATCACCGTGCCGGACTTTGATCCCCCCTCCTTGTCTGACTCCCGTGTCATAAATGCTCCTCTCTTGGCATGACATAAGAACCGAAAATGGCGTATTCCGAGTTCCTAATCCTCACAAATCCGTCACAGCCCCCAGGCTGCTGCTCGATACCGTCCTGGCGTACTTCGCAAGCACGCCGCGCTGCGGCGGAAGAGAAGGTTTCCAGGAAACGCGCCGCTTATCAAGTTCGGCATCCGAAACATGCAGTTTGAGCTGCATCGTTTCGGCGTCAATCGTAATCATGTCCTGTTCCCGTACGAGTGCAATCGTCCCTCCGACGGCCGCCTCCGGAGCGACATGGCCCACCACCATGCCGTACGTCCCCCCCGAGAAGCGACCGTCAGTGATCAGTCCGACCGAATCCCCCAGGCCGGCGCCGATCAGGGCGGAGGTCGGTGCAAGCATTTCGCGCATGCCCGGGCCGCCCTTTGGGCCTTCATAGCGTATCACGATGATGTCCCCCGCACGGATCAGACCGACGAGAATTGCTTCGAGACAGGTCTCTTCGGAGTCAAACACGCGCGCCGGACCGGTGATTTTCGCCTTCTTTACCCCCGTGATTTTCGCAACCGCACCTTCTGGCGCGAGATTGCCGCGCAATATCACCAGGTGACCGTGCGCATACACCGGTGTATTCCACGGACGGATGACCTCCTGCCCGTCCGGCGGGGACGACGGGACCGGGGCCAGCACATCTGCGACAGTCTGACCTGTAATGGTCATGGCATCTCCATGCAGCAGACCGTGGTCAAGGAGCATTCGCATCACCTGGGGAACGCCGCCGGCTCTGTGAAACTCCGTTGTTACGTGTTTGCCTGAAGGCTTGAGGTCACACAGTACCGGGACACGCTTGCGAATGGGCTCGAAGTCATCCACCGCGAGCGGCACTCCGGCTGCGTGCGCAATTGCGAGCAGGTGGAGTACGGCGTTTGTCGATCCGCCGACGGCCATCGTCACAGAAATCGCATTCTCGAAGGCTTTACGGGTGAGGATAGCCCGGGGAAGGATTTGATTCTTGATAGCTCCCACAAGCACGTCGGCAGACGCAGCGCTGCTTCCAGTCTTTTCGGCATCCTCCGCCGCCATAGTCGAAGAGTATGGAAGCGACATGCCCATCGCCTCGATAGCAGATGACATCGTGTTGGCCGTATACATGCCGCCGCATGAGCCGGCACCGGGGCAAGCATGACGTTCGACTTCCTTAAGCTCGTGCTCGCCTATCCTGTGGGCGCTGAACTCGCCGACCGCTTCGAAGGCACTCACAATAGTGAGGTCGCGGCCGTTGTAGTGCCCGGGTTTGATGGTCCCGCCATAGACAAATATTGCGGGGATGTTGAGGCGTGCGAATGCAATCAGTGCGCCGGGCATGTTCTTGTCACATCCCCCGATAGCCAGAATGCCATCCATGCTCTGTGCACTACAGACCGCTTCGATGGAGTCCGCGATGATCTCCCGGGAGACCAGGCTGTACTTCATCCCCTGCGTCCCCATGGATATGCCGTCGCTGACGGTGATTGTGCCAAAGACCTGGGGCATCGCCCCCGCTGCCCTCAGGGCAGCCATTGCCGCGTCCGCGAGACCGTCCAAACCCACGTTGCAGGGGGTGAGATTGCTGTGGGCGTTGGCAACTCCCACGATTGGCTTGGCAAAATCGGGGTCACCGAATCCCACGGCGCGCAGCATTGCGCGGTTGGGTGTGCGCTGAATACCCTCGGTGACGGTCCGGCTGCGTCGGTTCCACGTAAACGATTCCGGCATTGGGTTCATCCTCACTCAGACACGTGAAACAGCAATCTCGGCCTGCCAGAGGCGAACCTTGCTTACCGGTAAATCAGATGAAGTGCTTTTTGGTGTGCTTGGTTAACCTCTAGCGTCCGGGTTAGTTAAGTAGCCCCAGAAGCAGGAGGTTAAGGATAAGGAGGAGAATAGTCAACCAGGAGACAGAAATACCTGAGACTGCAGCGGGAGTCTGTACGATATTGGTGCTGCCGGTATGGTGGATGTTTCCCATTGGATTTACAGGTGTATTCTGAATATAGGAAATCGGGGATGAGTGTCAAGTGAAAAAAGCATGCGGCACCATTCGAACTTTTTGGTTATCTTCGGATACACGAATCCACGTGGAAGAAGGATCCTGCCATGAACGCACGACAAATGATCGCTCTGCCTGTCTTGTTTACTCTCTTCTGTACGCAACCATTTCCGGCGCTCGGCCAACCCGAGACTCCCGCACAGCATGATGCTCGCATGCAGTGGTGGCGTGAGGCACGATTCGGGCTCTTTGTCCATTGGGGGCTGTATGCCATTCCTGCGGGAACCTGGGGGGAGGAGACAAGCCACGGCGAGTGGATCCGCACGACCGCCCACATCCCTCTGGCGAAATATGAGGAATTCGTAGGCCGGTTCAACCCGACCCGGTTCGACCCGGGAACGTGGGTACGTGCCGCCAAAGAAGCAGGAATGAAGTATATCGTTATCACAACAAAACACCACGACGGCTTCTGTCTGTTCGATTCGAAGCAAACAGACTACGACGTCATGTCCACTCCGTTTCGTCGCGACATCATGAAATCTCTTGCCGAGGAATGCCGGCGTCAGGGGATGAAGATGTGCTGGTACTACTCCATCATGGACTGGCATCACCCTGACTATCTTCCGAGAAGGGAGTGGGAAAAGGATCGGTCGGCGGAGGGCGCAGACTCCGCGCGTTATCTCCGCTACATGCGAGAACAATTGAAGGAGCTTGTGACCAACTACGGAGACATCGGCGTGCTCTGGTTTGATGGCGAGTGGGAGAACACCTGGAACCAGAAACTGGGGCGTGAGCTTTATGATTATGTGCGTTCACTGCAGACTTCCATCATCATCAATAACCGCGTGGGCGCAGGACGTTCAGGGATGCAGGGTTTCTCCCAGGGCGAAGAGTTTGCTGGTGATTTCGGGACACCGGAGCAACAAGTCCCCGCAACGGGTTTCCCCGGCGTTGACTGGGAAAGCTGCATGACCATGAACGACCACTGGGGATACAACCGCCACGACGACAATTGGAAATCCTCGAGCGATCTGGTGCGGATGCTTGCCGACATTGCCTCGAAGGGTGGGAATTTTCTGCTGAACATCGGACCGACGGCGGACGGTGAGTTCCCGCGCCCGAGCATTGAACGGTTGCATGCCATCGGAAAATGGATGAAGGTGAACAGTGAGGCGATATATGGCACGCAGGCGAGTCCGTTCAAGTCTCTTGCCTGGGGGCGGTGCACGCAGAAGAAGGTCAATGGCGGAACGCGCCTTTATCTCCACGTGTTTGACTGGCCGAAGGACCGCCGATTGGTTGTGCCGGGCATCCTGAACGACGCGCGGAAGGCGTACCTTCTTGCGGATTCCCGTCGACATCCCCTGAGGGTGAACCGCCGTGATGACGCGCTGGTGATTGGACTTCCCTCCGCGCCGCCTGATCCCGTCAACTCCATAATAGTACTCGAGATTCCCGGTCGGCCGGACGTCGTCGATCCACCGGACATCGGATCCGAGTTTCCGATCTTTGTCGATAGTGCGAATGTTACGATTAGCTCGAAGAGTGAGAGTGCGGATGTCAGGTATACCACCGATGGTTCTGTGCCGACGATGCAATCACCACTCGTGAGCGGACCAGTCATACTCCACTCCTCAGCGATTGTGAGTGCCCGTTGTTTCGTGAACGGCCGTCCCGTCAGCGACACATCACGGATGGAACTCAAGAGAGTGGAGCCACGGCAGTCGTTGTCCCTGTCAGACCGCGAAGCTGGTGTGCGTTTCAGTTGGTTTCAGGGCAAGTGGGATCAACTGCCTGATTTCGCATCCCTCACTGCAGCCAACCACGGAATAGCCGCGTCATTTTTTCTCCCGCCGACCATGGAGGGGGAGGACTATGGTTTGGAGTTCACAGGGTACGTACGTGTTCCCGCGACGGGTGTATACCGGTTCATTACCGAGTCGGACGATGGTAGCAGGTTGTACATCGGCGGGTCTATGATTGTAGACAACGACGGGCAGCACGGGATGCAGGAGGCATCGGGCGTGATCGCGCTTTCGGAGGGATATCACCCGATCCAGGTGGTCTTCTTTCAAAGATCAGGTGGACAGGGGCTGAGAGTTTCCTGGGAAAGCCGTGGGGTCAAGAAGGGCCCGATTCCGGCGGAGGCGCTTTTTCAATAAGGTTTCGAAAAATCATCATTCTCTTGATTCTTCTGTGCCTTCTCCTTATCTTTAGACTTGTCGACTATAAGCTGTAATACCTTTCTTTATCAATAGTTCCGGGGTAGTAGCTCAGCTTGGTTAGAGCGCCTGCCTGTCACGCAGGAGGCCGCGAGTTCGAGTCTCGTCTACCCCGCAAAAAAAGCCCGCATTTGCGGGCTTTTGCTGTTTCAAGACCTTCCTTAACCACAACTGGTTGCCCAAGTGGTTGCCCACCGACCTCATTGTGAAGGAGGTCATGATGTATCTCTCTCGCCGCTCGAAAGGTGTGTACTATCTATGGTACGAAGACGACCTTGGTCGGAAGCACAAGGTCTCCTCTGAACCTGAGTCTTGCCAGTCAGCAGAAAATTGTCCAGCGCCTCTCTTCTCACTGTCCTGAAAAACCGTTTGTCGTATATGTTGAAATGAACCTGCTGCTTCCTGACTCTCCGCAGCAGGATGTCGTTTTCCTTCTTGAGCAGCGCGTTTTCAGAGAGGATAATCCATCTTGACCGGAAGGCATGGAAAAAGATACGGATCAACTTGCCGAGGAAGGTTATCATGTCTACTCTAAAAGTGGGATATGCTTTCCAGAGCAAAATATCGGCACTTCAAACGTCAGATGGAATAAGTCCCCCCGACGAGGCTAGAGTCCCCGGAGCTTCCTCCTAAACAATACAGCAAGAGAGATGGTGGCACCTGGCAACGTGACTGCCCACAGAGAGGCGCCCCATATCAAAGGATGATAGAAAGTTTGGAGGGCGA
>Ga0105106_10000948_pt1 | contig 20612 bp, 17 predicted proteins | sample PPLLaktember2015_5_FD_79109 | JGI IMG/M metagenome (GOLD analysis project Ga0105106, IMG submission 79109) | Freshwater sediment microbial communities from Prairie Pothole Lake near Jamestown, North Dakota, USA - PPLs Lake P8 Core (1) Depth... | ecosystem: Environmental > Aquatic > Freshwater >...
AGACCCTTCTCGATCGTCCAGGCGAGCACATCGGCGAACTGCGCCTCGCTCGGCACGGAGGCCGTCGGGAAATCCGGCAGGGTGTACGACTCGAGCAGCGGTGCTGGAACCAGCTTCTGTTCGACGAGCAGATTCTGCCATTTGCCCTTGTCAGCATTGATCTCGGTGGTGGCCGTCTCGATAGCCGCCAGGAAGGCGCGCACCACCTCGGGGTTGGCATCCGCAAACGCCTTGTTGAACGAGATCAGGCTGTTGCCGTACTCGGGGTGGGCGCTGTCGTCGATGACCACCGTGGCGCCGCCTTGCAAGGCCAGCAACGAGAGCGGGTCAGGCAGATTGGCGGCCTTGAGTTGGCCTGAATCCAGCAGCGCCATTCGATCGGGGATCTTGGGGACGGCGATGGTGCGGATGTCGTCCGGCGCCAGACCTTCAGCCTGTAGCAGGCGGTCCGTCGTGTAGGCGATCACGGTCCCTTCCGACACCCCGATCTCCACGCCCTTGAGATCCTGCGGCTCCGCAATGCCGCTGTCCCTGGCCGCCAGGATCGAGTACTGCGGGAAGTCCGGCGTGGCTGTGCGGGCGAAGCGCACGACCGTGATCTGCGGCGCAGCCTGGTTGTACAGCATCGTCGAGACCAGGTCGTTGATCATGCCGTCGATCTGACCCGCCTGCATCAGTTGGTCGCGTTCGGCCGCCGAGGCGGCTGGGACGAACTTGACCTGCAGTCCGTTCTCGGCGAAGTAGCCCTGCTGCTGGGCGACGTACATGGGCAGGGCGTCCAGGATCGGCAGGACACCGATCCGAAGCGTGGTTGGCTCCGCCGGGCTGGCCGGGGCGCAGCCGGCGGCGGCCAGAGCGACAAGGGCCAGAATCATCCATGTGCGGGACATGCGGTCTTCCTCCTTTGGCTAGGCGATCAGCAGCGCGGTCATCGTTGTGAGAAGGAGCACTACGCTGATCACGCTGTTGATGTTGAAGAAAGCGGTATTCAATCGCGAGAAGTCCGTCGGGCGGACGAGGTGATGCTCGTACGCCAGCAGGCCGGCGGTCAGCAGCACACCGAGGGCATACGCCCAACCGAGGTTCATCAGCAGGCCCAGGGCGACCAGCAGCAGCGTGGTCAGGGCATGGCAGATGGACGACAGCCGCAACGCCACGGCCGGACCATAGCGGGCGGGGGCGGAGTACAAACCTTCCTGACGGTCGAAGTCGATATCCTGACAGGCGTAGATCATATCGAAGCCGGCGATCCACAGGCTGACGGCGGCAAACAGCACCCAGGCGGGCAGGTCGGCCGGCGTGAATAGCGACTGGCGCACGGCGGCCCAGGCGCCGAGCGTCGCCAGGCCATCGGTCATGCCGAGGACCAGGTGTGAAAGCACGGTGAAGCGCTTGGTGAACGGGTAAACCAGCAGGAAGAAATACGCGCCGGGCAGCAGGCGGAAGGTGAGTGGGCCCAGCGCCCAGGCGGCGACGGCCAGCACCAGCGCCGAAATGCCCATCCCGATCCAGACCGTGCGTGGCTGGATGGCGCCGGTGGCGAGCGGGCGACTGGCGGTGCGCGGGTTGCGCGCATCCTGCCAGCGGTCGACCCAGCGGTTGGCGCTCATGCCCAGGGTGCGGGCGGCGGCCATGGCAACCGTAATCCAGGCGAAGTCCCTGCCCGACGGCCAGCCGCCGGCGGCCAGCAACATCCCCAGGTAGGCGAAGGGGAGCGCAAATACCGTGTGTTCGAACTTGATCAGCTCGAAGAAGGCACGCAGACGCTGCATGGTTGCGTTCGGCGGTTGGGTATCCGGGAGCGAAATAGCGGGTTCAGTGGGCAACTCGGGCTGGATTGTAACATGCGCCCGCAGGCGCCAAGAAGGGTAGAATATCCAGACTAAATATGTCGCAAATTAATTGGGCTGATCCAGACGGGCCTTCGTCGCTGCGCCAGCGTCAATCCAGACGAGTCCAGGTGGTCCTATTCCTAACGACCGGCCTGGCGACGATGGCGGGCATCATGATCGCGACGGTCAACCCGCTGGTGGCTGCCGGGATGATGGGGGCGGCTGGGGCCGGGATCCCATCGGCTGCCACCCTGCTTGGCCAGGCTTCCTCCTCCTATGCCTGGGGGCGCCTGACCCACGCTTCGGGCTGGCGCAAGGGGCTGACGCTGGGTCTGCTGCTGGGTGGGCTCGGCCTGCTGGCTTCGACTTTCGGCGTTGTGCGGGGCGCGCAGGGGGTCTTCCTGGGCGGGCTGCTCCTGGCCGGAATGGCCTTTGCCGTCGTGCTCCTGTCGCGATTTGCCGCCGGAGAGATCGTGCCGGCCGGACAACGAGCCCGGTCAATCTCGATCGTTGTCCTGGGGGGGACCCTCGGAGCGGTGTTCGGCCCCCTGCTGGTTGCACCGCTTGGACGGTGGGCCGCCGCTGCCCTGGGGAATGAGCTGGCGGGTCCGTATGTTGGAGGGACCGTTCTTCTAGGATTGGGTGCCTGTGGGGTAGTGGCCGGCCTCCGCCCCGACCCGCAGCAGTTGGCGCTCGACGAGACGGTCGAGGGCGTACCGGCGATATCTGAGGCAGCGCATTTGAGGCGGGTTTTTTCCCGGCCCGGGGTGCGGCTGGGGACGCTCACGATGGTTGTCGGCCAGTTGGTGATGGTGATGCTGATGGTGATCACCAGTCTGCACATGCGGAACCATGGCCACGCCCTGGGGGGTATTGCAGCAGTCATCTCCGCGCACACCGTCGGCATGTATGCCTTCTCGGCCGTCTCCGGCCGGTTGGCCGATCGATGGGGAAGGCGGCCGGTCATCCTGGTGGGCTCGGTTGCCCTCCTCGCTGCCGCCCTGCTAGCGCCAATCTCGCCGCGCCTGGTCCCGCTCTCGGCCTCCCTCTTTCTGCTGGGTTTCGGGTGGAATCTCTGCTTCGTGGGCGGCTCGGCGCTGTTCAGCGATCACGTGCTGCCGGCCGAGCGCGGCCGGGCGCAGGGGGTCAACGACCTGCTGATGAACAGTGCCTCAGCCGTTGGGGCACTGGCCAGTGGAGTGGTGTTCGCCGCCTTCGGCTTCATGATTATCGCCTTGCTGGGGGCAGGGCTGGCGCTGGTGCCCCTGGTCGTCGTATGGCGCCTGCGCGTCGAACACTCCGCAAGTCGCGAAGCTAGTGGCTTCATGGGCTGAGATCCGCGCCGCCCAGGCTGCGTCCTCGCCAAATAGGGGCACGCCCACCAAGAAGTGGATCCACGGTGAGGGTCTGGCCCATCCTGTCGATTTCGACGTCAGTCCTCCGGCCCGGCTTCCACCTCGGGCAGGTACGGAGGGTCAGACCCGGGGCGGGAGCAGGTGAGGGCGGCCGCGCGGGATGCAAATGTCAGGCAGCGCTCGACGGAGCCTTCGGGCATGCAGCGCAGGGCGTCCTTCGAGGTCAGCGCCCCCTCTCGAGCGAGGAAGAACAGGCAGGCCGCCAGGAAGCTGTCGCCTGCGCCGATCGTGTCGACGACGTCCACCTTGGTTGAGGATGCCGAGGCCGTCACCCCCTGTGCCGTGCAACCGATCGCCCCTGCAGCGCCCTCGGTGAGAATAGCCAGGCTGACGCCACGCCGGAACCACTCCTGGAAGATGTCATCGGACGAGCGATCGGGATACAGCCAGTCGAGGTCCGCCCGGCTCAGGCGCAGAATGTCGACAACTTGCGTCCAGCCTTCGAAGCGAGTCCGGTACCCGTCGCGGTCCTGGATCAGGCTCGGGCGCACGTTGGGGTCAAGCGAGATCAGGCGCTGACCGGCCTCGCGCCGCATCAAGGCTTCCAGGCTGCTGGCGCCCGGTTCCAGCAGCAGCGAGATCGAGCCGAAGTGCAGCAGCTGGACACTGGCCGGCAAGCGCCGGGGGAGATCGTCCGTCGTCAGCGATCGGTCGACGGCGGACTCGGCGTAGAACAGATAGCGGGGCTCTCGCGCGCCGCCTGCGTCCAGGTCGACGAACGCCAGCGAGGTCGGGCCGGGAGCGCGCAGCGTCAGCGAGGTGTCCACGCCGTTCTCGGAGAGGGTTCGCTGCAGGCGGTCGCCGAAGAAGTCTGTGGAGAGCTTGCCGAAGTAGCCGACGGGTGCCCCGAGGCGCCCCAGGCCGACGGCGATGTTGAAGATCGACCCGCCAGGCACAGGGTGGTAGCCGGCCCCGTCGGGGGTCGGGAGGAAATCGATCAGCGCTTCGCCGCAACACAGGATCATCTTGCTGGCCCCGACCGCTTGTGGCTACCGCACCACCGGCAGGCCAAGTTCGGCTTGATGCATCGGCGCAAGGTCTTTCCGGGTGCCACACAGCCTGGCGCAGACCGTTCGGCTGATGCCCTGGGGTCTGAACGGTTTGGCCTGCAGCCAGAACGATTGATCACCAGGCTCTCTACAGGCCGAACCTCTCCCAGAGTTCGTCGATGCGCGCCTTGATCTCAGGCGTCATCGCCACCGGCTTCGGCCAGCTCCTGGTGTAACCTTCCTCCGGCAGCTTGGCGGTGGCGTCGATTCCGATCTTGCCGCCGAACAGCGGCCGATACGAGGCGTGATCCAACTGGTCGACTGGCCCTTCACTGAGGACCGCGTCCCTCGACCAATCGACGTTCCCCAGCGCCTGCCAGGCGGACTGACTGAGATTCTGGACGTCGACCCAGGCGTCGAAGACCACGATCGCCTTGGCCAGCATCAGCAGCCCGAGGCCCCACAGGCCGTGGATCACCTTGCGCGCATGCCCGGGATAGCGCTTGTCGATCGACACCAGCACCAGGTTGTGGAACACCCCCTCGGCCGGCATGTTGACATCGACGATCTCGGGCAGGAAGAGCCGCATCAGCGGAAGGAATAGCCGCTCGGTGGCCTTGCCCATCCACACGTCTTCCATCGGAGGGATGCCGACCAGCGTGGCCGGGTAGATCGCCTCCCGGCGCCGGGTGATGGCAGTGACGTTGAAGACCGGGAACGGCTCGATGGGCGTGTAGTAGCCGGTGTGATCCCCGAAGGGCCCCTCCGGCAAATGGGTGTTGGGATCGACGTAGCCTTCGATGACAATCTCGGCCTGGGCGGGAACCTCGAGCGGGATGGTCTGGCAGTCGACGAACTCCACCGGTTTGCCGCGGATCCAGCCGGCGAGCAGGTACTCGTCGATGTTTGGCGGCAGGGGTGCAGAGGCGCACCACATCGCCGCCGGGTCACCGCCCAGGACGATGGCTGCCGGGATCGTCGGCCTGGCCTGGGCTCGGGCCACACGCTCGTGTTCCGCGCCGCCCTTGTGGCGCTGCCAGTGCATGAGCACCCGCCGATCGTCCAGGACCTGAAGCCGGTACATGCCTACATTGCGCGTGCCGGTCTCGGGATCGCGCGTGATCACCTGGGGCAGGGTGATGAATGGGCCGCCGTCCTCCGGCCAGCAGGTGAGGACCGGCAGCGACGACAGGCGGGCGGTGTCCTTCTCGATGATCTCGTGCACGGGCCCCGAGCGCACCTTGGAGGGCCCCAGGCCAATGGCGCGCAATGCCGACAGCATGTCCTGCCCGCGGCCGAGCATCCCGCCCAGCCCCTGCGGCAGCCGGAAATCGAGCAGCTGACCCAGTCGTTCGCCGAGCTCGTCGAGGCGCGTGACCCCGAGCGCCCGCGCCATGCGCTGCTCGGAGCCGAACAGGTTGGCGGCTACCGGTAGATCCTGCCCGGCCACCGACTCGAACAGCAAGGCGCGGTTGCGCTCCGCCGGCCCCTTGCACACGCGGTCGATGACCTCACTGATCTCCAGGATGGGGGACAGGGGGGAGGAGACGCGGACCAGCTGCTGTTGTCGTTCCAGATCGGCGATGAACTCATGCAGGTCCCGATACATGGCGAGTCCTTTCGAGGGACGATCGGCTCATCCCGAGGGGACGGAGCCCGGCTTGCGTGCCAGCGCCGAGAGGGATGGCTCGACGAGCAGGCTTCCGTCCGGGAGGACGATCGTCGGAACGCTGCGCAGCCCGTTGTTCACGTGGAACACGAAGGCTGCCGCCTCCCGATCGACGTCGGGGTCGATTCCATCGTAGGTGATCCCCTGCTGCTCGAAGAATGCCCGGGCGAGGCGGCGGGTGCCGCGCCCATCAGTCCCGTCGATCCGGATCGGGGCGGCGGACTCAGCCGGGTGAGCCACTGAGGTGATCCATGCAGCTGCTCGACCAGGAGTGGCCGTCGGAGGCCAGCAGGTCATCCGCCGCGGTCGGTCCCCAGGAGCCCTGCGGGTAGCTGCTCAGCCCGAGGCCGCCGGCGGCCTCCCAGGCGCGTTCGATCGGATCGACCAACTGCCAGGCGAGCTCGATCGTGTCTGCCCGCGTGAAGAGTGAGGCGTCGCCGGCGAGCGCGTCAAGCAGCAGCCGCTCGTAGGCATCGGGGATCGCGTCCGGTCCGAAGGCCTCGGCGTAGTGGAAGTCCATATCGACTGAACGCATCTCGCTCATCGTATCCGGCACCTTGACTTCGAACACCAGATGCATGCCTTCATCGGGCTGGAGGCAGATCTCGAGGGCGTTGGGGCGAATGCTGCGTCCGGGCGGAAGCGGGAACATCACGTGGGGGACCGACTTGAACTGGATCAGCACGCCGGTGGTCTTGGCTGCCATCGCCTTGCCGGAGCGCAAGTAGAAGGGCACGCCCTGCCAGCGCCAGTTGTCGATGAACAGGCGCAGGGCGGCGTAGGTGGGGGTGGTGGAGTCGGGCGCGACGCCGGTTTCCTGGAGATAGCCCTGGTACTGAGCGCGCACGGTCTCGCTCAACACCGACTGGGCCGCGATGGGCCGCACGGCGCGCAGCGCCTTGCTGCGCTCATCGCGCAGGGCGTCGGCGTCGAAGGACGAAGGCGGCTCCATCGCCACCATCGTCAACACCTGCATCAGGTGGTTCTGGAACATGTCGCGCAACACGCCGACCCGGTCGTAGAAGTCGCCGCGGTGCTCGACTCCCACGGTCTCGGCCACCGTGATCTGCACATGATCGATGTAGCGCCGGTTCCACAGCGGCTCGAAGATGCTGTTGGCGAAGCGGAAGACCAGCACGTTCTGCACAGTCTCTTTGCCCAGGTAGTGATCGATGCGGTAGACCTGGGACTCGTCGAGCACCTGGTGGATCGCCTGGTTGAGGGCTTGGGCCGTGGGCAGGTCGCTGCCGAAGGGCTTCTCCACCACCAGCCGGCGCCAACCGTGGGCCTGGGCGGTCATGCCCAGGGCGCCCAGGCGGGCGATCACTTCCGGATAGACGTGCGGCGGAGTGGCCAGGTAGTACAGACGGTTGGCGCCTCCGCTGCCCTCGCTCTCCAGCTCCACGAGCTGGCGCTCCAAGTGCTCGAGGTCATCGGCCGACGTGGGATCGCCGCGCAGCGTCTCGATCGTGGCGGCGAAGGCGTCCCATGCCGGGTCGCGCCTCGCCTCGAGCCCGAGCGCTGCCTGGCGCAGGTCGGCCCGGAACTCAGTTGTTGGCAGAACCGAGCGCGACATTCCAACCAGATGGAATCCAGCGGGCAGCCGGCCCTTGCCGGCGGCGTTGTACAGCGCCGGAATCAGCTTGCGCCGGGTGAGGTCGCCGGAGGCGCCGAAGATCACCAGCGTCGTCGAGTCCATGACGGAGAGATTCTAGCAGGAAACCCATCTCCGGCTGATATAATCCGCCGCCGTGTCCCATCGAATACACTCGCTCGCCTGGTTCGGTCTGGGCATGCTCATCGCCGGGATCGGGGTGTGGTTGGTCTACCAGCTCCCGCCTGTACAGCAGCGTCTCGAATGGCGCCTGGACGCGGCGGGCGGGATCGTGCGCGGCTGGATCCGGCCGGGGGACACGCTGCCGACGCCGGTCGGCGTGGCCGCGGCCGCGGACTTCACGCCGTGGCCCACCGCAACGCCGCGCCCGACGGGGACGGCTGACCCGCAGGCAGTCCCTACCCTGATCCCCACGCCGCTGCCCGCCGCCGTCAGCCTGCCAGCGCCCGCCTGGGAGAAGCAGGACTGGAACAACTGCGGGCCGGCGACACTCGCCCTGGCCCTGCGCTACTACGGCTGGGAGGGTGACCAGCACGATATCTCCGATCTGCTCAAGCCGGACCGCGGGGACAAGAACGTGAATCCGGAGGAAATGGCCTACTATGTGCGCACTCGCGCCGGCTGGCTGGATGCCCAATACCGGGTGGGCGGCGACCTCGAGACGCTGAAGCGGCTGCTGGCCGCAGGGTTTCCGGTGGTGATCGAGAAGAGCCTGATCCTGCCTGAGAGCGAGGGTGGCGGCGGTTGGGCGGCGCACTACGTCCTGCTCACCGGCTACGACGATGCGGCCGGCACATTCACCACGCAAGACACCTACCATGGTGCCGACGTGCCGGTCTCGTATGCGGAGCTCGACGAGCGCTGGCGCGCCTTCAACCGCGTCTATATGATCATCTACGCGGTGGAGCAGGCGGAGTCGGTTTTCCGATTGCTGGGCGACGACGCCGATCCGGACCTCAACCGCCAGAATGCACTTGAGATCAGCCAGACCGAAGTGGCGGAGAGTTCGGATGACGCTTACGCCTGGTTCAACCTGGGTAGCAACCTGGTGTACTTCGAGCGCTATGGAGAGGCCGCTCGGGCTTTCGACACGGCGCTGAGCCTGGGGCTGCCGTGGCGCTTCACCCGCTACCAGTTCGGTCCGTACATCGCCTACTTCCATCAGGGACGTTTCGACGACATGATCGAACTGGCGGATGCGACCCTCTTTCGCACGCAGAAGGCAGAGGAGTCGTTGCTGTGGCGGGGTTGGGCGCGCTACCGCCTGGGCAGGGTAGGAGACGCGCTGCAGGATTTCCAGGCGGCGCTGGCGATCAACCCCAACTACCTGGACGCCCAGTATGCGGTCGACTATGCCCTGGGCGGCGGATGAAGATCGCGAATGACCTGCGCGGTCTCGGGCAAGAAGCGGGATGTCAAACCGGAGGTGAAGCATGATGATCAGTGAGAATCTGGCTGCGGCGATGAGCGCCCAGGTTGGGCGAGAGTTCGCGGCCTCCAACCAGTACGTGGCCATCGCCACCTACTTCGGGCGCGAGTCGCTCGAGCAACTGGCGAAGTTCTTCTACCGACAGGCGGCGGAAGAGAATGAACATGGCATGAAGTTTGTGCACTATGTGACCGAAGCCGGCGGAACCGTGGTCATCCCGGCGGTTGAGGCTCCTCGGCAAGACATCGCCTCAGCTGAGATGGCGGTCAGGCTCTCGCTGGATTGGGAGATCGAAGTTACCCGGCAGATCACGGCCCTGATGGACCAGGCGGTCAAGGAAGCCGACTATCTGGCGCAGGGTTTCCTGCGCTGGTTCATCGACGAGCAGTTGGAGGAGGTCACCTCGATGGAGAGCTTGCTCAAGGTGATCCAGCGTGCCGGCCCGAATGGCCTGCTATGGGTCGAGTCATACATTGCCAAGCGCGCCGGCCCGCACGAGGACTGAGCCGCGCTCGAAACGTCCCTCCAGGTCCGCCCGGCACGCGCCGGGCGGACCGCTTTCGGGAAGAGAGCGGCGGGCAGCGCGGCCCAGGAGTCTGCGCTGGGATGCAGGCCAGCGGAGAGTCGGGCAGGGTCCCGATCAGGGGAAGAGGGGGAGCTGCTGCGGCGGTCGCCGCCCCATCAGCGTCACATAGGGTGCGGCGCGCTCGGCAAGGATCCCCAACTGGCGCAGGTGTGAGAGCTCGCGCAGCGCTCCCTGCTTGCGGGCGTCCAGCAGCGTTTGGACGCCCTTCGGGCCGACACCCGGAATGCGCAGCAGCAGTTCAGGCGGGGCGGTGTTGATCTCGACCGGCGTCTCGGAGAGGACCCGGGCGGCGTAGGCAGTCTTGGGGTCGCGATCGAGGGGGAGGTTGCCGTTCAGATCGAGCGGCATGTCCTCCAGATCGAAGCCGTAGTCGCGCAGCAGGTACGAGGCCTCGTACAGACGATTCTGGCGCACCGAGGACTCCGGCGGTGCGTTCTCCAGGGGTGTGCCCCGAACCGGATTGAAGGACTGAAAGAACGCCCGCGCCAGGCCGAGCTGGTGGTAGGCATGCTGCACCGTTGACAGGATTTCGAGATCGGACTCGCCGGCGGCGCCGACAACGAACTGCGTGGCGCTACTTGCCAGGCGCGGCCCCTCTCCGTCCGGGGTGCGGGCCTGGCTGGCCCAGCGCAGTGGAGGCAGCAGCTCGCCCTCGAAGGACTTGCTCGGGGCGAGTGCCGGAAGCCGCTGGGGGTTGGGCGCCTCGAGGTTGATCGAAACCCGGCTGGCGATACGCATGGCCCGCAGGACCTGGTCGCGCTCGGCGCCGGGCATGAGCTTGAGGTGGATGTAGCCGCGGAAGCCGAAGCGCCGCCTCAGGATCTCAGCCGTGGCGATCAGCCGTTCCTGGGTGTTCGCTCCGCCGCCGGCAATCCCTGAGGAGAGGAATAGGCCCTGGACCACCCCTGCACGCAGGGCCTGATCGAATGCCCGCGCCATCTCCTCGGGGTGGAAGGTCACCCGGCGCTGGTCGTGCTCGGAGCGGAAGGAGCAGTAGTTGCAGTCGCGCTCACAGGCGGTTGTGAGCATCGCCTTGAGGAGCGGGAAGCGGCGGCCACCCGGGCCGGCGGCAGGGTAGATGGGGATCTCACGACCGGCGACGGCGTAGCTCGTCACACCTCGGGCGGGCGGTATGCCGCAGGCAGGTGTCCGGCCATCTCGGTCGGACGCATCGGCGGCGTCCTGGTAGGCGCCTTCGGCGGCGTAACGGAGCCGCTCGAGCAGGTCCATGACTCCAGGATAGCACAGCTGTTCTAGCTTGGCAACCGACCCTGCCGGGCCTAGCGGCCATGCACCTGTGGCAGGGTCTATAATGCCAGTTGGCAGACAAGGAGGCGAAGGCGGATGACGAGGCAGGAGATGGACGGAGGCAGTGAGATGCGCTTCGCCGGCCGGCTGGGGCTGAAGGCGGAGAACGCGGTACAGCTGGCCGATACGATCGAGCGCGGCCTGGCCTACCGCGCCTTCGAGCGGCTGCAGGCGGACATGGGGGTCACCCATCGCGAGTTGGCCGGCCTGGTGGGGATCTCGGCGCGCACCCTGGCCCGGCGCAAGGGCGAGGGACGCTTGCAGCCGGAGGAATCTGAGCGGCTGGTGCGGGCGTCGCGCATCTTCGATGATGCGGTGATGCTGTTTGAGGGGGACAAGGTGGCTGCACTCAACTGGCTGCGCTCGCCGGCGCGAGCATTGGCCGGACGCAAGCCGATCGAGTTTGCCCGCAGCGAGGTCGGCGGGCGCGAGGTCGAGAACCTGATCGGCCGGCTGGAGCACGGAGTGTTTGGATGAGCTCGGCGGCCTGGCGGATCATCAAGACTCGCTACGCGGCCGAGGCCTTCAGCGGCGAAGGCGCCCGCCGCTTCGGAGGGCGCTGGACCAGCCCCGGACGGCCGGCAGTCTACACCGCCGAGCACGCCTCGCTGGCCGTGCTCGAGGTGCTGGTTCACCTCGGCAGCCCGCGCATCTTGAGCGCCTACAGCATCCTGCGTTGTGAGTTCGATCCAGCGTTGCTGCGCGCCCTCGACCCCGCCGAGTTGGCGGCGGACTGGCGCGCTTCACCGGCGCCGGCTGCGCTGCGCCAGATCGGCGATCGCTGGCTGTCCGAGCAAGGCTCGGCGGTGCTCCGTGTTCCGAGCGCGGTGCTCCCGCTGGAACACAACTTCCTGCTGAATCCACTGCACCCGGACTTCACCCGGTTGGTCCTGGGCGCGCCGGCGCCCTTCGAGTTTGACCCCCGTCTAGGCTGACTCTGCGGGGCACCCCTCCACCGGCGGCCGCCTCTTGGCAAGCGCGCCGGTCAAGCTGGTGCGCGGTTTGGGTCAGGATGGATGGCAAAGTCGGCTGCTTCGCTGGACAAGGGTATGCATCATTTGCCGCAGGCCTGACGATCTGCCTGGACGTGGCGCGCATCGATCCCGTCGGAGCCGCCGCCGGATCGGATCGAGGGCGCTGGGAAGTCCGTCGCGGCCGGTTTGGCCAGCCCACATCGCGCGCCGCCCTGACCGGCGGAGCCGGCATGGGGAAGCCTGGCGGGGCGCGGCCAGCAACGTCAGCGCTGGAGGTGGCCCTGCCAGAGCTTGTCGGTGCAGGTCTCAAGGCGGGCGAGCAGCGCCGCCCCTCCGGGCGTGGTGACATCGTCCTCGTTCTCGAACACGGCGTACGGAACACGGTGGTCGCCAAACTGCACCCAGGTAGGGTGTGCCTGGGTCAGCTCGTCCCAATCATCCGCGTGATACAGCTGTTCAAGTTTGGCGTCAGACAGGCCGTGTTGCAGGATGCTGTCGGGGCGTTGCGGATCGAATCGTTGGCGGTTCTTGCGCAGCGACTCGGCGTAGGAAACGCGCACATACAGGCAAACCGCTTGCTGCAGGATCGGCGGGCTGAGATGGGTATACGCCGCGCGGTATCCGCCATGCTCCTTCCCACGCGAGAACTCAAGCACGACCGTGTGCGGTTGACGCTGGTCGCGCAGGAGCTTCTCGTAGGCCAGGCACAGGCGGCGGATCAACAGGTGCCAGAAGTCGTGGTGCAGGAAGTACTCGTCCGGGGTTGTGTGCAGGCGTGGGCGGCGGAAGACCTGCTCCAGCAGTCGATCCTCCTCGAACCAGGACCATAGCAGCGGAAAGTCGTCCAGCACCTGCAGCGGCCCGAGGTGAAAGCGGCGGCGGCGGACTTCGTCCGGCAGCTGCGTCAGGGCTTGCAGGATCTCGCTCTTGCCGGCCGCCGGCCGGGCGTTGAGGATCAGGACCGGGAAGATGTCCGGCAAGGTCAGCCTCCTGCGCCAGATCGCGGTCGGCGCTCAGCGAGTTGGGTTCCGGTGCAGCGCCGGATCCCCGGGTGTCCAGCCGCGGCGCCCAGCCCCAGCGGCTCAAAACTGGCGGGACCACTCCTTGGGCCAGCGCTCGATCACGACCTTGGTCTGGGTGAAGAACTCGACGGCGTGGCGGGATTGGCCGTGGAGGGTGCCGAAGAACGACTCCTTCCAGCCGCTGAACGGGAAGAAGGCCATCGGCGCCGCCACACCGATGTTGATGCCGATATTGCCAGCCTCGGCTTCGTAGCGGAACTTGCGCGCGGCGGAGCCGCTTCCGGTGAACAGACAGGCCATGTTACCGAAGGCGCTGCGGTTCACCAACTCGATCGCCTCATCCATCGTTTCGACGTGCATCATGCCCAACACCGGTCCGAAGACCTCGGTCGTGGCCACGACGCCGTCCGGAGGGCAGTCCTCCAGGATGGACGGTCCCAGGAAGCTCCCCTTCTCGTAGCCGGGCACAACCAGCGGCCGGCCGTCCAGCAGCAGGCGGCCGCCCTCATCCAGGCCCCGCTGGACCAGCCCGCTGATGCGCTGCTTGGCCTGCGGCGTGATCACCGGCCCCATGGTGGTGGCCTCGTCCAGGCCGTCCCCGACCACGCGAGCGGCGGCCGCCGCCACCAGGCTTTCGGTGAAAGACTGGCGCGCCTCGCCGACGGTGATCGCCATCGAAGCCGCCAGGCAGCGTTGTCCGGCGTTGCCGAACACGCTGTCGGCCACAATGCGCGTGGTCATCTCGACGTCGGCGTCGGGCAGCAGGATCACCGGGTTCTTGGCTCCGGCCTGCGCCTGGACGCGCTTGCCGTTGGCCGAGCCGCGGCTGTAGATGTGGCGTGCCACCGGCGTCGAGCCGACGAAGCTGATGGCGCGGATCAGTGAGTGGTCGAGGATTGCATCCACCGTCTCAGCGCCGCCGTTGATTAGGTTGAACACCCCCGGGGGCAAGTCGAGCGTCTCCAGCAGCTCGGCAACCCGCTGCATCGTGATCGGGCAGCGTTCCGACGGCTTGACGATGAGGGTATTGCCGCAGGCGAGGACATAAGGAAGGAACCAGAACGGGATCATCCCCGGGAAGTTGAACGGGGCGATGATGGCGCACACGCCCACCGGCTGGCGGATCATGTACTCATCAATGCCGGGGGCGATGTCCTCCGAAAACTCGCTTTGCAGCAGCGCCGGAATGCCGCAGGCCACCTCGACGTTCTCAATCGCTCGGCGCATTTCGCCCCGCGCCTCGGCCAGCGTCTTGCCGTTCTCCAGCGTGATCCAGTGCGACAGCTCTTCGAAGTGCTGTTCGAGCAGGTCCTTCATCTTGAACAGAAACTGGATGCGCCCCGTGGCCGGCGTACGCCGCCAGCCGGGGAAGGCGGCCTGGGCGGCCTGCGCCGCCTGCTCGACCTCCGACGGCGGTGAAAGCGGCACACGCGCCAGCACCTCGGCGGTGGCGGGGTTTTGCACCTCCAGCCACTCAGCAGAGTCGGGGCGGCGCCAGGAGCCGGCGATGAAGTTGGCGAGATCGGGGCTTTGGGTCATGACTTCTCCTGGGCGCAACGTGCTGCCGCCGATTGTACGTCAGTGTCCGGCCGAAGCGAACCGGGCCGGGCAGGGTTGATGCCAGTCCGGAAGAGATGGGAATCCGGCGCTTGATCGGCTGCCGCGGTACCTTGTATCGGCCTTTGAGGAGGGCTTCCCCATATCAGATGGCCCATTCAACCGCTACAATGACTTCAGGGAGGCGGCGTCGACTTGGGCATGCACGAATACGTCGGCGCCGGTGGAGTCTCAGGTCCCTCAGATGCGAGCTGCGCCGTGGTAGGCGGCGCGGGATCAGATTATCGGGAGCGAATACATGCTGACCATCTTCGTCGTGTCTGACGCCACCGGTGAGACCGCCGAGCGGGTCGTTCGTTCGGCGCTGGTGCAGTTTGAGCAGCCCGAGGTGCAGGTCGTGCGGCGGGGCGACGTGCGAACGGCCGAGGACGTCCGCCGGGTGGTGCTCGAGGCAGCCGGCGTCGAGTCCTTCATCGTCCACACGTTGGTCTCGGATGGCCTGCGGCGGGAGATGCTCGAGGATGCGCGAGCCCATGGCGTCGATGCCATGGATCTAATGGGGCCGCTGCTCGATCGTCTGGCCCACCACCTGCAGCTGAGCCCGCAGGAGCGCCCCGGCCTGTTCCAGCAGCTGGCCGAGCGCCGCGCCCGCGAGATCGAGGCGGTCGAGTTTGCCTTCCGCCATGATGATGGTCAGCATGTGGAAGACCTGGCTCGGGCCGAAGTTGTGCTGGTGGGCGTTTCCCGCACGATGAAGACGCCCACCATGTTGTATCTGGCGTATCGCGGCTGGTTCGCCGCCAACGTGCCGCTCATCCCCGAGCAGGAGTCGCCCACGGCGCTGACCTCTCTTCCTCCGGAGCGGGTGTTCTGCCTGCTGATGTCTCCGAGCCGGCTGCTCGAGCTGCGCCACGCGCGGGCAGTCTACTTGGGCATCCCGGAAGTGCCGTACGCTTCGATTGAGGCGTTGCGCAAAGAGATGATCTTCTCTCAGGAGCTGGCGATCCAGCGCGGCTGGCAGCGCATCGAGGTCACCGGGAAGTCCGTCGAGGAGGTTGGGCAGGCGATCATGCTGCTACTTCCCGAAGGAAAGGGCTCCCGCTCCGCTTGACCCCCACGCCGGATTCGAGGGCGATTAGGTACGTAACGGGCCCGCGGTTGCAGAAAGGCCCGCTGCCTTCCGGGCTGCGTCGACCAGGGCAACGGGATCGCCTGCGGCCTGGAGTGGGGAGGATGCGCTCAGCCTGAATGGGGACCGGGCCGCCCCGCGCGATCGGCCCGACGGCCGGCGGACCAGCGGCGCGCCGCCTTCTCGATCTCGATCACCACGTATCCGGTCAGGCCAACGGCCAGAATGCGGGTCCAGGCTTCGAGCGGGATGGGGGCCGTGGAGAACAGCCGGTTCATCGCAGGCAGGTAGGTGAACAGCAGCTGTAGGACGAGCATGCCGCCGATGCTGACGAACAGCCAGCGGTTGGAGAACACGCCGATGCGGAACATCGACTCGGTGAGTGAACGGCAATTCAGCAGGTAGAAGATCGCCACCATGATCACCACGTTGACCGCCACGGTGCGGGCTTCCGCGATCGACGCACCCAGTGTGAGCTCCCACTCGTACAGGGCGAAGGCGCCGAGCAGGATCACCATCCCCACGAGGAAGATGCGTAGTAGCAGCGTACGGGTGAGGATCGGCGCCTCGGGATCACGCGGCGGGCGGCGCATAATCCCCGGTTCGCGTCCTTCCATCGCCAGCACCAGGCCGAGGATCGTGGCGGTGGTCATGTTGATCCACAGAATCTGGATCGGCAGGATCGGCAGGGCAATGCCGAGCATGATCGCCGCCAGAATGATCAGGCCCTGCCCCAGGTTGGTCGGCAGCGTCCAGGCGATGATCTTGGTCAGATTGTCGAACACGCTGCGCCCTTCCTCGATGGCGGCCTCGATGGTGGCGAAGTTGTCATCGGTCAGCACCATGTCGGCGGCCTCTTTGGCGACGTCGGTGCCGGTGATCCCCATGGCGACGCCGATGTCGGCCTGCTTCAAGGCCGGGGCGTCGTTCACCCCGTCGCCGGTCATGGTGACGACGTGGCCGCGCGCCTGCAGCGCTTCGACCAGCCGCAGCTTCTGCTCCGGCGTCACCCGGGCGAAGACGTGGGTGCTCTCGACCGCCTCGATCAGCTCGGCATCGGAATGAGCCACCAGTGCCCTGCCGGTGAGCACGGCTGCCGGACGACCGGGGGCGTGCTCGGTGAGGCCAGTCTGCCTGGCGATGGTCGCCGCGGTCAGGGCGTGGTCGCCAGTGATCATCTTGACGCGGATGCCGGCCTGCTGCGCGGCGCGCACGGCGGCGATGGCCTCGGGGCGCGGGGGATCGATCATGCCCTGCAGGCCGAGCAGGGTGAGGCCGAACCCGAGGCGGTGGTGGTGGATTCGGTCGGTCTCCGGCGGCAGGCTGAGGCGGGCGAAGGCCAGCACGCGCAGACCGTCGGCGGCCATCTGATCGGCCGCCTGATGGGCCGCTTCGGGATCGAGGGCAGCCGGCTTGCCGGCGGGGTCGAGCTGATCGCGACAGCGATCGATCAGCACCTCGGCCGCGCCCTTGATGTAGGCGACCAATTCCGCTGACTGCGGCATGCCGTGGAGCGTTGCCATGTACTGGTGCTCGGACTCGAACGGAATGGTATCCACTCGCCGGAAGCTCGTGGCGGCCTGGGCGGCCAGGCCGAGTTTGCCGGCGGCGGCCAGCAACGCGCCCTCGGTCGGATCGCCCTGCACGGTCCAACGTCCTTCCTGTTCGACCAGGCTGCTGTCGTTGCACAGCAGGCCGGCGCGCAGGATCTCCTGCAAGGCGGTCAGAGGCGACGTGGGCGGCTCGGCGCCGCGGCGGGTGATCGAACCTTGCGGGGCATAGCCCTCGCCGCTGACCTCGTGCCACTCGCCGCCTGCCCAGATTTCCCGGACGGTCATCTGGTTCTGGGTCAGCGTGCCGGTCTTGTCGGAGCAGATCACGGTCGTGCTGCCGAGCGTTTCGACTGCCGGGAGCTTGCGGATGATGGCGCGCCGGCGCGCCATGCGGGCCACGCCGATCGACAGGGTGATCGTCAGCGCCGCCGGCAGACCTTCCGGGATCATGGCGACGGCCAGGGCAATGGCGGCAGAGAGAGTCTCCAACGCCGGTTGGCCGCGAGTCACGCCCACGGCGAAAGTTGCGGCGGCCATGGCCAGGATGGCATAGAGCAGCACGCGGCTGAACTGGCGGATGCGGGTGGTGAGGGGAGTCTCGAGTGTCGGGGTCTGGGACAGCAGTTGGGAGATGCGCCCGATCTCGGTGTAGTCTCCGGTTGCCACCACCACGCCGGTCCCTTGGCCATAGGAAACCATCGTCGAGGCGTAGGCCATGTTGTTGCGGTCCGCCAGGGTGGTGTCGGGATCGTGCAGCGCCAGGGCGTCCTTGGCCACCGGAGCCGACTCGCCGGTCAGCGAGGCTTCGGCAACCTGCAGGTCGCGCGCGGCGACCAGGCGCAGATCGGCCGGGACCTGGCTGCCGGACTGGATCAGCACGATGTCGCCGGGCACCAGATCGGCGGCGGGCACGCGCTGCTGACGGCCGCCACGCAGCACGCTGGCTTCGACGGTCATCGAGCGCGCCAGGGCCTCGATCGACTCTTCCGCCCGCGATTCCTGGATGTAGCTGACTAAGGCGTTGATCACCACCACCAGCAGAATGACAATGGCGTCCAGCGGATCCTTGAGCAATGCAGTGATCAACGCCGAGGCGAGCAGGATGTAGATGAGCGGGTTGTTGAACTGGTGCAGGAAGCGGACGAGGGCGCTCGTCCGCCGGCGAGGGGTGAGCTCATTCCGTCCGAAACGTTCACGGCGGTGCTGCAGCTCGAACAGGTCGAGCCCACGCTCGAGGTTCGAGTCGAGCAGTCTCATGGTCTCGGGCGCAGGCAGGTGATGCCAGTGCTTTCCGAGCAGCGTCTGCATGCTGCAGCTCCTGAGAGGATCGGCCGGGTCAGGCGACCGAAGGCGCCTCGGGGCGGCCGCGTGCTCTGTGAAGCGCCTGCCGGATCATCAGGAACTCGCCGAGGTTGTCCATGGTAAGCAGCCCGACCAACTGGCCGTCCCGCTGCACGGGCATGGTGTGACAGCCGCAGGCCTGCAGCTGGGCGGAGGCCTTCTCGAGCATATCGTTTGCCTCGGCGACTTCGAAATCCCGGCTCATCAGTTGGCTCACAGGGTCCTGGCTGCGGTCGTTCGCCAGCGCTGCCAGCACCGCATCGCGGGTCAGGATGCCGACCACAGCGCCGCCTTCCTCAACCGGGAAGTCGCGCTGTGAGCCCGACAGGATCAGCTGCACGGCGCGGCCGACCGGGTCCGCCGGCGACAGGCGCTCGAACCGCGTCAGCATCGCCCGGCTGACCGGGATCCCGCCAAGCGCTGAGCGCATCTGGACCATGCTCGCTTCCTGCGCCGCGCCGATCCAGACGAACAGGGCGATGAAGACCAGGAATGGGTTGCTGAACAGCCCAATGAGGCCGAACAGCAGTGCGATCCCCTGGCCCAGGCTGGCGGCCAGGGAGGTGGCCCGGGTGTACTCGAGGCGCGTTGCCAGCAGCGCCCGCAGCACGCGTCCGCCGTCCATCGGGAAGGCCGGGATCAAGTTGAACGCCACCAGGAACACGTTGACCGCCAGCAGCCGCTCGAGGAAGCCGCCGCTGGCCGTGCTGATCGAGCCGAGCGACACCCAGCCGCCCAGGCCAACCAGCACAATCGCCAACAGGACGGCGAGCACGACATTCACCGCAGGCCCGGCCACCGCCACCCAGAATTCCTGGATCGGTTTGTCGGGCATGCGTTCGAGCCGGGCGAGGCCGCCGATCGGGAGCAAGGTGATGTCCCGGGTCTTGATCCCGTAGCGGCGTGCCGTGAGGGCGTGGCCGTACTCATGCAGGATGACACAAAGAAACAGCGCCAGTGTGAATCCGATGCTGGACAGCACCGCCTCTCCCGTGCGAGCCTGCATCCACGCGCTCAGGCCGACCCAGCCGATGATCAAGAGGAAGGTGGCATGCACATACAAGTCCACCCCAGCCAGTTTGCCAATCTTCCAGGACCACTTCATCGTCCAAACCTCCAACAAGCCCCCAGGCCTTCGGGCGGAGCGCTGAGCACTCGCCCCTGACGTGCCCAATGCTAACCGGCTGTCCAGGTTTTGTCAAGGGCAGTATGACATGGGGGGCGAGGCGGGCGGGGACCCACGGTGACCCGGACCGAGAAGGTGTCACCCAGACCGCCCCGCAGCGAGAAGGTGCCATCCCGTGCGGAGCGAGGGATTTGCATTGCGGCTTGTCCGCGCAGGGAACAAGCAGTTCCTTCGCCCGCGTGCCGGGGGCTCAGGATGACAAGGGCGAGAAGGGGCCATGCTGAGCACCGGGGGCTCACGGCGGCCTGCAGCGAGAAGGTGTTATCCCGAAGCGCCAGGGGTTCACCGCGGCACGGACCGAGGAGGTGTCATCCTGAGCGCCTGCCCCGCAGTGCCTGCCCCGCGCGAATGCGAGGGGAAGTGGAGGGGCAGCGAGGGATATGCTGTCGGCAGGGCCTGGTGCCTGCTTGGCGAAGGCGCGCGGCTGCAGGCTAGCGCTGCTGCTCCAGGCTCTCCTGCAGCGGGCCGAGGAAGAACTCGTCCCAGCCCTTGTCGTGCCCGTCGCGCTCCTGCTGGTTGGGGAAACCATCGTGCACGAGATGCAGGTGAGTGCCGGCGCCTGCCGGAGCCAGAGTCCACTCGACGCGCGAGTCCTCCCACTCGGCGGGCCATTCCGCCTGACGCCAGGAGTAGGTGAGGCGCCTGCCCACCTCGAACGATTGATTGGATGGCGCCGGCGGTCTCGCCGCCGAACAGCCGGTACCGGCCGCCCGGACGCAGGTCGAACTCCACGGTGGAGTCCTAGCCCATCCAGGCGCGGATCGCCCCTGGGTCGGTCAGGGCGGCCCAAACGGCGTGCGGCGCTGCACGCAGCACCCGCTGCTTGACAATCGGTTCCATCGGCCGCCTCCTTTGGTGAGTAGCAAGCAACTAGCAACTAGCAACTGGCAGCCAGCAGCTAGTCGCTGACAGCTGATTGCTGACCGCTGACCGCTGACTTCCAATGCCTAACTGCCGAACAGCGCTTCGCTGCCCCTCTGGGCGCGCTTCTTCTTCTGCTCGCCGTC